>JAABUK010011979.1_pt1 | contig 11149 bp, 10 predicted proteins | sample 5559141 | NCBI WGS metagenome assembly JAABUK01 (sample SAMN10711869, study PRJNA513367) | rock metagenome | isolation source: Antarctica rocks | place: Antarctica: Victoria Land, Pudding Butte nord | collected 2016-01-03
CAGCATCTTTGCCACATCCCACCATCCGCTATCACTACTCCTGAAGACCCATTGTTGCCCGTTGTAAATTCCCAGTGTCGTCTTGAGCTTGCCAGGACTGCCAGCGTTATAAGCCTGAGTGGAGAGACCAAATTCGTCGACCGCGGAGACGAGATTCTTGTTTACTTCAACGAAGATGCTCGCGCCAGTTTCGACGGGTTCTGAAAAGAGACCATGGACGTCGACTGTAATGGAGCGGCCGCCGATGTAGGAGGACCGCTCGTAGACTGTAATGTTGATGCGGGTGCATGGATGCTTGAACTTGTTGAGGTAGTAGGCAGCAGATGCACCGCCAGAGCCAGCGCCTACTTGAATGTTAGCAATCAGTCAACAATATTAGAATGAGCCTTGGCTCACCGACTATAGCCACGCTTCTGACAGGGTCGTCGAAATTGCAGAGGACGGGCTGGGGAGGTGTTGAAGAGGCATGAGGCTCTCGGTCTGTCCTTGTGGTATGGAGTAGGCAGTAGACGATGCCACAGCATACAAGGATTGAAATTACATTAAGATCCCAAAGTCGTTGCCAGACCGTTCGTCTAGGCAGGACGTGGTTATTGCGGATGTCCATGTTGTCAATCCACGAGGCGAAGCTCACGAAGCTAATCCTAGTGCGGAGGGGCTTTCATCCTCATAGGTAAGGACCGCTACTATATGAATGCCTGTTTCCTACTTTTGTTGCTAAGTTGTGGGTAGCGTCCGGATCCAAGTCGGTGAGGTGTTAACAGAATTTTATAGCTGCAGCAAAGAGGCACGAGTGAATGCCAACGAAACCCACCTCTGAATGGCTCTCCTACTATGAGAATAGGGCGACGTGAAGGTTATTCTACAACACGACCCAGAAGTCAATTGTACACACGCTCTATTTGCAAAGACGCACTACAGGTGACGTTAATGTGAGAAAGAATATTATGTTACTATCGTCGTTAAAACCCCATTGGTATCATAATTGGACTCGCCCGCGAACCGCTGTAGCTTGATGCCGCTTTGTGCACCCTTGCAAGAAACCCTCTCATATGGCTAAGTCAACTGTGGCGTGCCCGGCGAGCCCGGGTCTGGAGGTCCCACATTCTGAGAACCCAATGGAAGGCTCATCTGGGTAGACGACTCCCAAGTTGCCTTCGCCAACGATCTGCTAATTTCCTGGAGGTCGCTAAAGCCACTGACGTTCGCCTTTGGATCTCCAGAGGGTTTGTCAGCCCAGATGACAAACAATTGCTGAGTCAGGCCTGGTACGGCGGTATAGGAAGCAGCCAAGGGCTGGTAAAGCGACATAACGCCGTTGCTCGAGTTGAGAAGTGGGGCAGCGACGAGGGGCGAGCTCAAGTTGTAGGTCTCTTGGCTGTTGACCGAGCTTGGCATTCCAGTGATCATCAGCTCGTGGATGCCAGCTTCCGCTTTCTGGCTTGCTGCTGAATAGTGATAGACGTAGGTTGTACCGAAAAGGGATACCGCCGCAATATCGGCAGCATCGTTATACAACAAACCAGCAAGATCTAAGCCTGAAATACTGTTAACATTGCGAATGGCCGTTGAAGATAGTAAGGCCTCATACCAGCACTATATCCCGCCTGGATATTGGAAATGTCAAGCCATTCTTCTGATAAAGTTTTGCCTCCGGACGAAAAGAGAAGTCTCAGAATCTTTTGGGTCTCATCAACAACTGCTGCTAGATGAGAGTATGCGTAGGGCTTGGAAAAAGTCGCTCCCTTCGACCAGGCGTCGTTTTTGAGATTCCATATCAATTCTTGCACAAAGCTGGTCCCATTCTGCGCCTTTGCGTGATAGAACAATCGAATCCCGGGGCCATCTTGGAAGTTTGGCGAATATACTGCTGCCATGCGATAGCCATCCCAACCGTTCTGAGGCGCTTCTTCTGTGACAGCCGAGAAGTTGCCGGCTGCCGCCAGATTCAGATTATTCAAAGTCCCAGGTATCCATGGATCAGAGTTGTTATATATCTTTCGGTTTTCCTGTAGTAAGCCATTGGTCCCTACATAAAAGACACTCCCCTAGACCAAAATCAGAATTGATCATGATGTACGAGAGCAGGCAAGTTTCTCACCTGTTGACTTGTGTCATTGAGATATGTGGCACTCGCAAGCCCGGTATGATTTATGGCAGTAGAGAATATCGGGCTATCCTCTAGGTCAGTAAAGCCTAGACCCGTGGGTTGAAGAATCACTTACACTGCGACAAGCCAGGGCTCTTCATGGTAAGAAACGGCTTCTTTGATGTCGCCAATGGCCGATTGATACACCACTCTGAAGGCCTGTCGCGCTCTGTAGCTCTCCCCTGGCCCTTCATCATACGTCACTACGGATAGTGGTGATCCCACCATGACATCCGAGGAACTGGCGCGAGGCTGTCAATACAATGCCATATCATTCCTACGTTGCTCACATACTTTGATGGAACTGCGTTGCTGTTGGTTCCGTTCAAAGCTGGAGGCGCAGAGGAAGGTGAAAGGGAACGAGATTTTCCACCCCGTGCTTGCAATCCCCCTACCACACCACCAACAACGGCTGCTGCGATGATAAGTGCCAATATCGTACCAAAAAGTATCCAGAAAGGCTTCCGCCTGAGACCCAGTATTCTGCGTTCTGGTGGTATCGGCGGTGGTGCTCCAAGAGCTTCGTCAATGCTTTTCGGCGGTACAAGAGGAGTGGGCGTGATCGGGCTCGGGCTTGGTCCTATTGTAGATCCGACCGTAGAATCTGGGGACGTGGGACCCCATTCGGAGACTCCTAGATGAGCATGGGACTGTTTCTCGTTAAGATAATTGCCGCCTTCATCGAAATCATCGTCCAGGAAGCCCTGGGGTTTTGATGCGTCCAGGTGCTTTTCCGAATTTTCTCTGGCTCGTGTGTCAAGTTGGAGGCCTGAGAAGTCCCAGTGGTCAACTGGTGACTAGTCACCAACGTCAATTTGGCGATGGCAAAGTGGAATCGCTGGATGAATTACCTTCTCCAGATTGTAGGATGGATGGGGAGGCATTTGAGTGTCTTGCACCCAACGATTTACAGGCAAATTTGGACTTGGAATTAAAGACAGTGAGTAAGTCAGCCTGCCAGGGCGATGCAGAAAGAATAGAATCTACGGCTGTCAGCTTGATTAAGACAAGAATATTCTCCGAAGGATGGATTAGGTTCATGGTACGTAGCATCCGTCACGTTTTACCAAGATCTTGGGGAAGATACATGCGCGCAAAGCAGGTGAAGCATTGGGTGTGGATCCGCCTTGGCACGTTCGAAGCTTCCATAGAGACTTTGATCTGGTACAGCAGGCCTGTGACCAGCCCCCTCCTTGATAAACCAGACCACGGCAGGGCGATCCTAAGGGAGCTTCGAGAAAGCCAGAGGAGGCTAGTGTCATGGGGGCAGCATGCGCTCTGCCGTTCGAACGTTTCAGGTCGGCGCTCGTACCGTCACAACGGCCTCCCAATCACAGCGTGAGGAATTTGTCTCAGGGGTGGTAGCACGGGAACCTTTCGAATGTCGAACGAGCACTGCCACATGGAGAGCGCCTTGCTGTTCTAAAGCAATTCATCATCTGCCAACGGTCCCAGGTATAGATTGACAATGGTTGCAGTTGCGGTCTCGAGGCGACCCGCAAGGATCTACGCGGATAAAAAATCAATTGGTGAGATTTCGCGACTCGCAATATCTGGATGCAAGTCCCACACCAGCATCGCTGCCGAGATTTTCTCCGACTTGCTGGTGGTCAGCAGTCCACGTTTTTGCTTGGTATGTGCTGAGCGTGGAGGTTTGTGGAAGTATGGGATGATGTTTCGTCAAATGAGGTGCGAGCGCTTGTATGCGCGTATAACGTTGGATAGCGCACAATCTGTTAGACCCTTCCCCAGACCACACACCACAAAATGATACGACATGCTGCCGTGCCAGGATCATCTAAGACAGATGAGGAATCAATCGGTGCAGCAGCGCGGTGATAGGATAGCGTCCAAGCGAGCATTCGAAACGCAATGCTAACACCATACTGGAACATGAGGAGTGCGTGATCGTGAGCCTAGCGTAGCGCACGAGCAAGGAGATCGAAGATCAGCGGTGCTTGAAGAAAGTGAAACGTCCTATCCGCAATTGACTGGTGATTCCGAAATCGTGATGTATCTCAAATCATCAGGATGAAAGCTGAAGTATAACTCCATAGACATTCTCGACGCTGGGAAATTTGATGACTGCATTGATGAGCTTCTTCTATAGCTCCATCCCGGTCCACGGATACGCAACGGACGGTATTATACAAGAACGCCGGTTCCCCGGGCTCAATACCTGTCCTTTTGCATGCTTCTGGATGGGACCCAAGATTTTGAGCAAGCATAAATCTTGGCCAAATGTCAAGGAAAGCTGCGTCTCTTTCTGGCAATCCGTGCCTTGGCCGTAAGGCTTCCCAGACTGGTTTGGCTCAAGCAGCATACTCTGCAAGGGCCGACAAACGCCATCAAAGCACTTGCGTGTTTCACTAGTGTGTTAGATGGCGAATTTTGTCACTTTAGCTTGTTGTCATCTCGTGGCAACTGCAAGCCTAGCATACCCATGAGATTCGACCCAGGTCCAGATATCCCACCTTGACTTTGGAAACTTTCAAGGAGGTTCTTGGCAAGATTGTAGTCGACGTCCACGTCTTCATTCTCTTCAGCTTTCTCCGCCGCTAATGATGTCCTGGTCTGATCTGTCCCGCTCAACCTCGTACCAATGGCTTTCGATAGTGGCTTTGACAAATCGCAACCCTGCTTTGGGTCCAGGTCGAGAGCGCCAGCATCTCGGAGTTCATGTTCGATAGTCTGAATATGTTGGCCGAAAGCTTTGTCCTCCTCGCCACCTGACGAGACACTATTGATTCGGTCATGCTTGGAGAGGTCGACCTTGGGAGCATCCTTGTAATCAATTGCGCTGGATGGCACGCCCATCATCTCTCTCATCATGCTCGTGAATTCGTCTTCATTGAAGCTAATGTCTTTGTCTTCGTCTGGGTCGGCGCTGTCGTCGCTAAGATCGCTGCCTTCGTCGTCATCGTCGTCACTATCCATGTCGTCCGGATGTTCAGCACCTTCAACCCCAGCAGCATCGTCGTTTAGAAAATCCTCGAACCTTGCAACCATCTTCCTAAGATTTTCCTGCGCCCTTTTGTCTCCAAACCCTGCATTTTCACCAACTGCGCTCTTCCCTGTTCTGCCGCCCAACTCCTTCTCGAAATCCTCGAAGTCGATGTCAAGCCAATCCTCGTCATCCTCTCGCAAGCCCCATCTGTGGATATCAGCATCAGACGGTAAGAGATCTGCGTCCGCCTGAAGATCATCTAGGATCAATTTGATTTCTCGAACCGCCTTGTTATCTTGGTTTTGGGGATCGCACAAAAGCATCTCGAAACCGCACGAGAGTTTCATGCCTATTTCACCTTCCACTTGCGACTTGAGATCGCCTTTGAAGGGAAATGCTTCCATCCAAGCTTTGGGCGGATCGAATTGCTGGCTTTTGAGTTGAGCATAGCCTACCTTTGTGAAAGTTGTCGACACTCTGACGAGATCCTTGGGAGGGACTGTAAGCTCACTAGGACTCCGAGTCTGGAGTGGCCTCAAAGCTATTGGGTCGCGAAGATAGAACGCTTCAATAGCGGGACTGACGTATGCAGGATCATCGTGGAGAACATAAGCAAGGTCCCTAGGAATACTGATAATAGCGTGATGAAGGCTATCCTGTATTTGCTTAGGATATTTCTGGAGGCGATAGAATGCTTCGGATTGAATTGCGGGCGACTTGATCAACTTTGATTGATGATGCTCAAGAAAAGACATGGATTCATTCAAGCTTAGTATGTTGACCTGGGACGTTGCGGGGATACCACGTGCTCTATAGTCATCATTAGGAATAATCAAAAGATATCCGTTGTTCAACCAGGCTCTGAAGTCTGCAACCTCGGGGTTCAGCCAGCGAGGAAGTACCCCAGCTGCTTCAATGAGTAAAAATTGGCCATCAGTATCCACCACTTGGATCCAAATTTCTGGGAATCTTTTACTCAACTCTCGCAAAATGTAAACAACAAGCCACTCATCTTCCACGGAATCGCCATAATTGGTACGGCCATGCAAGAAGCTTCGGCTTTCATCACGCTCGAGAGCAAGATGCATATTTTGTCGCTGCCAGATGAAGCCCTTTGTCAACTCAGTGATCAGCTTATGCCCAGCACTCTGTACTTTGCGAAGTTGTTCGCGTATGGCCATGTCATCGAGTTCAGAATCTGTGATGTAAATAGCGTATTCGGCGCAGTCCTCCGGCAAAGTCTTCGGGAACCCGTTGAAGCCTTCTCCGAACCATTTGAAGCCGTCTTGAGGCTGGTCCATGTTGGACGTAGATGTCAACTACAACAAGCTGTTATCCTCGAGGAAGTGAGAAGTGCGTGATTTGCGCCAAGCCTCACAGGGCTGTCTCCGCATTAGCGCTAGAAGGGTTCACCCCCAAATGGTCCATACCCCCAAATGGTCCACGCTTATTCTCTCCCTAATCATAGACTTTGGTGGTTTACTTTCGCCTATCGAATTATAGTACTCCTTAAACTAAATAATCTCTATGGCGAAATCTTTTTGAGAATCCTTTTGGCTGTTGAGTTATGGGACCCAGTATATAGGCCCCAGAGTACCCTAGAGCTTGCCCCGGAGCTCGGAAGCATAAGCTCCGGGTGACTAACCGGATAAGGCTGGACCATTTGGGGGTATGGACCATTTGGGGGTATGGACCATTTGGGGGTGAACCCTTCTATAGGCGGGGCAGGTTTGCCGATGTAAACAATCAATTCAAACAACACGAACTTCGGTTCAAGATATTTAGCATGACTTACGAGCGCATCTTCCCGGGCAACGTTGAGATTGTTTTGCATGCCCCGCGATAGCCTAATATCCAGCGTTCGGTCATGGCCTACCTTGACACTCCACGTACTGAAGCCGACGCAACGTACATGACCAATGGGCACAACCTTGAAAACTTCTCCCTTGAGAATTCCTTCCTCTCCCCAGTAAAACAAAGGAATGGGGGCCTCATTGATCATATACGACCTGGCCGCGGTATCAGTCTTAAAACACCTCAAGCGCGCGTTCCCTTCACGGACAGACGCAATCTACCGTCAGTTCCCAGCCGAGGAGAATTTACGCCTCTTCTGCAAAGTGTTGTAAAGAAGAACCTACAGCGGAATGGAAAACTTAGCGCGGCGCCAGAAACACCGGCCTTCCTCAAAGCCAGCTACCAGGGCAGTGACAGCCCAGCGTTACCGGGAGTGGATCAGTCAGGTGTATATGGCAGTGATCTGGGTAGCTCAGTCCTTGGGGACAACGATGGAACGCCAGTACCGCAGGTCACAAGCAGCAGTGCACAGTCAACGCCTTTGGCAGTCCTGCCCAAACGGGATACTGCGGGAGTCTTGGCTGATCAAGGGAATGTGATGACCCTGCGAGAACAGGAAAATGTGCGTATACTATACGAGTTTCTCATGTTGTGTCGATGGCGCTAAGATATGTACTAGATTATCAACAAGATTGAGAAAGAAAATTTTGGTTTGAAGCTCAAGATACACTTTCTTGAAGAATCACTACGCAAAGCAGGCCCGGGATTCAATGAAGCCGCGCTGAGAGAGAATACGGATCTCAAAGTTGACAAAATCACCATCGCGAAGGAGCTTGCCAAATGCAAAAAGCATCTTACCCAAGCCGAGCGGGACGTGGAGGCATATAAGCAGCACGTTATGGACGTTCAGGAGCAGGCCAAGCGAAAACACTCCGATGAAAGCGTGCGTCAGGAATTGGAAGACGTGAGAAAAGGGTTCGCCTCTAAGAATGCCGAGGTTGCAGACCTTCGCCAGAAGCTTGACGCAATGAAAAGTGAGGGTGAAGCTGTCCGGAAATTGAAGGATAGTATCGAAGACCTCGAGGTGGATCTTCGCGAAAAGGACCGTTTGGTAGACGAGCGGGATGACGAGATCGAGCGTCTCAAATCACAAGAGAAGAAGGATGCCGACGAATTCGAACAAGTCTGTAACGAGCTTGAAGTTGCGAAAGAGTGCGTGGAAGATCTGGAAAAGGAGAAGATTGATGCTGTAGAACAGGAAGCGAAGCTCAAGAGCTTGCAGGATGAGATCGCCGAGGCATTGCAGGCCAAGGAGAAGGCAGAAGAAGATCTAGACGAGCTAAGAGATGAAATGTCCAACAAATCCATCAACACAAAAGGCTTGAGCCGGCAGCTCGAGGACAAAGCCAACAAGCTACAGGAGGACCTTGCAAATCTTCGTGAGAAGCATGTCAATCTAGAGGAGAGGTTCGACGATCGGTCTAGAGCAATGAACAAGCTGCAAGAAAAGCTCCGTGACGCAGAGCAAGATGCGGATGTCCAAGTTCAAAGGCTTAAAGACCAGAACGAACTCCTCCATCATGAGAACGATGCGACTATTCGCAGGTCCGAGTTCCTAACCACTAAGGCAGAACAGGCTACGAAGGAGCTACAGAGTGCATCAGAGGAGAAGGATCTCTTGCACTCTCGACACGATGCTCTTACCGCTGAATCTCAGATGCTGCAGAAAGACTTGGCAAAAGCTCAGAGCAGGGTACAGGAGCTCGAGGAAAGCCTTCAAGACGAGAGGCAGCACGCTCAGGACAATGATCGTCAATTGCGGAACGAGGCTAAGCTGGAGATCGACCGGTTGTCGGAAGAAATCGATAGCCTAAACCGTGAGCTCGAAGACAAGGAGAGCCAATTTGCAGCGGATCAAGATCATTGGGAAAGTCAACGACGTAGTCTCCAATCACAGAAGGAGAAAGCAGATGAGCAAGCGGCAGGCCTTCAGCGGACTATCAGCAAGTTACAGGAAACCGAAGGAAACTTGTCTGGCCGAGAGTTGAAACTCCAGGAAGCTCTCGAAAGCGAGAAGGAACGACACAAGAGCGAAGAAGCCGTTCTTGAACGTCAAATTCAAGAGTTGAATGCTGATATCAAGGAAAAGCGGCAAGCGTTAGAAGACCTTCGATCACATGTATCGCAGTCGAGAGAAGATCTTCGTGTCAGTCAACGTGAGCAAACGAGTCTTGAGGAGAAAGTGCAGGCTCTGGAAGACGAAGTTGATATCCTACAGAGCGGACTCGATGAAGAAGCTGACAAGGCCAAAGACGAGATTGACGCAATCAAGCAGGAGGCTGAGGTCTTGAGATCTGAATTGGCCGATGCTAAAAAGCAGCTATCTTACGCTCAAGACGCTCAAGACGCTCAAGACAAACAAGCTGGTCAAGCTGGTAAAGAAATGAATCATCAACTCACCGAGCAGCTACGCGCCACTGAAGAGCAACTTCGACAAGTCAAGTTGGAGAAGCAATCACTCCAAGACAAGCTAGCAAAAGTCAACGTCGACATGCACACTCTACGCGCTTCATCTGCTGAAATTGAAGCCGAGCGAGACGAGATCAGGAGCCAATTGATGCAGATGCAAAACCAAGTTGACGCGACCTATAAATTGGACCAAGAGAAGCTCGACCTTCGAACGGCAACACTGAGACTCGAGAATGACATTGGCCGTCTACGCGAAGAACGCAAAGGCCTTCTCGAGACGAACGCTGCAATAGAGCGTAGACTAGAGGAAGAAATCGAAAGAGCTTCATCTGAGGAAGGTCGTCTGAATGAGCAAACAGCTGACTTGCAACGACAACTTACATCTGCATCCGGATCCAAAGACAGGGAATTGGCGTTGGCTAGGCAAAAGGTGCAGCGCCTCGAAGCCCGTATTGGGGAACTCCAGAATGTCTCAAGCCACGAAGTGCAAGGAGAGGCTGAAGCCGAGCTAAGCATGGTCCAAAAAGACCTCTCCAGAGCTCAGCGGAAAGAGACCGAGTATCTCCAGCGAGAAGGGGCCCAAAAAGAGGTCCTACGAGACCTGAAGCAAAAGGTCGCACGCCTTGAACGCCAGTCTCACGAGCTCGAGCTTGCCCGACTGACGTTCGATTCGCCAAAGTCATCAGTAGGGGGCTCTGCACGTAAATCTGAAGTGGCTGAGATGCAACGCCAGCTCACTGAGGTGCACCAACAGCTAAGAGATGCCCGGACCAGGTCAAAAGACGAGCTCAAGGCTTTACAGCGCCGACTAGCTGAATCGGAGCGACTTGTTCAAACCAACGCTGACGCCTACGAACAACAGCGCGAGCAGCTTGAGGCCGACCTTTCTGCTACCCGCCAAGATCAGGACGCGCTTATAGCCAAAAACAACACCGCAAACCAAACGATCACCCGCCTTCGCACTCGGATTTCTTCCCTCGAAAAGGACATCCACGCCCATCGCCAAGCCACTACTGCTGACAATACAATCGCCGAAGAGCGCAAGGACTTACACGACATGCTCAAAGACGCCAAACTCACCGCCGAAGATCTCCAAGTGCAGATCAACACCCGTGACAGCCAACTCGCCGCCTCTTCAGCCCGTGAGAAAGATCTCAGAGCCCAGCTGAAACGGGTCCGCGAAGAACGTACCCTCTACACGCAGAGAAGCACAGCTTTGTCCAACGAACTCGATAACCTCCAATCGCGCTATGAACGAGCTGTAGACAATACCGCTCGTCAACAGCGAAAGTGGGATGAAGAACGCAAAGCGATGGCCTCGCGCGTTCGCTTCGCCAACACGTCCATCAGCGAGCTACATGCCACCGATAGCCAGGAGCTTGCCAAACGACACACTGGCGAGCTGAAGGGACTGGCGAAGCAGATCCAATGGCTGAGAGCTAAATGTGAGAGAGAGGAAGGGTTTAGGAGTGGGTTGGTGTATGAGAAGAAATTCCTGCTCATGCAGATTGAGATGTTTGAGACTTGGTAGGTTTCCCTTTGCTACCATTATTCCTCAGCATCAGCGTCATTAACCAATTCCCTCTAGTAACTCCATCGATCTGAACCTCCTCTCGGAGATGGGTATCGCATCAACTGGCCATTCCTCCCCTCGTGTTCGTCTTGCGGATAGCTTGAGAGGGAAAATCGGTAAGCAAGAGCGTAAGCGGTTGTCGCTGAGGGCGGTGGGGTTTGCGATTATTGCGGGAGTTCGGATGAAGACGATGAGTGTGGCGTGGGCTGGGCAGAAG
>JAABUK010011983.1_pt1 | contig 11144 bp, 9 predicted proteins | sample 5559141 | NCBI WGS metagenome assembly JAABUK01 (sample SAMN10711869, study PRJNA513367) | rock metagenome | isolation source: Antarctica rocks | place: Antarctica: Victoria Land, Pudding Butte nord | collected 2016-01-03
CGTCTCGGACCTATGGGCGGCCATCCGAGAAGCTTTCACTCACTTCAGACCCGACGAGTGCCGCAACTACCTCACCGCAGCAGGCTACGATGCCTATGATCCAGCCTGACCGGCAACAGCTCTAGCATTCCAGCCCTCCACCGCACTGGCGCAGACTGCGCGAAGGAGCGAAGGGCTGCAATGGTCGACAGCAGTCGCAGCCGCTAGGCCCTCGTAGGACCACACGGGTCCCAGAAACTCGTTATGGAAATGATCGCAGTTGCATACTGCTGTACATCTTCCCTGACGTTGCATCCATTCAGATGAGGATGCGCTCGACCTCGTCCAGGCTCATCTCATCCCGTCGGCGGTCGTAGAGCTGCGTCGTCCTGGTCGAAGCGTGGTTCGCCATGGCGGCCGCCTGCTCCAGCGTGCCGCCGTTCCTGAGATAGGCCGTGATGCCGGTGGCCCGGAACGTGTGATTGCCGGCCTTGGTGCCGATTCCGGCCGCCTCCGCCCGCCGACGGACCATGGCGAAGGCATTCGCCTGGGGCAGGGGCGTCGTGGTGAGCCGCCCGGTGCCCCGGCCGATCGTGCGGAACAGCGGCCCTTTCGGATCGGACCCCAGCCGGCAGCCGTCAATGTAGGCGTGCAGCTAGGCCTTGAGGTTGTGGTGGCACGGCATTTCGCGCCGTTTGCCGCCCTTCTCGTTCATACGAGCAAGATCCACCTCCGTGCCGACCGTCTCGGACGTCCCATCGCCTTCACCATCACCGGCGGACAAGCCTCCGACAGCAAGCACCTGCAAAGCCTGATGGAACTGCCGGTCTCCATCCCAGCTCCCAACCACCTGCTCGGCGACAAAGGCTATGACAGCGACGATAACCGCGGCAGTCTCCTCACCTGCAACATCCGCCCGGTTATCCCGCCCCGGCGATCCAGAAAACTCGCGATCCCTTACGACAAGGCCCTCTACAGAGACCGAAACTTGATCGAACGCATGATCAACAAATTGAAACAGAACAGGCGAGTAGCGACGCGCTACGACAAGACAACGTCATCCTTCGCAGCCTTCGTCACACTGGCAGCCATGAAATTGTGGCTGCCAACCTTTGTTAACACAGCCTAGAAGGCCGACACCTTGCCTGTATCAGGCTGTCTCATCGATTCAGACCCGTTCTGAACCGATCTAACCAACCTTTACAACAAACTGCACCGTACGCACTTTCCCACCGCCGTTAAACTGAATCCACAACACATAGGTGCCGGCTTTGGGCGCCTTGACGTGCATCGTCAGCTCGGATTGCACTTTCGACCCGGCCGGTAGCGGCGCGCCCATGCCCTCCATGTCGCCGTTCGTAGAAGCAGGTCCGGATGCGGCCACCCCTGGTACTGACTGCATCCCGGTCATGTCGTGCGCCATCGCGGCGCCCGTTCCACCCGCGCCCGGTGCTTTTGTGGGCGCGGCATGGACATGAACGTATGTCAGGTCAGACCCATCGATGAAGACGGCATGGGCGGCGACACCCAAATATGGCACCACATCCGGGGCTGGCTTGTCATCGCGCAGGAGATGCAGCGAGAGCTGCGATTCCTGTCCCGCCTTCAGGTCAAAAGCGTCGAATTTGATCGAGTAGCGTCCGTCGGCACTATGAGTGCCAGTCAGTTGCGACAGGGCAGGCTGCGTGCCGGCTGGCTGGCCACCGAGCACTAGGTCGAAGCGCATGACTTGTTGACCCAGACCCTGCGGTACGCCGTCGGCATAGACATGCCAGAGGCCGCCGTACGGAAAAGCTACGGGAACGTGAAAATGGCCGCCGCTTCCCGGCCGATCACCATGTTCATGCACGAAAGTACGCAGGTCACTGCTCACCGCAATGACATGGAGTTGCTTGGACAATTCCGTCTGGTAACGGGTGACCGGCACTGCGCCTCCGAGTGGCGTCATTGCGATGTCCAACATCCGCCTCAGCCCTGTGTCGGGGGTCACAGCCAATGTGGCGGAGACCTTCGCCTGACCGTCCGGCAGGGCATAGGTGCCAGGCTGCATCTCGATTGCGAAAGCCGGGGCCGTCATGACTGCGGCCATTAGCGCAACGGCAGGGAAGGTCATTTGTGAAGTTTTCATGAGACTAGCTAGTGCCTGATATAGGGTTGGAGACTGAACCGCAGTTCGGCGATGAACTCATCTGAGTTCGGTGCTTGCACCAGACCGAGTGGCCCGGCTGCCTTATTTGTTGCATATTCGAGATGAAAGTTAAGCCGGTTTTGGCTGTATGGCAGGTTGTAATTTGTGCCGAAACGAAATGCCTGCTGAAATACAGACCCACCTGACGCGGCCGTCCGAAGCGACACAAAATCATAACGTGCGAACACGTCCAGATCGCCAAAGCCTTCGCTGCTGTACAGCTGATGCTGGAGCATGCCATAAGCTCCTCCAACATCCGTTTTACTACCATCGAAATGCGAGTAGATACCTTCGGCCTCGATCGTTGCTGGCTGACCGAACAGGGCAGGAAAAGTATATGCAAGATCAGCTTCGACTGAAGGCTTGTTGCCCGAAACCTGCACGCCACCGATCTGATTCTGCAACGTCGCCGTTAGTAGTGGAAATGTCCGCCTCTGAATGTTTTGTGTGTCGTCCACACCGATACCCAAAGTGAGCTTTTTTCCATGTTCAGTGTCGTCGAGAGGGGTGGAAATCAATTTTGCTGCAAGCGAGTTTCCGAAAGTATATTGTGGATGTTCCTGATTGAACGAACCTCTATTGTCAAGTGCTGCAATCGCGAAGCTCCATTTGGGCGACAGCACCATCCCATATTCAATGCCGAACTGCGCGCCGAATATACCCGCACCGTTGTGCTCTTCCAGGATAAGGGACCGGTTTACAGTTGGAAGATTGCCCGATGACAGATTGTCTTCGCGCGACAAGATGTGGGTGTTCTCACCGGCAAGGGCACGAAGCTTATTTGCGTCGTCAGCATCTTGAATTGCAAAAAAAAGGTTTTCTAAGTTGCGGCGACCTAGACCACGTCGACCACCCAGGCCATTGGCGAGAAAATTGGTATCTGTCAGGTCGTACTCATAAACAAAGGCCGGCCGCAGGGTCGGAGTGATGCGTGGAAGATCGAATTCGCTTCCTTGGCGAAAGCGCCTCCAATAATCGGGCGAACCATTGTTCAAATCAAATACTCGCTCACCATAGCCCCAGAATGTCCATGTAAAATCGTCCATATGGTAATTGCCTCCATTATCAGTGAGGCTGAAGCCTGGCTTCATGGTCGGCTGCACCGGCGCTTCGGAGGGCGTTGTGGACGCTGGTGGAACCTCGCGACCGGCTGGAGAAGTAGCCGGCGATGCCGGAGCGTTCTGGCTGAAAGCGGGTAGAACGCCATCGCCGAGAACGATAAAGGCTAGGGCAAGGTGGCAAGCAGTAAGGAAAATATCGCTACGCATCGATCAGCAGCTTCGGCGAAGTCGGTCGTGCCTGGCACGCGAGGACCAAACGGTCGGCCACGTCCGCCTTCAACAAGGCATCGGTGCGAGTCATGGCGACCGTGCCGGACACCAGCTTGATCCGGCAGGTCCCGCAAGTGCCATTGCGGCAGGAGTAGTCGAGCTTCATCCCAGCCACTTCCGCCGCATCGAGCAATGTCTGCGTGGCTGTGACGGGCACCGTCCTACCGGTCACGCGAAACTCGACCTGGGCCGCGCAGGCACCCTGCGCCAATGCGGCCGCCTCGTCGCGTTCGATCTGATCCACCGGCGTGCTGAACAGCTCGGTCAGCACCTGGGTATCCGGCACGCCCAAACCTTCGAGCATGGAGCGGACCGCGTCCATCATAGGTGCCGGCCCGCACAGATAAATGCGGCGACGCGGCAGGTCCGGGATGAATGTGGAAAGCTGCGCGGCCGTGATGCGCCCAGTGAGGCCTTGCCAATCAGTCCCAGCAGCGGTTTCGACGATGATCTGCAGGTGGAAGTTGGGATGACGCTCCTGGAGGTAGACCAGCTCCTTTTCGTAGATGATGTCACTCGGCGTGCGTACGGCGAACACCATCCAAACGTCGTGCTCCCAAGCGGCATCAGTCAGGCTCCGCAGGACGCTCATCATCGGCGTGATGCCCACGCCACCGCTGATCAGCACGACGCCACGGCTCTCATCACCAATGAAAGTGAAGTTGCCAGACAGAGCCCGGACGTCGATCAGGTCCCTCTCGCGGACCTGGTCATGGAGATAGTGCGAGGCCAGTCCTCCGGCTTCACGCTTCACGGTGATCTCGACGTAGCTGGTCCGCGTCGGCGGCGAGCTGACGGTGTAGGTACGCCGCACCTCCCTGCCGGCTATCGGCAGGGACAGCGTCAGGAACTGGCCAGGTTTGAAGGTAAATGGCAGACGGCGACGATCGGTCGAGACCATGCGGAATGTCTTGACCGTGGGCGTTTCTTGAAAGATGCGCGCGATCTGCAGCTTGCCGGCCCACGTCGTAGGCTGGTCCCTGAAGGCGCCAGTCGGCGCTGCCGCGACAGCGTCGCGCAGCGCCGCATGCCGTACGCCGTAGAGCACACGCCAGGTGATCGCCGCGAGTGCCAGCACGGTGCAGATCTCGACGAAGATCTTGCCGCCGTCCGTGAAATCGACCGGCTTATCATCCAGGTTCGGATTGGTCAGGAGGCTGTGGGCGAACAGGGCAACCGTAACGGCATAAGCCGTGTAATGCAGCTTCTTCCAGGTCCGGATACCGATCCGCGTGCGGAAGTACGACGTGACCACGACGAAGATCAGCGCATAAGCCGCGAACGCCCCGATGGTGTTGATGATCGGCTGGTCGGGCGCCCAGAAGGGCAACACGATGTCGAGCCAGCCGAACTTCGCCGTCGCGGAGGGCAGCAGCAGCACGGGATGGAGCAGGACCACAGCGAGTGCGACGTAGCCGGTCCAGTTGTGCAGGTCGTAAAGGGGCAGGCGTCGATGGGGCCAGCTCGCTACCGGGTTGTAGCGGGCGGATAACAGCAGGCCCAGCAGCAGGTTGAACGTGAGCAAACCGGTCGCGGCCAGCCCCGCGTATGACGTGAGGTCGAGGAAGGTGAGGTCCGAAATACCGGTGTCGGTGGGAGTCATCGAACCTTCCAAGGCAGGCTGCGAGCATCCGCCTTGGCCGGCGATCCGGGGCAGTGCTCCTCAACGGCTAGGGCGTAACTCTCGCACCTGACATTTCACGAACGCTGGCATGAAGATTCCGTCATGTGGCCTGTCGGCGGACGCTCCCAGCCAGCCTGCACGTCCCCTCTCGCAGTCGGGGTCTGCAACATGACCCGCGTGCCACGCCCGACTTCGCTCTCGATTGCTACATGCCCACCGTGCAGGACGGCGATGCTGCGGACCATCGCTAATCCCAGGCCGAAATTGCCAGCCGAACCGGAGCGAGCCGGGTCGGCACGGTAGAAGCGATCGAAGACGTGTGGGAGATGCTCCGCCGCTATCCCGTGACCGTTGTCGGCTACCTCGACGTGTAAAGTCCCGTCTTCATGGCGAGATCGGATCGTCACTTGGCCGCCAGAAGGCGTGTGGGCGATAGCGTTGGCGACCAGGTTGCTCACCGCCTGCTGGAACAGGGTACGGTCGAAGGCGGCGATGAGGCCATCCCCATCCTCGGCACGCAGCCTTACCCCACCCTCCGCGGCTTGAGCCTCGTAGAACTCCATGACGGCCTCGATCTCTTGATCTACCCGGATCATGTCGTGATGGGGGACGCCTGTTCCAGCCTCGGCCCGCGCAAGAAACAACAGGCTGTGGATCAAGCGGCTGATGCGTAGGCACTCTTCAAGGGCGGAACCCAGCGTTTCACGATACTCCTCGGGCGTCCGCGCTTTTCCGAGTATTACCTCGATCTCGCCGCGCAGGTTGCTGATGGGCGTGCGCAGCTCGTGCGCCACGTCTGCTGAGAATTGCGAGACCTGCGCAAAAGACTCCTCCAGCCGGTCCAGCATCTCGTTGAAGGTGGCGGCTAGTGCTCGCAGTTCGGTAGGAAGGTCGGTGGTGTCGATGCGCTCGTGCAGAGTGGAGGAGCGGACCCTGCGTGCCGTCGCGGTGACGCGCTCGATCGGCCGCATGCCGCGTCTGGCGATGCTGTAGCCTGTGCCGGAACATAGGATCATGGCCGATGCGAGCACCAGCCAAAGCCGTTCACGGTAGTGAACGAGGAGATGTTCCTCGTCGGCGCGGTCCATGGCGACTTGCAGCACGCGTCCGTCCAAATGGGCGGAGTCGGCCGAGACGCGTGCGCTGAGAACCTGGAACAATCGGCCTGAGCCAGCAGCGATCTCGCTGTCGATGTCGTGGCCCGTCTCGACAAGCGCGGGCGCCGGGAACGCCGACACGGGCAGCTCGCGGCCCATGCCGGGTGACTCCAGCAGCGGCCGGCCCTCGGAATCGACGACCCGTATCCAGATTTCCTGCGGCTGGCGAAAGGCGTAGCCCGCACCGGGCGCCCCCGTCTCGGCCAGGCGCAGTTCGCCCGACGAAGCGCGCAGCAGCAGGCGCAGGTCAGTGACGGTGTTAGCCAGTGTGCGCCGGTCCTCGGCGTCGAAGCTGGTGGCGAGTACCCCGTAAAGGAAACCGGTCGCGGCCAGGATCAAGATCAGGGCCGAGCCCGCGTACCAAGCTGTCATCCGAACAACGATCGACCCCGTCCACGGCCGCAGGTGGCGGGCTATGCGGGCGCTCGTAAGTGGCCAGCTAGGAGCGATCTTCGAGGACATAACCGATGCCACGCACGGTTTGGATCAGCTTGACATCAAACGGGTCGTCCACTTTGGAACGCAGGCGTCGGACGTGAACGTCCACCACATTGGTGCCGCTGTCGAAATTGATGTCCCAGACCTGCTCGGCGATCAGCGTGCGTGAGAGTACGTCGCCTGCGCGGCGGGTCAGCAGCGAAAGCAAAAGGAATTCCTTGGGCGTGAGATCGAGCGGCTTGCCGCGCCGGGTTGCCTTGTGGCGCTCAACATCGATCTCGAGGTCTGCCACTTGGAGTGTCGTGCCCTGTCGCCCCGTGCCGTTGCCGCCACTACGGCGCTGGATCGTGCGCAGCCGGGCCAGCAGCTCGGAGAAGGCGAACGGCTTGATGAGATAGTCGTCGGCACCGAGTTCCAGCCCGCGTACCCGGTCGGGTACGCTGTCACGCGCGGTGAGGAACAACACCGGAACCTGGTTGCGCCGCTGACGCAGGTCACGCAGCACCGACCAGCCATCCTTTCCGGGCAGCATGACGTCGAGGATGACCAGCTCATAGCTACCCTGGCCCGCCATGTAGGCGCCGACCTCACCGTCCTCCGCAACGTCGGCGACGTAGCCGTTCTCCTCAAGCCCCTTCTTGAGGTAGGCGGCGGTTTTGGCTTCATCCTCGACGATCAGCACCTTCATGGCGGCCATCCTATTAGGGACGCGCCGGCGCCGAGCGTTGCGGCGCCAGCGACCAGAGCAACAGGGTGGACGCCCAGCCGCTCGGCCGCAAGGACGGCTGCCGCCCCAAACAGGAGGAGGGGGCTGCTGACAACAAGCGGCCTCGCCAATGCGATGAGGGTGGCTCCCAGCAGCCCGACCGCAGCAGCAGCAGCAAAGCGGCCGAAGGCCCGGAACCAAGCCACGTCGCGGAGCTTGGCGACGAGCTGGGCGGCCAAGCCCGCGAGGGCGACCGGAACAGCAAACACGGCAATGGACGCGACAAACGCTCCGGCCACACCCGAGACGTGCTGGCCGACGAACGCTGCCAGGATCAGCACCGGCCCGGGCGTTGCGTAGGATAGCCCGACGCCTGCCGCGAACTGCGCGGGCGTCAACCACCCCGTGTCACTCACCGCTAGATGTTCAACAAGCGGCAGCGCGGCTTGACCACCGCCGAAGGCGAGCATGCCGACGACCAAGAAACGCAGGGCGAGGTCAGACACGCAGCCCTCCCCGGTCCAGCAGCACGCCGATGATTCCGGCCCAGGCAATGACCAAGGCTGCGTTGACAAAAAGGCCGGCCGCGAACGAAAGGGCCAACACGCCGGTAAGCAGTGGGGCGTCGGCCTCGCTCCGGGCCAAGCGCCAGAAGGCTGAAGCTAATAGGCCGACGATTGCGACCTGCACGCCAGTGAGTGCTCCATGTACCCAGCGCACGTCGTGGAGCGCGAAGGTGGCCGCAGCCGCGACCGTCATCAATGCGATAGCTGGGAGCAGGAAAGCAATCGTGGCAACCAGGGCGCCAGGCCAGCCTGCCAGTCGCCAGCCTAGGAAAGTCATGACCTGCACGACCGTCGAGCCGGGGAGTGGTTTGGTGAAGGCGAGCGCGTCCTTGAGATCAGGAGCCTCAAGCCATCGGCGCTTATCCACGAATTCTCGTTGTAAGAGAGCCAATGTCGCGCCGAGGCCACCGAATGAGACGGCTCCCAGCCGGAGCATGGCAATGAAAATCCTTAATAGGGACTGGGAGGATGCCGACATATCGAGTCCGGATGATGGGCCCTACCCACAATTATGCCACCAGACTTACATATTGCCGACCCGGAGATGACAATTTCGTCATCTTTGTCGGTGCGGCCCTGGTCCAAACGCCCGCGTCCGGTGGATCACGGGCGGGGTCGCCGCCGGTCTGGCCGGAGCGGGCCTGCTGGCTGCGTTCGCGGGCAAGGTTTCCTCTCTGCTCTCCGACTTGGCGTGGATACAGGACAACCCTGCACCAGATAGGCTGCCAATCCTGCCGCGCCTGCACGAGGGCCTGCCACCGGTGCTGACTCTGGTAAGGCCGGAGGGGAGCTGTCCAGAGTGTATGCTCGTGCTCCGGCTATGGCGATCAAAGACCACGGTGTCCATGCAATACGACTCAGCACGCTCGGTGCTGATTGGCGCCGTGCTGCGTCAAACACTCTGCCATTCGCTGCCGTCGGTCAAATTGGCAGCAGCTTTGCCCGACGCCAACGGTCCGCGGGACGCGCTAGCGCAGGCACTCGGGAAAGGCCAGCTGCGTGCCCGGCCGGGAGCCGTGGCGAACCCCGACTGGGACGGCGCGGTCCTGACGGCACCTGACGCAACCACGCCGATACACCCAAATGCCGCTTCGCAATGAGGCCTGCGACAGCTCAAGCATTTTGCACCCCGCGAAATGTCATACGCAACGCAGCCTGGTTCTTCAGCATGACGGAATCGTCATCTTGGCTTCAGGGGTCCGTCAGGTACGCGGACTATCATCGCGCGTGGGTTTCGTGGTTTCGCCGTCGCGGCAGGAAACGCCCCTCATTCTAAAGGATCGACGCGTATGACCATGGCAGCTTTGCTGGCGCCTTACGATCTCAGCGTGCTCGACTTGATCTCCTATGTCGGTCTTGCCGCCTGCGGCACTATGAGTTTCGGCTTATTGATCGGCATGCTGCTCGGGAGCAAATATGATCCGGTCGTCTCATGGCCGCACCGCAAGCTGCCGCTTTTCAAGGTACATAATGTTCTCGCCTATGTGACCTTGGTGCTCGTTCTCGCCCATCCTGCGCTGCTCCTTTTCGCGAATGGCCAGGGTTTCGGTCTACTCGAAATCCTGGTTCCCATTTTTGCTCCAAAACAACCGTTGGAGAACGCCCTGGGTGCAATCGCGCTATACGGGACGCTGGTTGTAGTAGCGACGTCTTACTTTCGAAAACGGATGACGTTCCGGCGCTGGAAAGTAATCCATTATACCAACTATCTGACCGTTCTCACCTTTGTGTTCCACAGCTTGTTGACCAACCCCAACCTCGACGGCAAGCAGATCGACTTCACGGACGGTGGCAAGCTGTTCGTCATCATATGCGTCATCGGCGTCGTGATCGCCATCGTCGGCCGGGCCTTCTACGCCGGCCGCGCCGCCCGTCAGGGTCTCACCACGGCTCAGGCGGTCCAGGCGTCAGCCGCTCGCTGGGAGGGCCGGCTGCGTGTGGCCCGCAAATTCATCGAGACCGGTGCGGTTCAAACCTTTCGACTCATGACCGAGGATGGCGGACCGCTGCCGTTCCGCTGGACTCCGGGACAATATCTCACGCTCGCATTCCAGACACCGACAGGTCCGATGCGACGCGCCTACACCATTGCCTCATCGCCCAACCAGAACCGTTTCCTGGAGATCACCGTCAAGCGCGAAGCTAACGGCAACGGCGGTTCGGCCTTTCTGCACGATCATGTCCACGAGGGAGAACTTCTTTCCATCGTTGGACCGCAGGGCAGCTTCACGTTCACGGGAGCGGAAGCTGAAGGCATCGTCATGATCGCCGGCGGCGTCGGCATAACGCCGATGATGAGCAAGCTCCGTCATCTCACCGAGTCGGCCTGGGACCATCCAATTATCCTGATCTACGGCGTCCAGACCTTGGCCGAGGTGATTTTCAAGGATGAGCTCTTAGCGCTCCGAGATCGACATCCCAACTTCTATCTGCATATCGTGCCGACCGAAATATCCAATCCGAACTGGACCGCGCCGTCGGGCTATATCGGACATGCCATGCTCATGAGCTTCGTGCCCGACATCGCCCGCTATCGCGTTCATGTATGCGGTCCAGCACCGATGATGAACGCGGTCGTCCCGATGCTGCTCCAACTCGGGGTCAAGGACGATGCCGTATTTACCGAGGCGTTCACGGTTTTGCCGAGCGACGACGGACCGGGTGCCGAGGAAGAGGTCACCATTACTTTCCAGCGCAGCGCCCGCACCGTGATCGCCCGCCGTGGCGAAGGCATGATCCGGGTGGCCGAAGCAAATGGCATCGCGGTCGACTACTCCTGTCGTACCGGCGAATGCGGCTCGTGCCGCTGCAAGCTTCTCGCCGGCGAGGTCGACATGCCGGACGGAACGGCCTTGACCACGAAAGAGCGTAAGGCGGGTCTGATCCTTGCCTGCGTCGCGCGGCCGGTTTCGGACGCCATCGTGCTGGACCTGTAATGCGGCAACGGTCGACCGCAGCCGTGGTCCGCCCGCCGGGGCAGTCGATCGTCGGGGCCACTTGCATCAGTGTATCTCGAAGCAAGGTCGCCCCTCATGAATCCCCTCATTTGTCATGAGCCCTGGATTTGGCTGATTTCAGTTCCACATCAGAGACATAGGGATGATGTGGAGAGGGTGTGGGAGCGGTGGTCGGTGCTGGCAAGCGCATTGAGTTCA
>JAABUK010011984.1_pt1 | contig 11143 bp, 18 predicted proteins | sample 5559141 | NCBI WGS metagenome assembly JAABUK01 (sample SAMN10711869, study PRJNA513367) | rock metagenome | isolation source: Antarctica rocks | place: Antarctica: Victoria Land, Pudding Butte nord | collected 2016-01-03
CCCCATCTGGTCTGTCCTTGACTGTCGCCCTGACCCAGGTTTTGCGCCCTTCTATGGAATCTAACGAGGCTGTGCAGATGATGTGTGAGCCAGCAGGTATTGGCTGCAACAAAGCCGCAACCAAACTGTTTTCTGATGTCATGGCAGCATCTGATGCACCGTCATAGGCTGCTCAACAGTGTGGCAGCAAACAGCACACCTTTTTCCAGTCCATCACCATGTGCACAGTGAAAGCTGGCCCAGGATCCAGCATACCACGCTTCTTCATTACATAGTTCAGGCCTCCGAACGTTTCGTCCACTATCGCTGCTGTCAGGCCACCATGTACTATTGTGGGGTGACCACATACATTTTTCCCCAATGTGATGAGGGAAGAAAATTCCTGCTTGTCAGCATTGAACGTACACAGCATGTCTTGAAGTAGGCCAACCTTCAGAAATGCAGAGAACTGCAGACAGCACATGTTCAGGTTCTGAACGCAGCTGATCGTTGAGAAGGTGCCAATTTGGCAGCAAATCTACACATACATACTATATGGTCTGGTGGCAGCTTGGCATTGTTTGAAAGCATTGCTCCTGCTGTCAAAACAGGCTCATTTGCGGGATCAGCTCGAAAGTCATCAAGCCAGTCGACAGACTGCAAGCCAGTTTTGCTGTTCAGAGCATCTCGATCAGCAAGCTCGGAACTGTGATATGACGGCAAGCTACTGATGAGGGAAGCCTGCGACTTCAAAGGCATGGTTTGCCAAGCAGCCCGGCGTTGTGGCTGCAGGCAAGCACTCAAATGCAATTGAACAGGTGACAGTCTAAGCTGAGCAAGTGACTTTGAAACACGCAGCATCACGTCGAACAACTTGTGCTTTCTGAGTCAAAGCTTTTTACCAGGTCTTTGACTTTTGACTTTGCCAACCTTCTATTCAGCGTGCCTGAAAATTATACACACGGCGCAAACAACACGCCACACGACACACCATACAAGTGACAGGAATCGGTCATGTCACAGACACTCGCTGCCGCCAAGCGCTCGCTGTGGCTTCAAAGATCGGGCGCATGTCTGATCTGGCTAACGATTATCTGCAAGATCGCAGCAATAGTGTGGCTGGAAGCAAAGTCTAGCCGCTGGTGTTGGCTAGACATGATCATGTCTGTCTTCTGGCCATCACACTGGATGTCTACTCTAGCGTTGGTCACGCTTCAAGCCCCGGTTGTTGTCACACAAAGTGCTCTCCTCCTCCCTGTTGAGGCAGAACCACTGCAGCTGCCCAGCGACGTCGCTGCAGTCAAGCGTACCGTGATTCAGCTGCTGTTGAGATGCACTCCAACATCCTGGCTGCGAGCCAGGCAAGGAGCTTCCAGCAGCATACCCAACTCAAAGGGACTCAACTTGTTGTTTAAGCTATGGCAGGGCGGTCCTATCCCAAACTTACAACAAGCGCTTGGCAGACTGGGCCGTTGCTGGCAAGGTGTCAAGATGTCAATGCTCCTTGTCATTTGCACTTTCAGTGCAATACTCACGTCCCAGTTGTTCAGCTATCTTAAGACCAACTCCACAGGTGACACACACGCACAGCCCCAGCAACATGCTACCTGCCATCCTGGACTGCCCAAGCAATAAATGCATTTTTGCCTCTGCGATGCAGGTCCACTCAATGACGCCGTTTTTGGTGGCATCCTAGCAGTTACTTTTTGTTCAACTGCTCTTGCAAGGTAAAGTCAGGGTGTCTTGAATCCAAAGCAACTTTCTTGCTTGGCTCCTGACGACGCTACCTGCAGGAAACAGGATGTCATACAGTATCCTGACACCAGCCAAGCTTACCTGCCTCGATTGCTTTCTTGTTTACCATCAGGTGAGCGTTCTGGTGGGCACTCTGCTTTGATGGCCGACTCTGTCTTGAGGATTTGGAACACAGTCGCTAGCAGAGCTGCCCGGACATTACGCAATTTTTCCCCATCACACTAAACACGGCATCTTTGCTTTCTGCAGTTGCAGAGAACTGCGTTGCAGCAGCAGTGCCTGCAGTGTGTACATCTGTACTGCATGCATCATTGGGTTTAAATCTCACCTGCAGTGCATACATCATTGTATGACATACACACTGGCACAGATACTATACTACTGCTTGATTGCTCCAAACAAACAATCAGTCCAAACAGACACTGTCAGGACTCTGCTGGCCGGCCTGATGCGTATGTTTGCTCTTGGGCAGGCAAGAAACAAAACACTCTATACATCATATCTGCAAGTGGTACACCACACCAGTCATACATGGCCTGCTGACTAGATGGTGGTGTTGCAGTCTTTGTGGAGGCGAGTACTGTCACAGCCTTTGCATTTTTGTTCAAGCTAGTGGCCTACATGCTGCTGCATATAGCAGCTGGACTCCCACCTGCGCTTTCCGTTAGAGCTGGCACCGCCACTCAGCTAATAGCTGGCAGCTTCTGTGCTGTAAGCTGGTCCGCTGGTCAGTTGACTGTACACCTGACATGCCCTTAAATTCCCCACATTGGCTCATGCCTGCAGTTTCAATTCACACAGTGTGATTTAACTGCCAGCCCAGTGTAGTCACTGGGCGTTTACATGCTTTGCATACTCAGCAATGTGCGTCTACAGACGTGCTGTTAGCCTTGTGTATTGACAATCCTGAGCTTGACAGCTTTGAATACAAAGTTTGCTCAGCAGCATGCAAGCGCAAAACAGCACGCTTAGGTCAGTAAGCAATGCTGTTTTCGTGATGCATGCGAGAGGCTTGTGATGCATGCCAGAGAGAGACCCTGGACCCTAAACCCTATAAAAGCTAGTCTTGTGTTGGGAGTGCAGGAGCATGTCTAGTGCAGATTGTCTACTCACACCGCGTCAAGCAGTTTCAAGAAGATTCAGGGGGTGACCCGTCAGCTCTCCTCATTCCTGCTCTGCTTGACACAAAGGTGAGATAATCACTGGTTCCATCATCGGCTGCCCCCAAAATTTCTGCAGGCTGTCTCAGTACGCCAACATCAGCTTTATAACCTGTGAGTTTCTTCCAATTGCTCGAGGGCAGTAATTGCGACATCTTGCAGCGTCCAGCATGGACACACTCTGATGCAGCCCAGTGCACTGAGCAAGCAATGTGCACAATGCAAGAAAGTATCGCCTGAAGCAAGATCTGCGCTCAGGCGCTTGCATGAGCAATCAGCCAAAAGCATGTCAAGTAAGGTCCTTTTGTTTTCTGACTGACTGCCGTGCTGCGTGAATCTTGCATACCGCCTAGCACTTGTCAGATGCAGCAGACTGCCTACCCTTGCTGCATCTCCCATCATTCAGAAGTCTCATGCTGCAAAGCAAAAGCTGGTACAGCGGACTGCCTACCCTTGCTGCATCTCCCATCATCTCCCATGCTGTTTGAAGCAAAAGCTGGTATGCTGCAGGACCCCCTGATGCAGAATGCAGCCTTTCAGGATCTTTGCTTCCTGGCAGAAGCTTCTGGACCATCGGCCTGGCGCCGCAAGATGGTCTTCCAAAAGGACAATGGCGAAACATGGCAGCAGCTCAGCACAGTGTGCGTGGACGAGGTAAGCTCCTGCCAGCAAAAGCAGTCATATGCACCGTGTTGTTTGCAGCTTTGTGTAAAGTTGGACAAAGGAAGACAGCAAGCACAGCATGTGTGGAGGCTGCCAGCAAAAGCAGTCATATGCACTGTATTGTTGGCAGCTTTGCCTCAACATGGACACGTCAAGGTAGCAAGCATTTAGCAGGTGAGTGTCCCTGTTCAGCCCAGTATGATACTTGGCGTCTCACTAAACTGACGCCAAAAGGTAGTCTTTTCTTTGCTTTTTGTTGGCAGAGTAGTGTGCATCAACAATGCCTGTAGCAGCAGCACCAGACTCAGCAACTCAGTGAACGTCTTTCATTTGTGCTGCCACATCCCAGACTGTAAGGTATAAAATGGAAACAAAGAAGAAAAAGAATGAATGCTGCAAAGGGCCATGCAGGTGCGACACATCATGTCTATGGCGGCAGAAGTCTGGATCAGCCTCAGGAACTACGAACACATTTAAATGACAGCATACACAGGCTCTCAACCCACCAGAGACTAGCTCTGGCAGTATACAGTATGCTCACTTACAGCATGTGCGTCAGTACATCTACCTTTCAAGAATTCAAGCACAGCTCATGGTTGTTTTGCCAGCACTGGCTACAGCAAAGCAGTGGCAGCTACAGGTGTGTAACACGATATTGTTGACGCAGGTGCAACATATGATCTCTACAGCAGCAGGCATTTTGCCACAGACTCAGGGACAAGCCCAACTGACAGATTTTCAACAAGCCACAGCAGCGCCCAAGCCAACTGCGGCGCCAGCTCAATGGAATGCACCTGTCAACACCAAGAAGGTGAGTCAGCACTAAGCTTGGGACTGTCCTCTCAACTGCATGGTGCAACAGAGGTCATGGAACCAGTTTGCACGCGTTGTTTGTCAACATTGACCATGTTCCTTGCGATGGATTTGCATTGCTCCTCAGAATGTGATCGCTTCACTTAGGGCTGTTCGCTTCACCATTTGGCTCAGCCTCCCGCATGTTTGCCTTGTGTCTTGTTTCGTCACACTGTTATGGTGACTCACACTATCATGGTCTCAATCAGCTCTGCAAGTCACAGTGCAAGTCCCAGCTTCACGTGAGTGGGCAAGTTCAGAAGAGTCTTGCATCAAGTCTCAGCCACAGTATGAGTCTGAGAGTGCTATGCAACATCAACCTGAGTCTAAAAGTGCTATGCAACACTAGTCTGACTCTGAGGAAGCTACACAACACTGGTCTGAGTCTGATAAAGATACACAACACTAGTCTGAGTCTGAGAGTGCTACAAAACACTAGTCTAACTCTGAGAAATCTATGCAACTTGATACAGGCATTGATCCTATCAGCTGCGCAGCCTTCAGAGCTAAGAGCTTGGCGCTTGCACTCTCACCGCCACCGCATCACATGGAGCATGCGCACACTGGCATCCTTTGCAGCTGCAGCTGCCACAGAAGATAGGAAGGGCGTTCTGCACAGCCCTTCGCAGCCTGACTGCCCTGACCTGGCAACCATCATTGCCATACTCCTATCAGCTAAGCAGGTTCTTCAGGTAGGATGGTAGTACTTACTTTGGCTGCTTCAGCTCCCACAACACTACTGCTCTTTGTCAGTGCTGTTCACCTCTGCATGGCTGACTGTGACCATGTGGTGTATGCAAATTTGGAGAAACTACCTGAAGCAGGAACAAAAGTAGATTTCTGGAATTTGCTCCTGGCCTATGTCTTGAAGAGCGGTCACTGCATGCGTGTGCTGGAGCTGCTGTGGGTGGCTTCACGCTGTGTGTCAAGATTGCATGTTTTCTATGCTTCTGTAAGTTGCCAAAAGCGACGGGCTGTCTCAACTGCCATGACAGCTTTCGGTCCAGAGGCACTGTGTCAAAGTGTGCGTGCTTGCTGCGCCTCTGCTGCAACAGACAACGCAACTTTGGCTGTTTGAGAGAGAGAAGTGTTTTACATCCTTTGCCCAGCCTCAAGCCTGACTGTATATACTGCAGGACTTTGTGAAGCAGGTAGCTTCATCTCCTCTGCAGATGCAGAAGGGAGGAGATGTCTCCAAGGCCTGCCAGTCAAACAGCAGCTCTGCAGAACAAGGTGAGATTGATGGTCCTGTTTCCGCAGCATCAGTAAGATTGCTGTGCACAACAAATTGGAACTGGAACTTTAACAGGCGCATACATGGCTTTTGTCACATGGGTTCTGTTATACAATTGCTATGTCATCTGATGCACCAGCGCTGATCGTGGATGCACCAGATTACGCTTATGCTGGAAGTCATCAGCATGGCCCAAGCGTGATGTGTAACTGCTTTTTTTCCTCCTTGCAGATGATGGCCAGCACCCAGTCTTCAGGTCTGCTGGTTTGCTTCAGCAAGCAAACAGCTTAGCCATTGATAAAGTAGTAGGGGCTTATTCTCAAGACTTTGTGGCCGTCCTGAACAAGATTGCATATCAGCCAAGCTATGGCTCCAAGCCCTTGCTGCAGAATCTTGCCATCCAGTGCTTCCAGCACTTCCAAGAGCGCCAGAAGCAGAATGCCAAATAGCATGAGGCCGTTCTGCTACTTAGCTGTAGATCAACGCATGACTAAAACATACATGACGAGGCGGGGTCCGCAGTTCAGTGCATGCTTGGAGACATGTTTCTGGACCCAACAAACTGTTAATTGCATGATGCGAAATGATCAAGACTTTCCAGTATGGCGGCAATGGTGCAAATGCAAGACCTGCACATGTGCAGTGCCAGTTCCCTCTGGTCTTATTCTACAGCATATGCAATTTCTTATTACACAGCATATGTCTTCTCCAAGTACTCAATGATCTGAGGAGTTTCAAACATGGCCACACCAGTATTAGGATCCTGCATCAGCATGCCAGCAGATCACTCACAGCATACTCCATGGCCACACTGACAATGCGGATTTTTTCCATGCAGACATGCATTGCAGTGGTTTGTGCAACTTGCAGATGCTGCCTCAGAAAAGCTGTTGCTGTTGCAATAAACCAACTTGCCACAAGCAGTTGGTGCACATGTCAAAGACAGCTTGTGATCAAATTCACATAGACAGACAGTGATGATGACAAGCACATGCAGAGACTGCCCCATGAGTACAGCTCACAAGCTGAGACAAGCAGCATGAGCCTGACGAATCACAGTATGCAGCTAGCAACATGTCCAGCTCAACCTCATGGCTCACCTCGATGTACGGAACTTGGAAAACATCCCATTTGTCTATCAATTCTTGCCTTTTAGGGCTGTTGCGGGCAACTGAATGGTAAATGTGAGGGATCTCCAACTCAACAAACACCTACATGTAGCAACCGCAGTTGTATTCAGCTAACCATCATGCAACAAATGCTGTAAATCTGTATGCAAAATGAAGGTTATGAGCGCAAGTGCTGATATGTCATAACAGCATTCTGACGTTGTGATTCATGAGCAGTGGAAACACATGTTTGCCATTCATATACAAGTCCCACGCATCACCTCGCGGGCCAGTTTGCAAAATGGCGATGCCTCATATGCCCAAAGATCAACTGGTTTCTTGGGCAGGTTTGACTTGCGGTACATGATGCCTCTATTTATTCTGCATGCAACATCAAAAGACATGAGTCCCTGCATAAGCACACTTTTTAGTCAAGAAAGTATGCTTGCAAACAGCGCACAGTCCATATATGCACACTTTTTTGCATCAAATTATGATGCAAATGTGGTTGACAGGCAAAGCCAGGTTGCATATGCACAAAGGCTGAACATGCCTTTGCCCTTATGTGATTCATACAGTACATGGTCGCTAAATGCAAGCTGTGTCATAGGGGCGGTGCAAAATGTTCTAGAGACAAGCTGTGGCCATGCTTACAGTAACGCAGTGCAATTGTCCTCACAATGGTGATCATGCATACCGGGGGAGCAGAGCTAGGGTGTTGCTGATAGCCGTGAGGGGACCTAGCTTCAGCAGCAGGGGCACGCTGCCATCTCCATACTCAGTGTAAAGGTAGTTGATGATGTCATCAGATTCTCCCATCTGCTGTCTGGTGTTAGGGTCAACCATGTAAGGGAACTGTGATTTCCCACTGAGCTGCACTGCCTACAAAGCAAAGCTGCAGATTGGCCATGGAATGGTTGAAGCATATCAAACTGCACGTCTGGACATAAGGTCGGCAAGAAATCATGCAGGGCTTGGATCCATGCTGTGATGATAGGATAGCTGCTCCTGCTGAGGCAGACAACACATGTTGTGCAGATTACCTTTGGCCTCCATGTGGGTCCTCCCTTGGGGCAAGGATAGAACAAGACGTCAATATCCAGCAGAGTGCAGGCCTCTCTGACCTGCAGCAGGAAGGATGAATGCATCTCATGATGCACAATGTGACAGGCAAACAAGAAGGTGGCAACAGTGAGCCTGCTGGTGGCCAGGCCTGGACCCTAAGCTCAGTACCTTCCTGCAGAATGGGCAGCCCTCAAACTCGTACAGCTCAATGGGCTTCTTAGGGCGACTTCTGAAATTCTTGAGGTTGTCGGATACAAAAGCCGCTGTGCCCAGTCTAACAAATGCTGGCACGCCTGCTGTGGCTGTCTGCAGACAGTTTCTTGGCTTGTTCAAATCCTATGGCTGCGTGTTGTTTGTGCAGGCTTCAGGTGTTAATCAAGCCAAGACCTACAGCTAGTCTCTGTCCAGGTGCCACCTCATATCTTGACTTCCCGGCAGCCTTCTCAAGCTTGTATTTGCTGCGGGTTTTTTTAGCTTCTTGCGTTTGTGCACCCTGAATTCGCCACGCAGCCGGCGACTGAGCGTGCTGCTTTCTTAGATCACTGCACTCCATCAAAACGATGGTTGCGTACAACACATACCCTTGCGCTGGTCCCTATGTCACGCTCCCGACTTGGGACTATAGAAACATGTATAGACTGCCTCAGGGCGATGTGACTTGGCATCAGATGTCCTCGACAAGGCCTCAAGCCTGTGTATGCTCGTAGAGCCATGAGGGACGAGTACTAGCCCACCTTACAACGCACCCTTGTTTCAATTGTCGAGACTTGCGAATCAGCTTGCGTCTGATACGCTGTCAAAAACCCGCAAATGAAGTCCCAAATCTGCCGAAAGCCGGTTCGCGAATCGATATCGCTGCTTGTGGTACTCAGCTTCGAGCTTGAAACAGGGCTCTGCGGCAATCTGCGCTCATGATCATGCTTCGCGTCTGCTGAGTCAACGCACTGCAGCATGAATCGGTACGCTGAATCCTGCACAGCCTTCCACACGTCAGACGCTGCCACATTCTCCGCCAGCTAAAGCTAGCTGACATTGTTTTGGACTGTGAGCTCGTACCTGTGCTTTGATCAGATGCTTCAGCAGATTTGTCGCCGTATGCTGCGTGCTGTTCAGGCAGCTCGGTGTTATTAACAGGAATCAACCTGAAGCACAAGCATGCAAAAAGATCGACCTTCAGTGTTTGTAAAGTCCTAGACTGTGCTTCCCCCTGGCATAGGACCTGCGAAAGGCGAGGTTCTGCTGCTGTTCCGAGGGACCAGCGCGCACCGTAGTATACAGGCTTCATTGTCAAGCAGACAGCATGCTACAGTGACTTGGTGGGGTCAGAGCTGTCCAAGCACGATAGTGTCTCAGAAAGTTGTTACAGATATGGGGATTGTTCATGTGTAGAGAGAGTCCGATGGACTGGACCTGGCATCCAAGAATGACCTACTGCAGCTGGAGAATGCACACATGCAGGAGAAGTGTGAGGCAGCTGTTCGAAGAGTTAGCAGCTGCACACGCAACAGTTGCATATGGCGCAATTTCGTTTGCTTTGCTGCCAACCTGTGCCATACTGTGACGGCAAGCAGCTGTAGCATCTCACAGATCTGCCTGATAAGTGGTCACCATACTTCCTGTGCTATTGCAACTGTTGTCAAGTTTTGCAAGGAACACCAGTCAACATCTGTTGCTTGTGCTCACACTGCAGCATATGTCACTGCAGTCCGTGTCTTGAAACATGCAGGCCGGTGAGGACACCCTCACTATAGCAGCTTTGCGTGGCAAGCTGGAGCAGCTGCCTGCTATGCTGAGTGATGGCATCAGAAACGCTCTTGGCACAATGATACCTGCAGGCATGTCATGGTCTCGCCAGCCAGCAACAACTGCATTTACTCCAGCAGAATCTGTGCCTGCTCAGCAGCCTCTTGAGACTGAGAGGGGGCAACCAGGTGCAGATGCTGCTCCCGAGGTTGACATTCCTATCCCATCGGTATTTCTGTCCTTGAGATCCATAGACAGAGTGTGGGGTGAGTGGAAGCAAGGCGAAAGTAGCAGGGCATCTTTGCGCAAGCTGTATCAGGACCATGGAGATGACTGGAGCTCAACAACATACTGTTGTAAGAAGGCTGTTTGGTTGAGGAAGCGCAAACTGATTTGTGCTGTGATAGGCATCAAAGCAATTGAGTCTCTGGATGACAAGCAAGCAGTCAACCTGTTGAATGCAAAGAGAAGCAGCTCCTCGCACAATGTGAACAGGTTTGCTGAGAAGCTGCCATGTCTGGAAGCAATTGTACACCCAAGTGGCAAGTATGGTGTCCAGTCTGGAGGTTGCAGACCTGTCATAGAAGCTGAGAAGGAAATGTATTGTGACTACCTGAAAGATCTCAGGAAGCACCTTCAGCTAGGAAGCGGTGTAACCCTGTATTGAGCAAGTTGTCTACATCAGATTGTGATTTGCGCAAGTGGACGTACATTTAATTGACAGAAGTGACCAGCTGCTATGCATATCATCTCCAAGCAAGTCACAAAGTAGAGATCAAGTTTGCAACACCTGTCAGTGACAACTGATGTTGTGCTGTGCTCATATTTAGTCAGTAGCCTGTAGAATGCTTTGCATGCAGCTGCACGCCCAACACAATTGAGAGATTCGCTTGCTGCTTCTCAGATAGCAAGACAGGAACAGTACAATGTGCTTCTTGTGAAATGCTTATGTCAAGTGGGCATCTGTCAGTCTGTAAGCCTACTGTGCGACCAGTCATGAAGAGCATCATGTTTTGCTGGACCAACCTCTCTGTGTTTCAGTCTCAGCAGTGCAAACATTGCAATGTGCTGCTTTGCATGCTGTGCTGTTATGGCATATGTGATCTCAGCCTGTACCTTCAAGCACAACAATGCCCATGCACTGTACCTGCCATCAGGGACTGCACATTGAACTGGTGATGCAGACCAACATCATGCCTGTGTTCCCCTTCAGATGTACAGTGCAGCAATGGGCTCTGATTTGCCAGGGCTGCTTCGCATGCTGTGCTGTTGTGGCATATGTGATCTCAGCCTGTACCTTCAAGCACAACAATGCCCATGCACTGTACCTGCCATCAGGGACTGCACATTGAACTGCTGATGCAGACCGGCATCATGCTGTGTTCCCCTTCAGATGTACAGTGCAGCAATGGGCTATGATTTGCCAGTGCTGCTTTGCATGCTGTGCTGTTGTGGCATATGTGATCTCAGCCTGTACCTTCAAGCACAACAGTGCAAGTACACTGTACCTGCCATCAGGGACTGCATATTGAACTGGTGATGCAGACCGGCATCATGCTGTGTTCCCCTTCAGATGTACAGTG
>JAABUK010011987.1_pt1 | contig 11142 bp, 17 predicted proteins | sample 5559141 | NCBI WGS metagenome assembly JAABUK01 (sample SAMN10711869, study PRJNA513367) | rock metagenome | isolation source: Antarctica rocks | place: Antarctica: Victoria Land, Pudding Butte nord | collected 2016-01-03
CCAAAATTCTGATAGGGTTCGCCTGAAATTCGGGCCGCATTTCGCCCTCGCTTTCAGGGCGCTGCGAAACTTATAGCCCGGCTAGGGTTTCAGAGCTATCCTGCGTACAGCGCTGGAGCCACTGTCGATTTCAGCCTCTGTCGTTCGTCGGAGGAACGCTGCGACCCATCACTATGGCCTTACACGCGCCCTGTGCGCATCTCAAAAGTGGCTTGCTGGTACGTCTGCGAGAAGCTTTCGTACACTGGCGCTGTAGACCTTTCAGTGTCGTTGTAAGGTCCTAACTCGTGCTTCGCGCAGGTCAATCGTTCCTCTTCATCCGCCTTTGCCACTGGCAGACAACTGCGTCCTGCCACTCGCTTCTCCCTAAAGCGCAAAGCACCGCACGCCACAGTAGCTGGCACTGCAGAAGGAGCAACAAAAGAATTTGCAGACAGGTTCAGACTCAACAACTTGTCACCACAGAAGGGTGCTAGGCGGCAAGAAAAGAGAAAGGGTAGAGGTTATGGATCTGGACAGGTGGGTGCAAACCATGCAGCGACAGGCACACCTCTGTATGCAGCAACTGACGACAGCTTTGATCTTGCGCAGGGAGGAACCTGTGGTTTTGGAATGAGAGGTCAGAAAGCCAGATCAGGTAGTGGAGTCAGGCATGGATTTGAAGGTGGTCAGACTCCACTGTTCAGGCGATTGCCAAAGTTGAAGGGTATTGCCGGAGGTCAGTATTATAGTTGTGTCCAAGTCTGCAGCACATCTGAGATTACATGTAATTGCTGTCATGCAGCTCTCCACAATGCACTTGTCCCCATCACTTTCTGCTTGCATGCAGGCATGAGCGCTGGACTGCCCAAGTACATCACAGTCAATCTTAGCACACTCAGCAAGAAATTTAGCGATGGTGAGGAAGTGTCACTGGAATCGCTGACTCAGAAGCGAATGCTCAATCTTTCCGGCCGGGAGGCTAAGCTTCCTTTGAAGGTGCTGCTGAAGCTCTTCCATCTGTTGCAAAGCAAGCCTCAGTTGACAGTAGCTGTACCAGAGGCGCTTGTCACTGCATCAAACCCTGTATGCTTGTGTATATTGTTGCAAGTTGTCTTTATCAAATGAGTCTGTACTGTCATGCATTCAGAGCAGCATGTCAGGAGCACCTGCAAAAACATTTGCTCTGCACATTGTATCTGCATGCTCAATTGCTGGTCCTCTGGCCGCGGGAGCTTTGTCGAAGCAACTGGTCAGTAACTGGGTCAGTTGGGCTTCAGGTATTGGGTGATGGTGACCTAGCATTCAAGTTGACCATCAAGGCAGCCAAGTTCAGCACATCTGCAAAGGAGAAGATCCAAGCAGCAGGTGGCGAAGCAGTTGAGGTCCCTCAGAAAGCAAAATGGACTCGCGCATTGCATAAGAGGAAGGTTGCAGCGGCTGCTGCTGCTGCACCAAAGAAAGCTCCAGCGCCAAAGCCAATCACAAAGAAGGCAGTCAAGCAATGATGCAGTCTGGTTGCGCGTGGCACAGCTTGTGCCTCCTCAATTGTGCTGATTTGCAACTATATTAATTGAGGGATTTGTGACTCCTTCTCCACATTTTCATCAATGTCTGTGCTGCAGCCTGTTGCATTTGCCTCAATACGCCCTCAGTGCTGTCTCTGTATACATATCTTCAGCGTTGATGTCAACGATCTTTTCTATTAGCACAGTTTTTGCAATTTTTAGCCAGTGCTTCTGCATGTGTCCCAGCTTGAGCTGCTTTCAACCCCGATGTAGCTTGCTCTATTGGACGGTGATACCCAAGGACTTGTTGCTGCTGCTGCTAAGACATGATTGTAAATGTCTAGCCCTTCATGCATACATTGCGTCTCTAGTGATGTGCGACTGATACCTGTTCACAAGCTTAGCAGAGGCTACAGGCTGCTGCAGCTGTGGAGACGCAGGTGACTGGGTTTCAGCCTCTGCAGATCTATGGTGTGTGTTTTGTGAGCCTCAGGGCTGCTGTACTGCATGGTGTCTAAATACAATGCCTCCTTTGTTTCCACCGACTGCAAGCAGCTCTTGACGGAGGCTTGCCCTTTGCTGCTGAGAAATGCACGCTTGCAAAGCGCCGATGATATGCTTTGACTTGACGAATGAGTGCATCTCCGACAGCTCTTCCTATCGCAGTTGACTAAAAGTAACGTAATAGCTGCTGCTAAGCCAATTTCCTGCACCTTCTCCATGACCGTCCGTCAACGACGTTGATTTCTGCACATCGACTGGTTAAACCTGTTGGCGCTTGCCATTGCCTTGCTGTGAGTAATTGCGCTGTCGTGACTGCAGCTCCACGTCAACCATGACCAGGCAAGCTCCCCGCTGGATACAGCTCTGTATCACGGCTTTGCTCGTGCTTACGTTACACAAAGTTGAGTGCAAACGCTTCCTGGGCATTGCTGCTATCGGCTCTCGCTCGCATCAATTTTGCATGTTGAGGGTCGGTCAAGAGTTGGCGTCACGCGGGCATCCTTTCACTTTCCTTGTTAGTGATCAAGAGAATATGGGTCTCAAACACCTGGGTGCCAAAGCTTTTCCGGGATTGGAAGTCGTAGAGTTTGCTGGGCCTCCTGACATAGGAACACAAGATTGGTTCACCCAGTTTTCGCGAGACGTCATGGCGGTGGGCATTTTACTTTCACTTGGGACTTTGACTTCGGATTTTCATTGCTCACGCCAAGAGGTGCTGAATGTGTGCAATGCAGATCTTGCGGTCATTCCAGGCAGACATGATTGCAGCAGCCCATCACTTGTACAATGATAAGGCCACCCTGCACAAGCTCAAAGTTGCAGGTGGTATAACACCTCATGTTAACTGTCACTCGTGCTGAAATGTGACTTTGACATCATAATCAACAAGATCACATCTACTCCATGCCACAAGGAAGCCTCTGCTGCTACAGGTTATGATGCTCTGCTCAAGGATGGCGTGTACTGGCCGGCATCTGTCCTCAGCGAAGTGCTGAACCTAACTGTTGTAGATGTCCTATCTATGGGTCCTGCACAGCCTTTGCTTGGCCAGCCCTGGTCCACTCCCAATCCAGTGGCATACCTGCCTCAGCTAGGCTCTGGCCTCACGCCAAACATGGGGGGGGAGCTCCTGGCAACATTGTGCAGATCTTGCTGCGACGTGCACTCCAGACAGCTGCCTAAACAAGCCAACCTCTCTTGTGGTTATCAACACTATCTCTCAATGGACTAGAGCAGATATGACTGAATGTCACAGCACAGCCAAATAATATCTCACTCATGCGCTCTGCTTCAGTACTGCCGGAAGGCATAATCATTCAATCATAAGCTTGTCTTCACATGTGATGCACATGTGATGCAACAGCTATGGCCTCTGTTGCAGCAGCGTTTCCTTGATGCACCTGAGTGCAGAGCTCACACCTGGGCAGCTCGGTACAATACTTGGCTTCTCATTAAGCTGACGCCAAAAGGTGTAACATTTCCCCCCCTCTTCTTTCCAGAGCTCACCTTGATTGCCATGCAGGGCTTCCTGCAAAGGTGCCAAAACTATCTGTCCAAGGCTGTTGTAGAACAGGTCATCATGCGGCTGGCAAGAAACAATCAGCAGCAATTCATGCAAGAGTCTGGCCTACGCGTGCGTGCCTACGAGCAAGGGTTTTCAACTTCAGCTGCAGCAATTATAGCTGCTGATTGGGCCCTTGAGTATCCACATCCTATACCACCAAAAGTGCATGTAAGTTTGTATCATTCTGCTCGTATGCACCTTGTGACAAGCCAGTGTTGTGGTTGTCAAGTGCATACACAAGGACTTTCAGCCGTTTACCCTCATGCAACTCACCTTTCTGTTTGGTGTGTTGCATCCCATTTTCACCAAAACAACGAGAATGCCAAGAAGGCGAAGGGTTTTCGCCAGCATATTTCAATCAGCCTGTACCAAAAGAGAGTCTACATAAAAGCCAAAACAAAACAAGCACACAACATCATATCATCCTGTGTATTGCAGCCTGTAATGTGCAGTCAGCAAAGTCCTGACGTGTCACCACAACCCTTGGAACATCACCTGCTGGCGTACTAGCAGTCAGTGCTGAGAGATTGTGATTCACTGGGCAGCCCAGTATAATTTGCGTCTCAGGGAATTGACGCCGAAATGTGTAGTCTTTTCTTTTCTCTTCTCTCTATTCTGATTCTGATGACAGATGGTGGGCCCAATCCTGGCAGAAGCTGCCAAGCATCTGCCCGCAGACCTGAAGGCCTTCGTGCAGCAAGGTGCAAGTGAAGGGCACGCAGCAGTATATGTTTCTATGGGAACAGCTGCCAGGCTGACAACACAGGAACTGCACAGCTTGAAGACTTCTCTTGCCAGTTTGCCCAATCCTGTTCTGTGGAAGCTTGCAGCAGTGGACCTGCCAGGTGGGTGTCTGCCTGTTTCAGTGAGATCCAGACTCTGACCAGCAACCTTCGCAGGTTGTGTGCCTTGGTAGTGGTGCTCAGGGCACCTCAGAACAGAAAGTGCAGCACTTCTTGCTCACACAAGTATCGCCGTATGGCTAATGCATGCTTGCAGCACTAGGCCATCACATCCTCCTTCATACATGGAGACAGACAAGCTCCTGCGCAATGTCACCATCAATCAAAGTCTCTGCAGCATACATTGACTGTTGGACTGCATGGCATGTCTTGGATTGTACAGACTTTACCTATAGCATAATGGGTTGCTTTTTGCAACCTCGTCTGTGATATCAGGGCAAGCTGTTTCTAGAGACTGCTGTCATGTAATGCCTGCTGTCATGCAGTGACTGCTGTCATATACTGACTGCTGTCATGCAGTGCTTGCTGTCATGCAATGCCTGGGACATAACAAGGACCCTTCGCTTGTGTATGCAATGCCTACTGATAGTATGCAACAGGATTGTTCACTTGACAATGCAGGCAGCATGAGCCAGGACTCACTGGCAGCCACAAACATCAAGATCATCAATTGGGCACCCCAGAATGATGTGCTGGGCGACCCTGCTGTCAAAGTTTTTGTCACACATGCTGGCAGCAACAGCATATATGAGGCAGCATTCCATGGCAAACCAGTTGTGTGCATTCCGCTTTTAGCAGATCAGTTTGATCAGGCTGCTAAGGTAACCCCAACAATAATTGTGCATTGCATATGTGTCTGTGTGACCGGGGTGCGGTCTGTCTGTAAGTAAGGATCCTTGCACAAGCTAGTGTACTCGACAACTGTATGATGCACAAAGCTCGAAGTGTACAAGGCGCAGTAACCACTTGGAAACTGATGCTGCAGCATGTCATGCTGGCATAGCCTGCATGTCAGCTTCTGTTGTCACCTAGTTGTGCGCTGCAGCATCACATGTCTGCATTGGTCAGAATGCTTGACTGCATCATTGCTGCTGATTGCAAGAGTGCAAAGAACATGTACAGTTGTCCACATGTCAGCAAAGACGGGCACAACAGCACTGTTCTTGGGCACAAGTGCTGCAGCATGTGAACTGAATAAGCTTTGTTTGTGTAGGCAAGGTATCATGGGTTTGGGCTGACAGTAACCCCAGCAGAGCTGACCAACAGCAAACCCCTCGTGAATGCCATTCAGCAAATCCTGGACAAACCTCACTTCACAGTATGTCAATGACACCTGTCAGTGTTTCATGCCTATTGAACATGCTCGGTAAAACATGTTTTTTGCCAACAAGATGTGATGCTGGCCCTGGATTGAGGGAAATCTCAGAAGCATAAGCTTGCTGTTGTTGCTGATGCTTGCATTGATCTGCACAGGTCAACAACATGCAGTCGTACTGCTGACAATCATGGCTACTTACATACAGGTATATGCATGGTTATGCAATCATGCAGAACCTCAAACAGTTCAGCACAATCGGATGCTTTACATGTGTCAGCATCATGGTTTTTTAGTCAGCCTGTCCCAATGAAGCCGATGTATTCTCCTGGGTGTGATTTGCAGGCAGCTGCACAGAAGGTCCAGAAGCGCTTGCTGAATAAGCCACGTCATCCAGCACAGCTGGCAGCTGACATTGTGGAGCGTGTTGTGGCCACTGGCGGCGAACCTTACCTAGACACCAAGGCACAGACCTTATCATGGTGGCAGCTATCTTTGCTGGACGTAAAACTGTTTCTGGCAGTTGTTGCCACTGCCCTTCTTTGTGGCTTGGGAGGTCTGCTATGGGTCACTGCCAGAGTGCTCAGACATGTTGGTAGGAGGATGCTAGGACGCACATGGAGAAAACGTGCTGTGCAGCGTAAGAAGGTCAGATAAAATAGGCTTTTGGAAGTGAAGCTGGCAACGCAGCTTTCCTTGAGTGGTGATTTGTGCTATGTATGTAAGTCTTTGTGTGGGTCACATAACTGACTTTGGAACTGTGAGTGCCACATCTGCACTTGACATGCCGTGCAATGGGTGTGTTCTGCAGTCAGATCAAAGCGTTGAGTGTGCCGCATTGTGTCGCAACTCATTATATTTAGTGGATATATGCAATGATGCTCACTGGGGTTGGCAGATCACTGAGCCCTGCCAAGGTCAGAGACATGTGCCATGTGTCAGCATGCTGGTCAAGCTGAAGTTTCTGCTCATGCATGCTCAGAACTCAGTATTTTCTAATGATGTTTGTCTCAACCTATAGCTACATGTGTTGCATGCAAACATACTGTGCATGATTGAAATCTGGATGCTTCAAGGCTGAAGCAGCAACAGGGCCCCTCTTGAGTAGAACATCAATGCTGATCTCATGGTCCTGTGCTGCCACTTTGTAATGTTTGCTCACAACTGTAGGTCACCTTGAGTTGGTGCAAACCTGAACAGAACAGTAGCTGGGCCATGACCTTGGTCATGGCTGCTGTAAACATGTACATGTGGAAAGCTCTACATGGATGTGCATTTCAAGAGCCGCATGGCATGTGCATTTTGTATAAATTACCGTTAAATACATTACTGCAATTGTAAAGATGCCTTGTACCAATATGAATGCCTCATATGATGCATCACACCAAAACGCTCCAGTTACGTTAGCTTCTTATGATAGAGGAAGAGCGAGCTCAGCTGTTTGAATCTCGAGGCATCGGCAAATGTGTACATGGTTTGAGCAAAGATTGGCATGCATCAAGTACCCCCTGATGGGGTGAATGTGGGACCCTTTGCAGCTTGTGGATAGGAGAAGAGGAGGCCGTCCACGTCGACAGTTTACCTAGTCCCACCACAAGTTAGCAATCCGCCTTGCCAGCGCTGGAATCATACCCATTGCACGTCGAGTATCGCACAAGCAAATCAATCATGCAAATGCAGTCAGTAGCTCGCATCAGCATGCAGGCGGCGCCAGGAACTCGCCCTCAAGTGACACCCAGTCACTTTGCTGCTGGATCCCGGCTTCGTGTGACAAAGTCATCTAGCCTGTCCGGACATCAGAGACGACAGGTTCGACAACTATGTTTATGCAAAGACACGGTGTCTGCCGCTTGTGCAAGTAGCGCTATAGCAACGCGAGAAGATCAGCGGTTATGACGTGCAGATCATCGCTATGGCCGAGAACCCTATTAGCAAGGCAGCCAAGGATGTTCAGCAAAAAGCGAAGGTAGCACGCTGGCATTTGCAACCCCATGTGTGGGATCTAGGCTTCGCTATTAATGCGCATTGCTGTCTCTTTCATAGGACTTTGGAGACGAGATAAAGGGCAACGCTGAAGATACTGCAGACAAGACAGAGGGAGCTTACAAGGAAACCAACCCAGAGAACAACGCAGATAAAAATCCCACCGAGGAGTACAGATCCACAAAGCTGAAGAATAGCAATGAAAAATACACTCCCAAAAGCGACCCAAAGAAATAAGCATCAACCTGCATTGACCCTCCTTCTTGGTATACTCATTTTTTGATAGGGAGTATGCAGCAACCTGGTAACTGCTTTTGAGATCTGAGTCAGTGTTGAGAGTTGTGAGTAAACCAGTCAACATATGAGGAAGAGCACCGCAGATATTTTGACCTGTTGCAGTGAATTTGTGAGTTGCTTATCTAGATGTGCCTGAATTTGAGCAACTATTTTTTGCTGTTGTAAGCCTCGCAAGCTTTACAATGTACATGTTCTGTCAGCAATTGCTTCCTCCTCTAAAAGCTCACTTTGGTACAACCTTCTGTGGCAAGGTATGATTTAAATGATGCTGGGGGTGCTGTGTGCATGACGTCAGACAGCCCTCAAATTTGAAGCATTCAATGTGCTGAGACCTTTGCAGGCTGTAAATGTTCAGCTGACACTACACGGTATGCAGGGCTTGAGCCAAGAGTGTGCAACTACCTGCTAGTTTCTCTGCTCACCATGCAATTCTGTGCCTGTGGCATGTTTGTAAATGACATAGTCACAGATGACATATGCATGCATGTGTCTGCGATATATCATCATGAACCAGGACTTTAATAGCTGCTTTCGAAAGCGAGTCAAGAGGTGTTGTGAGCCTACATGAGGCAGAGTATGGAGTACATTGCCTGTCACATAGTTTACGAACTGCTTATCAGGATGTGCCATGAGAATAAGCGGCTTTTGGCTGCTATCACACTTGCAAAAATACAAACTGGGAACCTCACCTTGTCATGTGTACATGGTGTCTAACACTAAAGTTCTGCCAGATTTGCTTGCAGCACCTTAACCCCCATTTTGCACAGGTAGCTGCTCATGCTGTGGAGCATTCTGTATCTGCTGTTGATAAGCTGTGTATTCTGAAACTGCCAATTTCAAGGCTGCAGAAGCCAGAGTCAACCTCCTCAGAAGGTCTTCTGAAGGCGGCAGCTGAACTTGCGCCAAGCCTGATGCAGCATGGCTGTTCAACCAGTCTGCAAAACCAGAAAAGCCTTCATGGAGTGACCAGCACAGCAGCGAGCAGTGCAGTTGCCACTTATTGCAAAACTTGCAGGTAATTGGCTGTGTCAGAAAGTGCTGCAGAAAGGCAACACTGTGTAAGCTGCACCTGCAGTCTTCGTGAACTGGGTGAGTACGTGATGCAATATTGGCAAAGCTTGATGCCACACCTGTCAAGGACAAGACGCCGCCTCTGTAGTCGGTGACTGTCCCTATGCACCACCCCCGAAACAACTCAGACAGGTGTCCACAGGGCATCTTAGCAAGCCTGCTCCAGAAGGGGTGCAAGCAAGGGAACTGCTGCAGATGCGCTGCTACCCAGTCCTACAGTGCCAAAGGCAGTCAGTATCGATGATGGCATGAAAAGGGCATGCTATCACTGCAGTTTGTGATACATCCTTGTGACACAGCTTGAACGTACAGTTGACAATTTCATGCAAAAATGTGGCATATCTTCTTCTGAGCAATCACCATTTATGTGCCTTGTGCTGTTCATGGGCACATCAGCATTGGCACATATGTCGGGCACATCAGCTTTCGCACATATCAACTTTACTGTGTAAGAAAGTCTAGCTTTCAGATGCATGTCATGACACGAATTTTACCTTGACTGTCTTGTGGTGCTCACAGGCATCAGGCACGTCGTCTAATGCTACAGTCAGGTGCCAAACAGCAACCAAAGCAGCAACTTGCTGGCACTGCTGCTCTGTAGGTATTTGGGAGTGGCAAATTGCATTGATGCACAACTTTCGCACATCTAGCTGGCCTGAGGCCTGTGCCTTAGGTCGACCCAGCAGCATGTCCATAGCCTCTAAAGACATCGCTGTAAACACAAGTCCAAGTCAGTGCTATGGCATCCCTGCATTGAAGGATGGCAGCTACCAGGCATGTCTGATGGTGATTCCTGTTGCATCTGACAGCAATTTGTGCTTCGAAACTGACCATGATAGAAGGCATATGGAATGATAAGGACAAGAAAACCTACCTGTGCATGATGCTTGGGCTAGGCTGACTTTATCACTGGTCAGGACAGGCATTTGCTCAGACCCATGCACTCCCAGGAGTGATGTCAGCAGCAGTAACAGAAGTCCTGCCAGGGGACTAAATGAGTGCTGTTGCAAGGATGTTTTGCATGTGTGGCTGATACATCTCTTCTTTATCAGAGCTTCGCAGTCACACCCATGCAGTGTGCAGTGTGCCAAGATGCTGCCATTGGCAATCTCAATGGATACATCCACAGCGGCATGGAGCCTGTACTGGTCAGCAACAGTGCTATGCTGAAAGAGAGCCTTTGCCAGTCTGTTCACGGTATGTCTGGACCAGCCAACCTCCATTTGCTTCATGACAGCAGAATGCAGTGCCTGCCGAAATTGAGTCCAAGCTGCTACAGCCCTTCTGAAGGTGTCACCAAAGCAAACAGGACTACAGCTTCTTGCGCTGATGCTGCCAGCAATGACTCGTGTGTAGGCTGGAGCAGCTGTTGCAGACTGACGTCCTCTGCCTTCAGATACATGTAGGATAGTAGCTGCAAGCAGTGAGCCTGACTGCTCTCAGTCACCTGCTGCAGCAAGCTGTCCGCTACTGTGGCCGTGAGCGTCGCTTCCCATTCATTCAGCGCCATGACTACTATCGCACCTCAGGTGAGCTGTCTGGCAGGTCAGAGACAACAGCTCCGCAACGTCACTCGTTCCAAGCTACAAGTGCCGTCAGGCAAGCGTTGCAGAATCGGCTCTCTTTCACCGACTCACGGTAGGCATTCGTGTGTCCCCACCTTGTGATCACAGACTTGTCTCAGACTTGTCTCATAATACTCTCTCTCAGAGTTCAGCTCCGGTAACTACGATTTTCGTGTTAACGAAAGGGTCGATGTGCGTTGGCATACTCCAGCTACATGACGCTTAGGGCATGCGCGTACGAGCTGAATGCTCCGTGGGATTCTGCTCTGAACCCTTCCGCAATGCATTGATCAAACTGGAAGAGCAAGTGCGGGAATCTAGTAACCTCAGTCCAGACCTGGAGAAGAAGTACGCAAGGCTGCAAATTTCAACCCCTGGCTCAGTGAGGCTCAGTGTTGGCTTATTAACCCTTAACAAGATCGGCGGCACATTAATAACTTATTAAGTTGTTAAGGGTACACTTAACAACCCCTTAACAACTTCAGAGACATGGTTTTTGACGTTTTCTGATGGTGCTGAATGCATAACAAGTCTTAATAAGCTGCGAATTTAACGTCTTCATGTACTTTTTGAGTATCTCAAGTGTAAGTCAGGGGTGCAAGTAAACTCATGC
>JAABUK010011988.1_pt1 | contig 11141 bp, 9 predicted proteins | sample 5559141 | NCBI WGS metagenome assembly JAABUK01 (sample SAMN10711869, study PRJNA513367) | rock metagenome | isolation source: Antarctica rocks | place: Antarctica: Victoria Land, Pudding Butte nord | collected 2016-01-03
CTTTGAAACTAGAAAATTGAAGACGATCATCTTTCATATCAATAATCACTTCAATCTTATTCATTCATGTTTTTTCAAGAATCATCTGATGTTAATTTAATCGAGTGATCAGCATAAAGATGAAACATTTTATATGATCTTGAACAGTTAGATTTGAATAAATTGCATGAGTAATGAGCTTTTTTGCATAATGATCATTGAATCTTCTTATTGATTTGAGCTTGATTGAAGATAAAGATTCAATTTGCAAATGATCACAAACATTCTGCGCGATTAATTCATCAATGAACGAATAATCAGCTGCTTCAGTGTCAATCAATGACTTTAATGAGTAATTAATTTCATTGCTAGATAGTACACATTCAATAGTCAAAGATTTTGAAGCAAAGAGATCATTTGAGCTGCTCATTGTTGAAGAAATTAACACATCTTTCGTTGCATCTTTGATGAAAGTCACTAGTTTTTTGTCTCATTCTTTGATTTCTCTGTAAATAATTTCTTCTCTTCTTTTAACATGATGATCTCATTGAGACAAGAAGTGAATGCATGAAATGTTGAAGTACTAGTTTTCAGCTGAAAGCAGTTCTTTGAAAGATGACTCAATACTTTGCAGTTGAAGCAGATGATTAACATTCTTGATCATTCAGATTCAAGAGTGAAAAAAGTAGTGAATTAAACATAGCTAGTAATTGAGACTGAAGCTGATGTCAACGAAGAAACAAAACGTTTTTTCGAAGCTGCTATCAATTTGACTGTTCATTGCTCATCACGTAGCTGATAATTGACTCATTGTTTGTTATTTACATCTTGAAGAAAGATCTTGAGCTTATCAAGTGAGCTAAACTTTATGAAGTAAATTGACAACGTGTTCTGAAGATGATTGTTGATTTTATTCTGAATGTCATTCATCAGAATGATATCATCATAGTTCAGAAAGCTGAATATTCTAGTGAATTTTGAATAAAAAGAGCTGAAAAACTTGTTGAGCTGCTTCAGAGCAACATATTCATGACAACACTTTCAAATCAGATTTTGATCTTCATAAATTTCTTTCAGATGTTTCAGTAGCTTTGATAGTGATTGATAGAATGAGAAAGCATTAATATGATGCTTTGCATAGATTTGCTGATCAGCATCATCTTCTAGTCTGAAAATCACATAAACAATATGAATCTTTTCAGTAGAATAATGATTTGCGTTGACATCAAGCTTGTCAGATATTTTGATATTTCATGTCTTTCAAATAAAATCATCTGTTTCAATGAAAATGAGTGAATTCAAAAGCTTGATGAACTTGTGATGATTGTTTTCATTATCAGATAGAGTAGAAAATTCTCATTGAAAGCAAACTTTTTTCTGATTGACTTGTTGCTCAGCTGACTGAGTATCTTGATGAGACATAAATCAATCAGCTTGATGTTGTTTTGCTTTGAAGTTCAATCACTCGCCTTGTAGCTGATTAATCTTTTTCTTTAATTCATTATTTTTATCAAAGATGATTTCTAGTTATTTTGCTCTCTTTTTGTGATCATCTTGTATAAGAAGTCAGTGTTCATTGAGTTGTAAAGTCAAGTCTTGCTGACTTCAAAGCTTGTTCAGCATATTGATGACTTTGTTGAGTTGATTGCTGACTCAATGAAACAGTTGTTTTTCAATGTTTATGTTTCATGAGATGACAGCTTTCTCAGCTTCAACTGAAGCATTAATGAATAGAAGTGAAACTGTTTTATTGATAGTGCTTTTAAGCAGATGAATTGTTTGAGAATCAACTGACTTAACATCACATGTCATGATGAGATAAGATAGAAGTTGTTGAAATAAGAGTAAATGAAAGATTGATGTTTTGAATTGATGTTTTTTGATGAGTGAAAATTAAAAGAATTTCTTGTGAATTTCAAATAATAATTGAGTGCTTTATTCAAAGAATTTCTTGCGAATAAAGTGATGAAAATGAGTGTAGAATCGAAGAATCTCTTGCAATCTAAAATGATGATGCAAATTTGAAGAATTTCTTGCAAATTTTTCTTACTGAATAGATTGTTTCATATCATTTATTCATTGATAGCAGAGTAGTAAATGATGAGCATTTATCTAATGTTAGAAATCTGTCTAGAACGAGTCAAATAAAGATGTCATTTAACTAGAAGATAAATGCTAAGAAAGAAAGATAGCTACAGAAAAGAAGCTGACTACATATGTGTGTTTCTCAGTCAACGCTAAACTTAATAGAAACTAGTCAAAATGACGAAGCGAGAATAGATCTGACACAACTAAAAGACTAAGTTTGACAAGACTAGAATTGTGACAAAGATAATGTAGTTCACGTCATCACTTGTAGTAATATTCTTCATTTTTTTTAGTAGCGCAAGTTTCATTTGCATTCACATATTCATCTGAAACTCATATCTTGATTGCATTACTCAGCGACATGCAAGTTACATGAATCATGCTCGCTTGATCAAAATCGACAGATCAGTTCTTATTGAGATCTCAAAAGTTGAATTTCTTGATGACACGTAATATTGTGAGATCGTCAAGATGAACGTAAGAGATGAGAACATCTTTGATGTTTTTCAGATCAACATTGACGTAAAGAGCATAATTCTTGAAGTCATCAAATTTGACAAAGAAATGAATGACAAAGAGAATGATAAGAAAATTGTTGCTGTCATACAAAGCATAGTTTTCTGTGATAAACTTCTTCTTCATCGTCTTGAAGAGAATGCAAGAAAAATGAATGACATGCTTGAGTTTCTTTGATTTCTTGCTGAAAATCAACTTTTCATTATTACTGATAGAATTCTCATTCTGATGCTTCTTTGTGAAAGTTTTTGACTCAACTTTCATGTTATCATCAAGCTGTCAATTGATATCAGTAAGACATACTATATTGAGCGAAAAGAGCTGATGTCATACTGCGTTTGATACATTTATTTTTGCAGCAATATCTTCTTTCATTTTAACATCATTGATAAAGTTTTCATTTTAATGCTCTTTGTGTTATGAGTCTGCATAAAGCGAATCATATGAGTGTATTCTAACTAGAAGTTCAAAGCTAAGAAAGAAAGAAGATGAAACACGTCATGAGTTTTACTCACGAAGGCACGCTAGATCGCTAGCGTGTCAACATCAGCTCTATGCTAGACTAACTTAAGATGCACGCTTGCAACATTATCTCTTTTCTTTATCTAGCAATGTTCTCATTGCTGCAGTTCAGTTGATCTTTCTTGAGTCAATTTCTATCTTGACTTGTTTGAATAACGTTCATGAAAGTCATTAATGACTTTCAAGCAATCTTTGAATTCACTTTCATTGACGTTGTATTAATGTAGATCGACGTTGTATTCTTTTCAATTGACATGATATTGTAGTCGTTTATCTCATTCGTAGTGTCTGAAGTTCAATATGTTCTTCACTTTTCATTTATCTTCATCTTCAATCACTATAAAATCAGATAACTCATTTCATTATTCTTCTAAAGCGTTTTTTGAATCTAGTTGCAGCAGATTTGATGCAAACTTCGAATGAATCTTTATAGTTGACAACAGTTTCAATTGATATGCATGTTCAATCTCAATCAGAATCTTGAAGAATTCTAGCATCTTATCGTCTAGCTTCTTTGATGATCATGAGATCATTATGTTTCTAGAATTCAGAAACATCATGTCATTTATCTTGTAGATCAATTTCTTTTGATGCTTGTCAATCTGTTTCTTCATTGTGACTCTGACTTTTGCTTAGACTTGCTTGATTAATGTCAATGATCATTTCATATGTTTGAATATATTCTTTGCTTTGTCTGCTTTGATTCTAGCTCAAGTGATCTCATATTTGATTGAGTTCAAATCGAAGCTCATATGAGAGTGAAAGCTCTTATTCAGAAAGAACATTGACTGTTCAATTGATGACGAAATAGCATTGTTATCAACGAATTCAATCATAAATAATCAGATGAATCAATCATCTTGCATATATAAGCAATAGCTTCGTAGATATCATTCTACATTCTAATTTGCTCTTTCTGTCTGATCATTGATTTGAGAATGATAATCGATGAATAGTTTCATCTTGATGTTTAGTCTCAGACATAAAGACTTTCAAACAATTAATATGAATTGTAAATCACGATCAAACACTATTGATCTTGATAGTTCATGAGTTCTGAAGACTCATATCAACAGTAGCTTAACTGTTTGTTCTGCGAAGATTTCTTCGTCATCTGATCAACATGATATATAGTGTCGTTTCTTAAACAATCGATCTATAACTGTCAGAATCGCGTTGCTTTCATCACTTTCTGATAGATTGATAATGAAGTCTAATGATATGTTTTGTCATCACTGCTCAAGTATGAGCAATGACTTCAGCAGTTCATTGATTTGATCTCTCGATGCTTTTGACCTACAACAAATGTAACAGTTTTGAATGTAACGCTTGATTGTTGTTCTCATCTTCGATCAGCAATATGATCATCTCAGCAAGTTCAACGTTTAATTCATGTCAGAATGATCATTGATCAAAAGATCATATGCTTTTCTTATCAATAAAATGATCATTGATTGAAAAACTCATAGTTTATCATCTTTTCAGAGTACTTCATCAAGTACTTTGCAATTGTCTAGATCAATATTGTTAGAAATCAGCATAGAGTGAGTCATATGAGTGTAAGGTAACAAGTATATAAATGCTAAGAAAGAAAAGTATCTAGAAGAAAAGAGTCGACTATCTATATGACTCAGAAGAACATAAGCTAATTCTGAATAAAGTTGACTTTGAAACAAGTCTATGCTTTAGCGACAAGCGATCAACGATAGTTCTCAGAATAGTCATCAACATAATCATCAACATAGTCATCAACATAGCTATCAATGAAGATGCGTAGCTAGAATTGTAACAAATATCTTGACAAGTCTTTCTGTTCTGTTTCATGATTATTTGAATATTGAAGCACAGTTGATTTGTTTGATTTTCAACTATAATCTGATTCTGAATAGAAATCATCTCTTCGATTGAATTTTGATTAACTTTTGATTTAAGTTTTGAATCTAAGTCAGATTCTGAGTCAGATCTGAGTAAGGTCTGAGTCAGATCTTGATCAGCTTTCTGATCATCTTTTATTGACTGAAGTTCAAATCTGTCTTCTGACAATAGCATCTGATGCTGATATAGCTTATGATCATCGTTTGCTTCAACTGACTTGACATTTGACATTCTGATCAGCACGTCGACTTTCAAATTCTGTTTTTCCGACTGATATATGATCTTGAAGTTATATTCAGATAACTTCTCAGCTCATTTAACTTGTTTTCTGATCAGTTCTTTGATGATCATGAAGTACTTCAAATTCAGATGATCGATGAAGATCTTGATTGAAATATTCATACATTTGAATTTCAATTTAAGACATCAATGCTTCAAGCAGCAAATGATGATCAACAGTTTCTTGTCATAAATCTCGTAGTTGCATTCTGTGAGAATCATGTTCTTGCTATAGAAAATCACTGAATGTAGAATGTTTTCATCGTCATACTGAGACAATACTTCGTCGTTGACATAGTTTAAGAAGTCAGTTTTCAGAATAGCTTCTTTGATTGAGTTGAAATGCTTCAGAATGAAGACTGTCATCACTTGTTACTTCAGTTCTTCAAAAATCATCTGACAAATCTCTGTTTATTCAAAGAAATGATCTTTTCAAGTCAGCTTTATCATGAATTAAGCAATCTTTGAAAAGTTCTTTATGAATCGTCGATAAAAATTGCAGAAGTCAATCAAGATCTGCATGTGAATCAACAATCGAGACACTTTTCAGTCTTGAATCACATCTACTTTTCAAGAATTTATTTGCAGATCATTAATGAATATCAATAGTTTAAGAAATGAGATTTTCTGAATCTTGAATTTGCACTTGTCAATGTCTATCTGTAGATTGACTTCATGAAGCTTCTTTAGCACTTCTTTCACATGAGTTCTATGTTCTTTCAATGTTTTACTGTAAATGAGAATATCATTCAAGTATGTCTGACAGAATTTATGCAGACAGTTGAACAACACATCATTGATATAATGTTGAAAGAAAGCAGATTCATTGATCAATTTAAAGAGCATTACTCTATACTTGTAAATGTTGAAGAAAGTAACAAAAGTAGTTAAATCTTCGCTTTCTGAACTCATGTGCAGTTTATTGAACGCGATGATAATGTTAAGTTGAGTCAGATACTTACTGTCTTGAATTCGAGCTAGTACTTCGTTTATCAAAGATATTGAATAATGATTTCTTTTGATCAGAGCATTCAGTTTTCAATAGTTCATGCAAAAGCAAAGACTATTGTCTTTCTTTTTAACAAACAGTATTGACGAAGCAAAAGAATTTTTGCTGAGTGTGATGAACTTCTTCTTCAAATTCTCTTTTAAATACTCTTTGATCTTTTGCAATTTGTAACTCGACATGAAATACAATTAACTTTTAAAGAATTAATTATTTTCTTCTAATTCAATCTTATGATCGTATAATCAATGTGAAAGCAACTGCGTTGTCTTTTCTCTATCAAAAACATTCAGAAAGTCATGATAAACTATTGAAAGCTTCTTCTTCAGTTCATTTAATGACATGACAGAGATCATTTCATTCAGTTTCGCGAAATCTTTGACTGAGCTAAGCGCTTTGTTGATTTCACTAATGATCAAGAAGAAGATCTTGATCTTCTTATTCTTGACTAGAGTTTGATATGCAGCGACTTCAATCATGACAATATTGATGAGTTTCTTTGTCTCAGTTGACTGAAAGAGACAAAGTTAATTGAGATCAACTTAAGTGCTTTGCTTTGCTATGAAAGCAGATTCAATGAATCAAGCAGATTCAATGAATCTATTTACTGATTTCTGATTCATGAATCTCTTCAAGATAATCATTGATGTAACAATTAAGTTCAAGTTCTTTTGTTTCATTTTGCAGATTTTGTTTGATTCAGATTTGTAAAATGCTGATTAACTGCTTGCTTTTGAAACAACAAATTTCAATGTTTGAATCTTCAATGATGATATTAATTGATCATTTGCAGAATCTATCAACATTTGATTTCTTTTCAGTCAAAGATTTTCAAAGATTATCTTGTGCTGATTTAGACGAGTTATTAATAGAAACATTATTTCATTCTTGTGTTTTTGTATCATGATCAATGTATACAAAACGTGTGTAATTGACTTTTGATCAAAAATTTCATCATATGATTGAATCAACTTTGATTTTGACAGCAATATTGACTGAATATCAAAGCATTCACATAGCTTTGACATCAAAGATTTATCAATGAAAGTCATGTCAATGACTTCAGTATTTATCAGAATGAAGAATCTAAATATCTTTTCTAGACTATTCAAGATGATGTCAACAATGAATGACTTGAAATCAAATGAATCGTCAGACATGCTGATAAAGCAAGATATAAGTATATTGCTCTCAGTTATTACTTTGACGAAAGCAGATCGTTTTTCAAATTCGCTGCGATTTCGTGCATCTGAGCTGACTTAAGACAGTCACATGCTTTATGTTCTGACTTCTTGCATTTGAAGCAGAGTTTTTTTTTAAACAACTTCTCTTTAGCAGAATCAACGTTTGATATTCTGAGTTTCTTTCATGCAAAGATTGAAGCTAAGATTGCAGTCGTGATCATCATCAAGTGTTGAGATCGTGTCTAGATCATTCAATCAAAGAAACTCGAGACTGATATGTATGTATTGCTCTTTAAAGATAGCTATAACAAGACATTAAGAATACAGAAGAGAAAGAGTGCAAGCTCTTCTATAAATAATGGCTTGAGACTGCGCTAGGCTCGATACAGATGTGATGTAATATGTCAGATGTGTTTGTCTAAAAGAATGATGAAAGAGATGAATGAAGAAAGTGCTGAACAACGAGAAGAAGTGCTGAGAATGACTCGAAGAGTTCAACAGAGATGCGCTAGGTTCAAACTAGGCATAGCATCATGACTTGCTTTAATCAAATTGATTAGAGTTAAATCTGAATTCTGATCAATTCAAACATGTTCATAACATTATTCTTTTCTTCAAACATTCATGTTTGCATGAATAGAAAAGAAATAAAAGCAAAAAAAATTCATCGTGTTTTCAATTTAGTGCGACTTATTCGAATATAGCTTGTGAAATTCGTTCAGAACTTTCTTCAAGTCATCAAATTTTTCTTTATCGACATAGTATCATTCATCATCATGATCTACCTCGATTCATTTGATCTTGTATTGTAAACTTTCTTTATATCGCCTGAAGTTTAATATATCATTTACTTCTCAGAGCTTTTCATTCTCTTCAATGATCATCAATCTAAAGAACTCAGAATGTTGTTTTGATAAAGAGTCGTTTGATGAAGATTGTAAACACTTCAAGCTGAACACTGAATGTATATGCTTCATGCTTCTAGATAGCTAAAGACGATAGAAGGTTTCAACTTTGACTATGATTGAATAGAGATCGAGCTGCTTGTCTTTCAAATCTTTGCATGACTTAGTGATTTTGATGTTTTCGAAGACTAATCAAACTTGATCACCTACTTCATAGATGATGTCTTGTTTATGCTTGTTCATCTGAGCTTCAGTAATCTGCTTGATCTTTTTCAATTGTTGATGATTGAAGGTAAGAAGCTTGCTCATTCAAGTGACAATGTTATTGATCTTTCTAGCTTCAATACGTTGACGAGTTGTTTTGTAATCAGTCGTATCTGAATCAAAACTCATTCAAGGATGAAAGTCTTTATTGAAGTAGAAAGAGATCATCAAGATAGTCAAGAATGTATTGAAATTGTTACTGAATTTCATCATTGAAAATCATTTAGCTCAGTCATTCTGCATGTAATTGCAGTAGATTCGAAGTTCGCGTTCAACATCTTGATTAGCTTGTTTCGACTGATCATCGATCTCTGAATGATAGACTGTTAATAGATTGACTTTGATCTTCAGTCATTTACAAAGACTTTGTCACATGATCGATATGAACTGAAAGTCTCTATTCAAAACGATAGAACTGAGTAGATCATGAAGTCAATAAACGTTTCATAGCATGATTCATACTGTTTCTTCGATTGAGATGTCATCATCTCTTCAATGACAGAGAACATAGTGACGTTCTTTGAAGAGACAACATATGATCATGCAAATGACGTTATAGTTTTTCAATAGAAGTAGCTCAATGATGAAGTTCATAGTTATATCTTGTCAACGCTGCTGAAGAATTGATAGAGACTGAAGCAAATCATTTGTACTCTCTTGAGATGCTTTGCTTCGCTGATAGACATGACAGTTTCGAATGTATTGTTGAATAGTTGCTCAATGATCTGATCAATAGTAGAAGCGTTGAACTAGATCAATCGTTCATTTAATGTCAGAGTGCGAGATTGATGATTGATCGTGAATTTCTTGAAGCAATTTCGTATGCATTTGTTTCAACACTCATAGTAGACTCTTTTTGAATAGAACGTTGTCAATGATTTGACAGTTTTTTAACTTCATGTCATGAAGCTTCAGTTCATCTTTGTTCATAGCTTGTCAATACTCATTGCATAGTTCATTCTTCTGATTGACTAAACGTACGCGTTGATAGAGATTGATCTCATATTCAGATTCGATTTTGAACTCAATTGATAGAACGTTTATTTGATTCGAGATCAGTATAGTCTGAAAACGATCATTTATGTCTTTAGCTGATTCAAAACTATCGATCATCGACATTCTAGTTAAAGCATCGACTTTGATGTTTGTTTTGCCTGATCGAAAGATAATTTGAAAGTTAAACTTCGATAGAATATTCAGATAGTTCGCTTGTCATCAAGTCAGCTGTTTGTTTTTCATAAAGATCTTCAAAGTCTGATGATCAGTAAACATCTGAATAGATAGCTCAGTATTTTTTAGTTCAAGTCGTCAATGTTTGAAGCATTGAATGATAGCTAGTAATTTCTTGTCATAGATGTGATAATTGCATTCAGCTGAAACCATGCTCTTGTTATAGAAGACTATCGAGTGAAGCACACTCTTGTCATCGTACTGAGATAGTATGTCGTCTTTTACATAGTTGAATGCATCGATTTTCAAAATAGCTTGACGTTTGACATTGAAATGACGTAGAACTGAGATCGAGCTGATCTGCTTCTTCAGATTGTCAAAGACTTCGATGCAGACTTCGTTTCAAACAAAAGACGTGTCTTTTCAAGTCAGCTGAGTGAATGACTTGACTAGTTTCGAAAAGTTCTTGATGAAGCGTCGATAGAAATTGACGAAGTTGATGAAGTCTTGTATCTCTTTTAGATTAGTAAATGTAGCTCAATTTACTATAGCTTTCACTTTGGTAGAGTTCATGCAAAGACCTTGTTCTGATACTATGACTTCTAAAAAGACTGTTTCTTCTACGTTGAATTCGCACTTTTGAATATCTATCTGCAGATCAGCATCTCGTAGACGATCTAGTATCATCTTGACATGTTGTCTATGCTTCTTTTGAGTCTTGCTGTATATGAGAATGTCGTCTAAATAAGCTTGACAGAAGTCATTTAGAAAGACTCATAAAACATCATTCATATATTGCTGAAACAAGGTCGAATCGTTTGTTAATTCAAATGATAGAATCTTTGATTTGTACACTTCTAGAGCGATAATGAAGATCATATAGTTCTCACTATTAAGATGCATATGAAGTTTGTTGAAAGCGAAAATTATATTCAGTCGAGTCAGATGCTTGCAGTCAACAATTTTGTCAATCATCTCATCTATGAGCGATAGAGAGTAGCGATTTCTTTTGATAATGACATTGAGCTTTTGATAGTTGACGCAGAAGCGAAGATCATCATTGATCTTCAGAGCGAATAGAACGAGTGAGAAATATGAAATCTTACTAGAAGTAATAAAATCTTTTGACAGATTTTCGTTCAGATATTCTTTGACCTTCTGAAGCTTGTAGAATGACATTCGATAAGCTCGACATCTAGAAGAAGTAACATCGTTAGTGAGTTCTATCTTATGATCATATGAACGATGAGATGATAGCTTATCGACTTGAGCTCGATCAAACACGTCGAGAAAATTCTGATATTTCGAAGATAGCTTGACTTTGATGTCTTCTAAATTTTGAGCTGATGCATC
>JAABUK010011989.1_pt1 | contig 11141 bp, 16 predicted proteins | sample 5559141 | NCBI WGS metagenome assembly JAABUK01 (sample SAMN10711869, study PRJNA513367) | rock metagenome | isolation source: Antarctica rocks | place: Antarctica: Victoria Land, Pudding Butte nord | collected 2016-01-03
GGGGTGGAGTCGTTGGGCGCCGGTGAACGCCGCCGCGATCGGCGCGCACCTGGTCGGCGCGACCGGCCTGCTGGTCACCGACTGGCCAAGGGTGCGCTCCCAGCAAGGTGTGGCGCGCAGCAGCGCCATCAAGACAACCACCACCGGCGTGGGGCTGGGCGTCGCGGTCTGGAGCGGGCTGCTAAACCGGAAGATGGACAAGGCCGGGGCCGTCCCGGTCACCGGCGCGACCGAAGCCGCGCCGAGTACACCGCCGGAGGTGGCCCGCACTTTGCGCCAGCTCAATTTGGTGCAGTGGCTCAACCCGGCCGTCGGCCTCGCCCTGATCGCCCTGGCTGACTGGCAGAGCCAGCAGCAACGCGCCAGCGAGGTGGCCAAGGGCCGAGTGCAACGACTGCTGCCGGCAAGGCTTGCACCCGCCCCGGTGCTCGGCCTGGCAGCGACCGGCGCCCTGGCTGTGCTGGCAGCCCGGCGGCGACGCACCGCCGCGCAGCCCGGTCCGCAGCCCAAGCCGGTCGACGTCGCGACCGACGGCGCACCTGGTGACACCCTCGACGTGTCGCCGACCGATTGGAAGCAGCGCCTGCAGCGCGGGTCCCGACCGGGCGCGGCCGGCCGGCCCCGGCTGCGCAGGCGCGCCGTGGTCGAACCGGTCACCGAGGCCGTCACGATCTCCCACGACGAGGCCGTGGTGCAGCACGAACCGGTCACCGACGCCAACCGCGACCAGGCGCTGGACGGCCCGGAGATGACCGAGGCTGTCCACGAGGTCACGCTGCACGCCGTCCAGCCGGTCGTGACCAAGCCGACCCCTGACCCTCGACCGGAGTAGCACAGGCACCCGGCGGTCGGAGCGCGGCGTCAGCGCGAGCTGGCCGAGACACGCCTGGGCAACGGCCCCGTCGTCCGGGTGCATGGCCTGCGGTCGGTGACCTGGGGAGCCATCGGTGGGAGGGATCATGGCCACTGGCCGCCGGGCGACGCGCCGGTCGCGGCGAGGGCGCGACGGCCCGGGCCGACAGCGGGCTTGCGCCGGCGCGCCTCACCGTGCAGAACGTCGGGAAAGGAGGGGGTCGCGTGCGCGCCTGTCGGCGCTGTACCTGACGGGCGTCGGCGCGGTCCTGCCGATCCTGGTTGTGCCGGTCGGCTGGCCCACGGTCTTGGCGGTGGTCTCTGCTGGTCGCGGGGGGGGGGCAGCCATCGCGGCTGGGGTCAGAGCCCGGCTTCACCGAGAAGATCCCTGAGCTGCCAGCAGGCGCGCGGATCACGCACCGGTTGCGGCGGCAGGTCGGTGCTGCGATTGACGACGGTCAGGCGGTCAGCGTCGCGGGTGCGGGGCTGATGAGCTGGCCGATCGCCCGTGCGGCACGCAACCGGCTGCGGCAAGGCGCACCGCGCCGCCCGTGCGCGTTCCACCGAAGGACCAGTTGCGTCGGACGCCGGGCTGCTGCTACGCCAAAGGGCGCGCAGTGCTCGTCGGGGCTTGGTCGGTCAGGAGTTGCTGGGTCGGACCGGGAAGTGCTCTTCCTCGCGCTGCTCATAGGTGGTCAACGGCGCGTCGCTGGCGACCTTGTGCCGGCCCCCGGGCTCGTCGTCGCCAGTCAACTCGATCTCGGCCCCGGCGGCCGCAGCGCCTGACTCGGGAGGCTGCGCTGTGGTCATGGTGCTCTCCCTGCGTTTGATCTGCTGCGAACTGGTGGTCGCGGTGTTCCCCGCCGCGTCAGCGACTACCCCGAAGCTGCACTCGAGGTCGGGCCCCGTCCGACCGGGCAGCCAGGCGCAATGAGTCCGCAAGCCGTGGGCCGCCAGTGAAGGCATGAAGTGAGTCAAGACAAGCCCTACCTACTTCGAGCAAAAGAAGTCCCAGGCCGGCTGAGCTGAGGGGGCGCTTTGGGTATGATTGGCGTCGGCAGCCCGACCGGTAGGCAACTTCCCGCGCGCACCGACGTGGCAGTCGTCCGATCCGGTACGCGCTATCACCGATTTGGGGCTGACGGCTGAGGTGCCAGCAGGCCCGGCGCCTTCAGGGGCGCCGGGCCTGCGGCCGTGAAGGCGGTTACTGCTGCCGCGGCGGGGCGCCTTCGGCGCCTTCGGTCTCGATCTGCTCCTTACGCACCGTCTCCTCCACCTGCTGCTGCTCGGTGACGGTCTGGGTGCCGAGCTTGACCCGCTCCACCGGGACCGTTTCCTTGGCCACCACCGGCTGCTCGGCGTGCAACACGACCTCGTGCTCCTCCTCCGACAGATCCGGGCCATCCAACGCCTGCCCCCGGTTGCCCTCGGTGATCGGTTCGCGTTCCACCACGACTTCCTCCCGGCTGACCGGGACGGTGGTACTGACGTTCTCGGTCACGATGTACTTACGCAACCGGGCCCGGCCGGTCTCGACCTGCTGCGTCCCGACCTGCAACCGCTCCTCCGACCGGGTCATCGCCCCATCGGTGGTCGGCCCCGAGGTGTCCTGACCCTGCGTCGCAGCCTCCTGACCAGCCGTGCCCGCACCGGTGTCCTGGGTGGTTGCCCCGCCGGCCACGCCGTAGTGGCTGTACAGCCGCTCTTCCTCTTCCGGGCTCAGTTCACCGTCGGCGTCGACCTGCGGCGCGCCCTTGACGAGGTCCTTGTTGTAGGGCACCAGCACGTCCTGGCCCTGCATCTCGGCCGCCGACAGCGGCACGAACGTGCTCTTGGACCCGAACATCCCGGTGTGTATGGCGGCGAACGACGGCTCGCCGTCTTCCCGGTCGGCGTACAACACCTCGATCTTGCCCAGGTGCTCCCCGCCCTGACCGAGCATCTTGCGGCCCGCCAACGCCCGTGCCTGCTCCAAGCTGATCATCGCAGTCCCTTTCCTTCCGTTTAAATCGCGCGGTCGCTGGAGCCCTTCCCACCACAGGCTGCGGTCAGACCGGCCAGGACCGCAAAACAGCAACTGGGCCCCTGCGGCGCTCGACACGCCACGCGACCCCTTTGCTGTGCCGTGCCGTGCCGTGCTGTGCCGTGCTGGGCTGGTGCTAGCCGTTGAGGTTGGCGTTGGGGTCTTCCTTCACTGCGACGCCGTTGCTGGCTGAGGAGCTCTTGATGCCGTCGATGCTGGTGTTGGCGTCGGTGATGCCGCTGGCATCACCGCCCTTGAGCTTGCTGACCGCTCCGCTGATGGTGTCCCCGACCTTGGCCAACGGCGCCGCGACCGCCTTGCACAGCGTCGGGTTGGCCTTGACGTCCTCGGTGGCCAGGCGGACCTGGCGCTTGATGAACAACGCTGCCGCTCCCGCCTTCAGGAACGCCTTGAGCCGACCGGGGGTGCCTTTGTGGAACGACCCGGCCTGGTAGGGCTTGTACAGGTAGCGGTGGAAGGCCCCGAACGCCTCACCGGTGTGCAACACGAACCGGGTCTTGGCGAAGTTCTTGGTGTTGCTGCTCGGGCACTGCGCCCCAGCGGCAGCCGCACCGGTGCTGGCCTGGCCCTGCGGGGCGGTGGAGGCCTGGGACTGCGAAGACCCACCCCCAGAGCTGCCGGTTGCGGTGCTGCTCTTACCGCCGCACCCGGTCAGCAACAACGACACGGCGAGCAGGACAGCCACGATCGGCGGGGTACGACGAGACACTGAGCACTCCTGGAGGCTGGGGGGGGTGACTGCCCCACGCATTGCCCCGCGGGCAGGCCAGGCACCCGCGATGGCCTGTCACAACCCGGTCACAACACCCGGTCACCACCCACCGGGCGGATCGATGGTCGCAGCGGCGCTGGTCTACTGGGTTCGGCCGCTGGTTTTGTTGCTGAGCTTGACATCCAGTTGGACGGCCAGGTCGGGGCGTTGCAGGGCCTGGCGCAGGTCAGCTAGTGCTTCGGTCTCGATCCGTTGGCGTAGGGCGGTCAGGTCGGCGTCAGCGGTCGCGGTGACCGTCACGGTCAGGTGCGGGTCTTTGGCCTGGCCCTGCACCTGCGCGGACGCGCCGGTCACGTCCCGGTAGCGCTGGATTTGGGTGGTGACCGCGGCGGTGACCGCGGTGCTGTCAATCACGGTGCGGCCGGCTGCGCCGCGGGCGGTCAGGTCCACCCGGGACACCCCAGCGACGCTGAACAAGGTGAGCAACCAGCGCACCGCCAGATACCCCAGCAACAGTGCCAGGACGGCCAGCACCGGCCACAGCCAGATGCCGTGGTCCCCCACGTAGCGGCTGATCAGGTTGTCGAACACCGCCCGGTGACCCAGCCGGCTCCCGAAGGTGCCCAGGCCGGTCAGCAGCACCAACACCCCACCAGCGAGCAGCAACACCGCCAGCAGCAGCAGCAGCAGGCGGTGCAGCCGTTCCGCGGCCGGGGTCATGACCGCACCTTCCGGGTCTGCACGCTGGTCCGGGCCCGCGGTGCATGCCGCAGCTGCAACGACGCGAGCCGGTCGGCCACCGCGGTGCGGACCTCGGTGTTCAGGTCCTGGGCCAACCCGGCCTGGCTGGCCCGGCTGCTGGCGGTGACCTTGGCGGTGCGCCGACCGAGCTTGACCTTGGCTGAGTTGATCCCATCGACGTCGGTCGCCGCCCGGCGCAGCGCGCTACGCACCCCCGCCTGGGTAAGCGCCGCGTCGGTGTTGGCGTCCTGGGAGTTGACCTTGAGCCGGCGGACCCGGCGGGGCTTGAGCTGCGCTGCCAGCAGCAACAACCCGAACAGCGCGACCGCGCCGGCAATCACCCGCACGATGGTGCTGTCCCAGCCGTCGGTGCGCCCGGCCCGGTAAGCGGCCCGCCAGTCCAGCAGCAGCGGGTGCAAACCGAAGACCGCCGCGACGACCTCCACCGCCAGCACCGCCGCGGCCACGATGACCGCGACGCTGACCAGCAACGTCAGCACCCGGTTCAGGGTCCTCATCGGAGGCGCAGCAGCGGCTCGGTGTCCACCACTAGGGCGGTGACGTGCACATCGACCTCCGCCACCTCCAAGCCGGTCAACGCCGACACCCGGTCGGTGACCTGGTCCCGGACCTGCTGCGCGGTGTGCTGTAAACCCTGCGGGTAGGCCACGCTCGCGGTGACCGTGACGAACACCCGCCGGCCATCGACCTGCGCCGCGACCGTCGGCAACGCCTGTAAGTCATCGGTGCGCGAACCCAACCGGTCCAGCCCCGGCGCGGCCAACGCCATCCCCAGCACCCGGGGGGCGGCCGAACCGACCCCAGCGACCTCGCTCGCGGCCCGGCTCGCGATCCGGCTCACCACCCGGTCCTGCAACACGATCTGGCCGTCCCCGGTCGCCCCAACGGTGTTCTCACCGGTGGGCTGGACTTCTAGCGACCCCGGCCGCGGCACCTTCGCGGTGACCCGCTCCACCCCGATCCGGGCCGGCCGGGGCAGGCGGCGGGACAACGCCACGCTAGAGGCGCTCACTGGCCCCGCACCTTCGACAGCAACGCGCTGGCGTCCAGCTCCCCGTCGACCACCTTGGGCACCACGAACCCGACCGCCCCGAACAACGCCACGATCAGCATGTCGCCGAACCCCCCGAACACCAACGCGAACGCCAACACGAAACCGACCAACAATCCCAGCGTGCTGCGTGCCATCACAACTCCCGACCTACCGATACTGAGCTGCACCGGCGGCAGGGTCCCGACGCCGGCTCGTGCCGAGCCGGGCCCGTCAATGCACCCGCGGAGCGGTGTGGTGCCGCCGGTAGCGCCGCCACATCAGCAGGACCGCCGCCAGCAACGGCCGGTGGGACCGCACCGCCACCACCCGCACCCCGCAGCTGCCCGGGCCGGGCCGGTCAAAGGCCTGCAACCCCCGCCAGAACACCTCCGGGTCCCCGCCGGTGTCTGGATGGTGCGCCCGGACGAACTCCCGACGGGCCAACCGAACCTGCCGGTCCTGCCGGTCCTGCCGGTCCTGCCGGTAGTGCTGCTCGGTGCCAGTCACCGGATCTGGTCGGTCTCGGGCAGCAGCACATCACCGATCACCACATCCACCCGGCGGCCCCCGACCACCTGGGCGGTCACCGCCCAAACCTGCGCGGCGACCTCATCGGCCGGCACCGGCCAGCGCACCACCACATGCACCTCCACCCGAGCCGGTAACACCCGCAGCCCGGTCACCCGAGCCCCCGGCAGGTAGGTCGCGGCCTCACCAACCACCCCACCATGCATCGCCACCACCGCCGGGCACGACAGCACCAACCTCGCCAACCCGGCCGGATCACCCTCAGCCAAATCCACCCCACCCGAACTGCTGCCGGCCGACCCGGCACCAGCCGACCCGGCACCGACCGACCCGGCCAACCCGACCGGACCTGGTGCTGGCTGGGTCACTGCACCCGGGCGGGGGCGTCGCTCTGCTCGTCGCTGTCCTCACCGAGGTAGACGTCATCGACAGTCACATTCACCTCCACGACCTCCAACCCCGTCATCCGCTCCACCGCCTGCTTCACGTTGCGCTGAATCGAGCGACCCAGATCCGCCACGCTCACCCCGTACTCGATCACGACGTCCACATCGATCGCGGCCTGGGTCTCGCCCACCTCCACACTCACCCCCTGGCTCACCGACGGGCCGCTGCTACCCGGGATCCGCTGCTTGATCGCACCGAACGCCCGAGCCGACCCGACACCCATCGCGTGTACCCCGCTGATCTCCCGGGCCGACAACCCGGCGATCTTCGACACCACCCCATCAGCAACGCTGATCTTGCCGGCGCTGGTCGCCAACGCACTCTTGGTCTCCTCCGACGCCTTCATACTCGTCACCGGGGTACTGCTACTGGGCGTGGACATGACACTCCTTCACAAAGTCAGCGAACAGCCTCGTACAACGTAAGACACCCGAAATCGGCAGAAGTTCCGCGCCAAGCGCAACTCATTCCCGATACAACGCGCTCAAGCCAAGCAGGGCCCCTTAGTACCGCTGCTCACCCTGCTGCTGCTGGTCGTCGCCGCCCTGGCCACCCTGCTGCTCGTACCCCTGCCCGCCACCCTGCTGCTGCTGGTCGTAGCCGCCCTGCTCGCCACCCTGCTGCTGCTGGTCGTCGCCGCCTTGGCGGGACTCGCCGCCGCCGAAGCTGGGCTGCTGCTGGGCGTAGTCCTGGCCCTGCTGGTAACCGTTGAACCCGGGCTGCTGCTGGGCATCCATATGCTGCTGGTAACCACCGTTCTGCAACTGCTGCGGGTCCACCCCGATCTGGTTCAGCAACCCGGCGTGCTGCTGCGGGTCAACCTGATCCATCCCCTGCAGCTGCTGCGCAGCCTGCTGGTGGTTCCCGCCGAGCTGACCGACCAAGTTCAAGACCTGACTGGCATCGAACCCCATGAGCACTCCTTCGGTAGCGGACCCGCGCAAGCGTGCGCAGGCCAGGACATAGGTGTTCCACTCCCGTGCTGGGCGACACCTTGTGCAGGTCGTTGCCACCGGCCGTCCCGCAGCGGACTATTCCGGTCTACGGCTGCGCTGCGGCCACTGCTGGAGGTTGTCGTGCTGCTCATCGTTGCTGCCGTGCTAGCCGTGTTGTGGCTGCTCGGGGTAGTGGTCTTCCACATCACCGCCTTCGCGATCCACCTACTGCTGATCATCGCTGTCGTGGTGGTGATTGCCCACTTCGTGACGCGCGGCCGGTCCCGCGCCTGACCGCCGATCAGGTCGCGCGCATCACTCGCACAGACAACGCGAATGAGGCCGGGCGACTGACGTCCTCGTGCTCAAGTGCAGCCTGGAGGGTCGTGTTACGGGCGGCGGCTACTCCGGCGCGCCGACGCATGGGCCGGGCAGCTGCCCGGCCCATGCGTCGCGGAACGGTTTGCTGACCAGCGCCGCCTGTCGCAGCCTGCGGCGTGACGCCTGGCGTTGCGCGTCAGAAGCTGGATTGCCGGAGGCATTGTCGTCGGCGAAGGATGCGTAGGCACCGACGGTCAGCTTGGGTGCCGGCGCCCAGTTCGGCGGTGTCGGCGGTCCTGTTGTTGGAACCCCAGCGCCCCGCTCAAGGTCGGTTCAGCCGGCTCACCGACGGCTGAACAGAAGGTGTGCGGACGCGAGATCGGTGGCGCGTTCTCGTGGCTGGCTGGACCTGGCGCATGCCATGACCGGCTGCGGTCCGTGGTCCGCGAGGGCCGCTGCGGTCCTGCTCACGCTGTGGGTGCTGGGTTGTTCGGGTGCTCGCCGGGGTGGGCCCGGAGCTGGGCGTTGGTGTGTTCCAGGTCCAGCACCAGCGCGATCCCGGCGAGGCTCAGGCCGGCTCAGCAGGAGCTCGGCGCCTAGGGCCCTGCGGGCGCTTGGTCTTGACGGCGAGGCCCCTGACGGCAAACCAGCGCGCAGCTGGGACACCAGCAGCCCCGGATCGTCGTTAACAGCAGCTATTGACTCGGCCGTTCCACATCAGAACAGGCCCTGCCTCGCGACATACCGCTCGGTGCCCTCCTCGAGCTGCACTCGCCAACGACGCCTGTCCTTGCCGTGCCCGTCCTTCTCGTTCACGAAGATGCCGCCGTCGCACACCAAGCCCAGGCCCTGAATCGTGTGCTCGTGGTGGATGGCCGATCCGCCAGAGCTGTACACCAGGGACAGGCTGATCTCGCCGTCGAAGTCCCCGTCCCGTTGAGGTGGCCGGCCGTTGACGGCGCGCACGGCGTAGTCGACGCCGGAGATGATGCTTTCGGGCGGAACCGAGGTCATGTGAATCTCCCGTACAAGGGGTGTGCCTCTCATCTAACCCCGACCGGATCCGTACCGGACGCGCTGAGGCTGAACTGCGGCGTCGGGTCATGCAGGGCCTTGGCTGTCGGACTTCGAGCCGCCGGGCAGACCGAGCGGTAGGCGATGCGCTCGCTCAAGCGCCCGTCCCTCGGCACACCCAGCCGGGTCCAGGTACTGGCCTGGCCTCCCTGGACCTCCTCACCGCGTCGGGCCCGAGTGCTGGCCCGGTCTCCCTGGATAGCGCGCACCCGCCGCCCAGCCGCTGCGTATCGTCGAGGACGTGCGAGGGGCGACGGGAAGGCTGGGACGGCGGGCAGGACTCCGGTGAGTTTGAACGACTTCGGTGGGTTCGGCGGTAGCGACGGGGGCGCTGGTGGCGTCTGGTAGGTGGGTAGGGCCTGGGCGTGGTCGTCCCGGGGTAGCTCGGGCGGTGGCCGTGCTGCTGCTGGGTACCGGGCTGGTCAGCAGTTGCGCCACCGGCGGTGGTCGTCCGCAAGGTGCAGCACGTGGGACGTCGCGTCCCCTGCTCGCTCCTACGGCAAGCTCACCGACGCTGGGGGCGCCTCCCGCGGCACCGGTGGGGCCTGTTTCACCCGACGGCGCCTTACCGCAGACCGCGCAGTCCCCGTCGGCGGCCAGTTCCACCTTTCGTGCTCAGATGGCGTATCTGTGGCAGGCCGTTGTCAGCGGCGACCCAGCGGATGCTCTGCCGGCCTTCTTCCCCCTGGCGGCCTACCGGCAGGTCAAGACAGTGCCCGACCCAGCCACCGACTGGGGCGATCGGCTGCTTGGCGGCTTCGCTCTAGATGTTCGGGCGGCCCACGACCTGCTTGGGCCCGCGGCCGCCGACGCCACCCTGATCGGTGTTGAGGTGCCGGCTGGCCACGCGAGCTGGGTCCGGCCCGGGTCCTGCGCGAACCGGGTCGGCTACTGGCACGTGGCAGGTGCCCGCGTGCTTTACCGGTCCGGTGGTGCGGTGCGGTCGTTCGGCATTAAGTCGTTGATCTCCTGGCGCGGCAACTGGTACGTAGTGCACCTGGGTGCGGTGGTGCACCCGGCATCGCACGGCGAAGTCGATCACCCGGCGAGCGGCAGCGGCAGTTTTGCGGCGGCGGGCGGTTGCTGAGATGCCTGTAGGACGCCGTGGGCCGTGCCGGCCCACGCACCGACCCGCGGGTCGGTGCGGTACAGCCCGGCCAGCGTTTCCCGCTTGATACTGGCGGGGGTCGGGCTCAAGGCCTGTTCCGTCGCGTCCAGTGCGGGGTGGCTCTTGCCGCCGTGGTGCCCGGCGGTGACGATGTGCACTGACCCCCGACGGGGACGTCGTGCAACCCCGTCGGGCGTCCTGCGAACAGACCCAGATTGCTGCTCCGACCGCCCGCGCCGGTTTACCCTCGCAGTGTGCACCGGGCCGGGAAGCACATCAGCCGCCGGCAGGCCTTGGGCCTGCCGGACCCAGCCGTGCTGCGCGACCCAGCACGGCTGGCCCGCATCCGAACCCTGGTCGTGAGCGCGCAGGACTCAGCGGTGCTGGCCGGCTTGGTGCACCTCGCCGGGGACGTGGGCAACGCCGACAGCGCCCAGCTATCGCTGCTGGCCGACGTGCAGCACGCGACCGTCATCCAGTGCTGCGACCCGACGCCTTGGCAGCAGACCAACGACGTCGATGACAGCCTGTGCACCGTCACCGTGCTGTCCCGCGACGTCCTGGTCGCCGCCGACACCCACCGCCACCCCTGGCTGCACGACCTGCCACCAGTGCTCACCGGAGCCGTCGGGGCCTACCTCGGGGTACCGCTGCAGCTCACCGACGGCACCGTCGTCGGTGCGCTGTGCGTCTACGGGCCGCGCCCCAGGACCTGGACCGACCGTGACGTCACCCTCACCTGCCAAGTCGCCGAGGTCCTGGCCGTAGAACTGCAACGCCTCAGCCAACCGCTCGAGCGGCCCACCGCCGACACCTGACCGAGGTGCCGACGGGCAGGTCAACGCTTGTAGTCGTCCTGGCCAGCATCAGGCCGGCTCGGCGCTTGGCTGACCGCGGCGTGCCGCGTTGCTCCCGCTACCCGGCGCTTGGCTGACCGCGGCGTGCCGCGTTGCTCCCGCTACCCAGCCGTCAGGGCCCGCATGTCGGCCAGCGTGACACATCAGCTGCACCGACCCGGGCTGGTCCCTATCCCGGTCGAGGTGGTTCATGGCCAGTCCCACCCGGGGCAGGGCAGTGCCCCTGGTACCGGGGCTGCGAGCCCGAGGTCGTCCACGTTCACCTGCTCGTGCGCCGCCCGCTGGTAGTTCAGCCCCTGGAGCGAAGGGACGTGAGAAGGACCCGACCCTTACTCCTGGTTTTCAAGTTTCATGAGAACAAGGGGGGAGGTCCTTCGGGTCCTTCCGATCAGCGCCGGAGCGTGTAGCCGACGCCGGAGAGCAGGCAGCCGGGCGGTTCGTCGGGGCTTGCCTGCATCGGGTCTGGTC
>JAABUK010011991.1_pt1 | contig 11141 bp, 20 predicted proteins | sample 5559141 | NCBI WGS metagenome assembly JAABUK01 (sample SAMN10711869, study PRJNA513367) | rock metagenome | isolation source: Antarctica rocks | place: Antarctica: Victoria Land, Pudding Butte nord | collected 2016-01-03
AGGTGCAGTGCTTCTTGGGCCTTGCTTTAGCAACCTGTGCACCGTCTGTTCGTTGCATCTTGCTGCATTTCGTGAGCCATCTGCAGCTCATGCTCATGAGACCCTGACATGCGTCCTGGTCTCCTGCCGCAGATCAACCCGCGCACATCGACAGCGCTGTTTGTGAAGTCGGGCCTCATCCTGGCGACGCTGGCGCTGTCATACTACGGCGCCTTCTTCGCCTTCAGCAGCGGGACGGTGAGAGTTGCAGATAACGTGCCCAAATGTATCGGGGCGGGCGCGCCCCAGTGCGAGCCGTTGGATCCAGCCCAAAGTTTTTCAGGTAGCGGGCATGTTGTGCTTGGCCGAACAGAACTTTCAGCCGACAAGCTGCACGCATGCCTGCAGGCGACGCTCATCAGCGCGGCCATCCTCGGCGTCGCCATGGCTGAGGTGGGCGTCTCCATCCAGCACGACGCCAACCATGGCGCCTTCAGCACCAACGACTGCGTCGGCGCAGCGCTGGTGAGCCCTTCAGCTGCCACATGACCATGCCTCCGTGCTGCGCAGTCGTGCGCGCCACAGGAGCTGCGTTGAAGAGTTTGGTGCGCCCAGCTAGCCTGCCGAACGCCATTGCCAGCGGCGCCGTGCGGTTCGCACCTCTCGGAACCCTGCTCTGAATGCTGAAACAGGGCGCTTCGCGGGACCTGGTGGGCGCCTCCTCCTACATGTGGCGGCATTACTACATTCTGATCCTGCCCTAAACCATATGCTTAAACCCTGCTGTGACAGGGCGCAACGCTGGACCTGGTGGGCGCCTCCTCCTACATGTGGCGGCAGCAGCATGTGGCTGGGCATCACGTGTGGACCAATGTGCACGGCCTGGACCCGGATATCCGGGTGTCGGAGGCCGACGTGCGCCGTGTTACGCCCTTCCAGCCCTGGCATCCCTACCAGGTTGGTTGGAAACCCTCTGAATCATCCTCTCTTCCCGTCTCCCTCTTGGCGTCACGCCCTTCCAGCCGTGCACCCCTACCAGGTGGGGGCAGAACTGCGAATCTCCTTATGCCACGCCGTTTCAGCCCTGGCGCGCCTACCTGGTGCGCTGGAGTCTTGCTGATGCAAACTCACGTTGGGTTGATAGCGTGGCTCTGCGCTTCGCCGGCCGTGACCTGGGCTCGCATTGGGCGACAGTGCCGCACTGTGGCCAAGCCACTGTTTTGCGGCCATGCGACAATGGAGCTGCCGGACCACTGCATTCACACTTGTGATGCTGCCCGCCTGCGACGCGCAGGCAAACCGGCACCAGCACCTGTGGTTGGGCCATGCTGCTCTGAACACTTCATGCTCTAATTAGTATTCAGTGCTGTCCACCTGCAGGCGTACCAGCACCTGTACCTGGGCGCGCTGTATGGCCTGCTCGCCATCAAGAGCGTGGTGCTGGACGACTTCCAGGTAACAACAATAATGATATAAACCAGCTTGAAAGGCTTGAAAATGTGGCAAATTACATTCAAGCCACATTCAAGCTTATCGGCCAGGGATCATTACACTTGTGTCATTGGCGGCGAAGCGCAAGTTTCGACTCTCCTTTCGTCTTCCAGGCCCTGGCCTCCGGCGCAATCGGCAGCGTGCGGCTCAAGCCGCTGACGTTGGGCGAGAAGTCGGTGTTCTGGGGCGGCAAGGTCGCCTTCGGGCTGCTGTTTGTCGCGGCGCCGCTCGCGTTCAGTCGCCACTCCTGGCCCCTGCTGGCGGGCGCCTGGCTGCTGTCGGAGTTTGTCACTGGCTGGATGCTGGCATTCCTGTTCCAGGTGCGTGTTCCTGCAGGTCGGCCTGCAACCTGGGTGCTGCTTGGTCTGCATGGTCCTGCCAGGCAGTGCAGAGCAAGTGATAGTACGTGTGTCATGCCCTGCTCTGGTTGCACACACTGTGTGCTCACCACATGCCACACAGCCCAGCAGCAAGGCGATCAGAACATCGACAAGGACACTGCAGGTTCCACTCTTTTCGCTGAAATGGCTCATGTTGTGCCGCGTAGGTGGCACATGTGGTGGATGACGTCTCGTACCTGCAGGCGGACGGCAGCGCGCCGGAGGTGCCCAAGGGCTGGGCCGCGGCGCAGGCGGCCGCCTCGGCGGACTTCAGCCACGGCTCCTTTTTTTGGACGCACATCAGCGGCGGCCTCAACTACCAGGTGCTGTTTTGGGGTTTCTGCCAGCGCCGCCAGCCACCCTCATTCAGCGTCCCATCCTGCTGCTAGTGCACCAGCTGGTCGTATCCAATTTAGACCACGGCCTGTGCGGCTGCGTGGACTTCCTTGTTCTTGCTCCAGAACCTGACTTCTCACCAATGCCAACAAATGCAGGTGGTGCACCATCTGTTCCCCGGGATCTCCCACACGCATTATCCGGCCATCGCGCCCATCGTGCTGCAGACGTGCAAGGAGTTTGGCGTCCCCTACAAGGTCTACCCCACGGTGCGCCGCCTGTCTCGCCACTCATGCTGCAAACGTCTTGCCTGTGACTGCAGCCCCACGCACGTTGCGATCAAGTGGCAGGTGGTGTGCGCCTAGGCGTCTGCATGCCTTCTCCCGTTGTGGGGGAAAAACCGTGAACATTGCCCTGTCAATATGTCTGAAGCTGCCAACCATTTGCGTGTTTGAGGCCGCAGTTCATGTCGGCGATCAAGGCGCACTTCAAGCACCTGGAGTCCATGGGCAAAGTCGGCGCGATGATCACAATGCCATCGCTGGCGACGATTGGCTGACTGGGCGGCGATTTGGCGCCTGCCACGCTTGACACTGGCAGCGATCTGATCTCACAAACTCCACGTTCTGGCGAGACACTGGATGCCGTCATTGTGCTGTACCACTAGGAGGACTGCCGAGCTTTAGGAGCGGCAGTCAGGATGTGTGAGAACTGGCGAAGTGGCTGGGGTCGCGAAGTGGCAAATTGGGTTCTGAATTAGTTGATCTGCGCATTGTGGGCGAAGCATTCTGCGGGCTTGGAATGGGACTAGAGGGAGAACTGAGTTGTGGTTACTATGCATTGCTGCTGGGACAGAGCTCTGAGATTGTACTCAAGCTCATGCACGAGGGCGGCAGGTGTGAATGAATTGGATTGCAAGATGCAGGTCACTCATGAGAATGGTTGCATGAAGACTTGGAGAATTCACCACCTTGCACGCCTCGCCCTCTGCAAAAAGATTGCAGCTCGCTCGGTATACCTAGCTATACCGAGCGAGCTGCAATCTTTTTGCACATGGCAAGTGCCGCTGGAACAATAAGCTTGTTGCAGCGCAAACAGTCACAGGCGACAGTGAAGGCAGCCCGGCATTGAGCGGCTGGCCAAACTCCTGCCCGGCAATCCAGCTTGCAGGAATGCGCGTGCGCGGTGGAGCAGCGCCAGGCCATGAGCCATACACACCTACTACCAGGGCTGCGACAGGTCGGGGCACAGCTGCGGCTGCCGCACTAGGTCCGAACCGCGCTTTGCGACCTGCGCATTCGCAATACATGGGCAGCTCAAGCTGGGGACTTTGACTAAATTGCATTTCCTCAGCGACAATCACTGATTGCACACTCAACTGTTGCATAGACCAATTTTCTCTCAGTGCAGATGCTCACGCGCCTGCATTATCTCAGCCTTGGCACGGCAAGACCAGAACGGAAGTTCGACAACATTCGTTAGCAGACGGCGTCATGAACACCGCTCGCAGCGGGGCAGCCCACCTGCTGCAGGGTCAGCAGGCCGATGAACAGCGGCAGCACCACCACCTGCACCAGGTTGGTCGTGGACGTGTCACCGTGGCCCTGCGTGAAGCACGTTGTCAATCAGCAGCGTCTGATGAGCAACGAACTGTTCGACAAAGCAGCACATGAGATCGCAGCTACGGAGCTGCCCCATCTGTGGCGACAGCCAAGAACAAGCACCGACCTGCATTTGTCACACGGATCTGCAGATGTGGCTGCTGGCTGCTGGATGAGGAGCGCGTCAGAGGGGGGCCGGTCAAATGGGCTGAGAAGATCACAGATGCCACCGCGTCGCCGGAAGGGCGCACCGTGAGCAGCATGCCGGCCATGTAGAGGCCCCAGATGATGGAGAAGGTCGCGGCCAGCAGCGGCACCGTTGGCGACTTGTGGTCCTTGAACGGCGAGCCCGCGCCTGCAGTGCGGGACAGTGGGTTTTAGAGCGGTTCTTAGGTTCAGACACGGGATGTCTTCGAGATAAGGCCACATGACCCAGGGCTGCGTGCCCAAGCAGGCCGGCTTGGGCTGTTCCGGTGCAGCAGACAAGGTCCGGTGTGAGCAGACGACATGCTGTTCTGCAACAGCCCTCCTTGCAACTTTTGGAAAGCGTTGGCCCTCATGAAAGCATTGAAACTTGCAGCGGCCGCACCCTTCTTGACGGTGTAGTTGCCGGTGACGAAGTCGATGGCGTCCTGCTTGGCGCCGTCCTGGAAGTTGTTGAGGTAGTAGCGCGTCACCGACTTGACACCATCCTCCAGCAGCCCGCCGTATGTGCGCTTGCCTGCGGGCGCACATTATACCATTAGAACATTGACCATCGTATTGCCGACGTCATGCCATTCTCCAGCAGACCGCCGCATGTGCGCTTGCCTGCGCGCGCGCATGCAGTGGAATCGGATGGGTTGGCGTGGAGTGGAATGGAATGGCACGGCAACGAGCGCTCAGGGGGGTGCCACTAGCGCCGCGGCCCAGGCATTGAGGAGCTGACAGGCGAGGCTGAGTCCAGGAGGCTATGGCGGGAGAGCAATCAGAAGGAGAAGCCTAGAGACCCCGGACCGGTGCGGGTGAAGCCGGACTTGAGGGCGCCGGTGCCGGCGTACTGGCGGCTGATGTCGTCGCCATGGTCCGCCCAGATGATGCGGAACTGGTTGAACACCTGCACCACGCCGTCACCCTTCTTTAGTTTCTGGGCGTGGCGCCTGCTAATCAAACGGTGGTCCGAAGAAGGAGGCATTCACAACAGCGGCGTGACAGCGCAAGTGGGGAGGATGAGCAGCCACAGAGTCAGCCTCCGAAAACAGAGCCCTTGTCTCATGCACAGCGCACCGTGGGGAAGGCGGTCTGCAGGGCTGTGCCCTCGGGCAGCAGGCCGCCCCGCTGCAGCACATGCTCCAGGTGCTTCCGCCCCAGCAGCCCCTGCACAGGAACCGCGCGGCTGGGGTGAGACAGAGACCGCCCGCACATCGGCTGGCTGTTCTCCACCCAGCATAGGGCTGCTTGCACGTCAGTATGCGCAGCAAGACGCAAGAACTGTAACATCAGCAACAGCCTCTCACTGCAGCGTGGGATGCTGGTGCAGCGCGTGTCAAGCTGACGCACCCTACGTTCATCCTTATGCGCTGCCGCTCCAAACAGCTTGAATAGACATGAAGCCCCGGAAATGGCCAGCAAGTGATGAAGCATGCTGCTCCAACCAGCTCGCACGTTGGACAAACATGAGATCCAGGTGTGCATGAGATCCAGGAGAGGAATGTCCGGCCTGAGCTGGAGGCGCACCTGCACGACGTTAGTGCGGTCGAGGCAGTCGATGCAGTTGGTGCGGAAGACGCCGCCCTGGCGCACCACGTCCGCCTCGCCGCCCTCCGCGTAAAAGCCCCACCGCTCGAAGTCGCCCTCGATCTCCGCCCACAGCTTGGACAGGCTGCGGCACGAAGACGCGGGTCAGATCGGTTCGTCGTTCTCGTTAACACTAGGCGGCACTTCTTGTTAACACCAGGCGCCATGACTTCTTGTTAACACGAGGCGCCACAGCTCCCACAGGCGTCAGCACAGATCAGCACACATGCATCAAGTCTCGACAAGGCGCGCAGGTGATGAGCATCGGGGGCGCACTTGTGGTAGGAGGTGGCGCCGCATTGCTTGTGGAAGTCGAAGGCGATAAGGCGGAAGTTGGAAGCGCTGCGGCCGAAGCGGTCCGCCTCCTCCTGGAGCTTGGCCGCCAGCACCCCCTCCGAGCCGTGCTGGTTCACCAGGTTGATGGCGTCCACGTCCTGTGCAGAAATTACAGGGCTCTAGGATTGCAAGGCCAAGGTATGTCGTTTCAGACAAGCCGTCCTTCAGGCCGAGCCTGCGCCACAGGCAGTTTGCGTTTGACGCAAATATCGCGTGCATTCACCCCTACCCACTCGAGAGCATGCAACTCGAACACTGCTTACGGCTCATGTTTACTCAGCACAAGCGTCTCTAGAGGTGTTGCCGCAAATGTTGCAAGGACTCTGCTCTTGTAAGCAAACAACGCACTGTACCGAGCCAGCAATGCCCGCCTTGGAGTCTGCCAGAAGGTGCTGCACCTTGTAGATGTCCAGCAGGTCGGTGACGTGGCGGTCGAAGGCCTTGGCGAAGGTCTCCGGGGGCGCGATGCGTGTCGTCGGCTTGTACTTGATGTTGGGGATCTGGCTCCACATCAGCGGGATGCTGCCACGCACTTGCACGAAGGAGGACAGGATGGTGCCCTTCGGGCTGGCCTGCTCGATCAGTTGCTCCGTCTCCACAAAGTTGGCCACCCGCCCCTGCGTACGGCGCACGCATCAGGACGCGTCAGCGGAAGAAGGCGGAAGCGGCGTGGACGACAGAAGATGTAAGATGACAACGTTGGGGGCGCATGCGCGTGCTGGTGAGCTCCTCGTGGGCACCTGAAAAACTTAAGGGTGCATTCTCTACAACCCATGCAAGCGCGATCTCATTCTGCATCATTCTAACCCGATCTGCGTTACATGATGACCTGGGGGTCGGCGCCGCGGCGCCAGTGGCGCACGCCCGCACGCTGCGCTGCGCGGCGGCCGACCAGCGTGATGCTCGCGTCGTACTCGCCAAACTTGATGCCCCGCATCTGGTGGAAGCTGGCCAGCATCAGCGGCACCGCAAAGCGCCCCGCCTTCTCGTCTGCAGGCGGCCGGGAGCCACATGTGAGAGTATTAGCTGGCAGATGCGCATAGAGCAGGGTTTAGTTTGTCTATTTCATGCTGTGTTCAAGTGTTATAAGAGCCGTTGAAGAGCATGTTAGGTCAGCACCACAACACCCATCCAGATCCACATCACAGGGCTTCTGTCTCATGATGCAGTCATTCAGGCAATCTCACATTCTGTCCGGGCTGCGCTCACCAACGAGCTTCTGCGTGAGAGTCTTGTTCCAGTAGAAGCGCGGGTCCGCGCGCTCGTGCAGCGACTTGCCCGCAGACGAGGGGTCCGCCGTCAGCGCTGCGTATCTGTCGCACACAGCCCAGCGGTCTGCTCAGTACAGGTACAGGACACATGTGCCTCTGCGCAACCGAGTTTTTAAGGCCACAGCACTGGAGGATTCTGATCAGGAGCAATGCAGTACTGTCGGTTCAGTGCTAGTTCTGACTGCCATATTGTGTGCACGCGCACATACTCAGGCTGCTTTCTCAGCGTACCGCTGCTGCGTGAGGGTGACGTCGGCATCGAAGGAGAAGAACAGGCCGCGCCCCGCGCCGGCCGGGTTGAAGGCCTCCTTCAGCAGCCTCGTGTACCTGCAGGGTTCCCAAGCGACGTAATCATAACATCCAGTCCATGAGGCAGCCAATGGCGAACGGAACAGCACTGCATGACTGCCAAGTGGACAGGCAGGCAGTGCACAGGCAGGCAGGAACATGACGCAAGCTTTGATGACGTGGGCGTGGGCACTGTGACCTTGTCAGAGCACAACGAAGCATAATGATGTCGCAGGACATCCAAAGCGTTGGCTTACTGTGTGTTCAGGCTGGCATCGGCCGAAGCCGCCAAACTGTCCGTCAGCACCGTCGTCTTGGTGACCTTCCACACCAGGTTGTCACGCAGCGTGCCCACCTGCGCCATGGCAGGCATCAGGCTCAGTCATTGCAATTTCATGGCTCGAGGCCGGAGCCATCAATTGCTCATGTGCAGCTGGTTGGCGGTCTCTGGCCGTTGGCCACCTCGCTAGAAAACCGTCCTTGGCTTGTGTTGCAGCTGGCGCATGCTTTGGTGCAGCAAGTCATGGCTGGCTTGCGTCAGAGCTCGGCTCACATTCTCTCCAGCGAGGATGAGGACGAGGGCGTAGCCTGACGCCAGCTGGGCGAGGCCCACGATGCCGAAGGCGATGTCGAATTTGGAGTCCAGCCGTGGCTGCATGGAATACAAACATGCATCGTCAAGCAGGACTCAGTCTCAGCAACAAAACAAGTCTCACATTTGGATATTTGACGATGGTGATGCATGCAGGACAATGATGGCACGAGGCGACCACTCACTCGCTGCTGCGTCTGTTGCAGAGCGCTGAAGACCTACCTCCTTCTTTAGGCGCGTGCTGCCGGTGGCCAGGTCGATGCTGAGGGTGTCGCCGTCCAGGTCTTGGCCCTTGAACGGCTGCAGCTGCACGATGGAGCCCGACTGCCGCACGCGCAGCACGCTGTGCAGCTGGACTGACGCCATGGAAGAATTGTCAGCTGCTGCGGTTGCGGTTGCGTGGAATATGCTCTCCCTGCTGGAGTGGTCCCCCAGACGAGTCGCAGCTGTGCGGCTCAGCTGGAGCTCTAAGGAGTTCTCGACACCAGCGCTGCCTCTGATGCTGGGCACTTGCCGCAGCTGTGCAACTTGGCGCCCGGTGTGCCGCGAATCCTCTACCTCTACCTCTACCTCTACTTCCAGTAGCGGCCGGAAGTGTGCTTTGCCTCTTCGTCCAGCTGGTCGACGATAGAGGGCTGTTTCGGCAGGGCAACGCCAGCACCGGGTACCACCGCTGCTGTGCCTGCTGCTGCCGCGCGCCCCAGAGCACTGGGCTCCTCCTCACTTTGAAGGGTAGGCTGCCGGAAGAAGGTATGATATCCGAGCCCCAGACCGGCCAGGCCGACAGCAATCTGCAGATACAAGCACCTTCAAACGTAACGAGCCTTCGAGGAATGACGAGGTGGGTGGATTCGACTTACGCAGGCCGCAGCGGACTCACCTGGGACCCGATCTGGAGAGCCGAACCTTTGCTGGCAGCCATTAATGAAGACTTCAGCGATGCAAACTGCTTATGCGACCCCCAAGTGGTGAAGTGGGCAGGTTCTTGGCAGAGGCACGTGAGCTCCGGAAGCGTTTGCTGCACTGTCCATGCAGCAGTAAATCGCAGGTTCACACTCTTCCACATTGACTTGCGTTAGATCATTACAGACAGCCAAGCACGCCATTGGTGACAGCTCGACCCTGTCTTTCGCAGCATATACCCATTCGCGGCAGCATGCTGCAGCAAAGCAGCCAGCCGCGCCGGGTGCAGTGCAGCGCTCGTGCTGCATGCACTGAGTCGGTCTCCTCAGTGAGGTGATCACTGCTTCGCCATAGATTCATGATATCAACAGATCATTTGGTCACAAAGCAGATCATCGCAGTGGCACTCCTGGCTGTTGATCTCAAACAGACATTGTTCGAGTGAAATCATATCTGCACCATGATCCGCTTTTGATCACCGGTCACGGTTGAGACTTAGCACATTTGATCATGTTACAGGACGCCGCCGTCCTGCCGGGCGGTACCCTCAGCAGCCTTCCGCCCATTCGTGGCGGGCAGCAGGCAGCTGGCGAGTAGCACAGCCAGCCGCTCGGCGCCGCGGCGCAGCAGCATGGTCCGGTGCACAGCGACGGCAGACACGGCGCAGGACGTCGAGGCGCTCAATGCCAAGTTTGGCATTCCAGAGCATGTGACCATCAAGGCCGGCCGTGAGGGCCTGCCCATGGTGCACCTGCAGCACTCGTGCGGCGCCTCCGCCGAGGTGAGTGGTGGCGCAAAGAGGTCATGCAATGTTGCCCGGTGAGACGTGGCTGCACGATGCGCGCACAAGAAACGGCAGCTGAGCGACATGCACCTCTGCTACATGACCACTTGCCCACTTTAACACTCTTCCCAATTGGGTGCTACTCTTTCCACAGGTTTACCTCTTTGGCGGCGTGGTGCTGTCGTGGAAGATGGCAAGCGGCGACGAGGTCCTCTACGTGCGGCCAGACGCGAAGTTTGACGGGTAAGCTGTGCAACAACGCCGTCTGGGATGTTCGAACATGAATCCAATTCGAGTGCACTCTCGACAGCAGCGCCCTTCCCCGCCACTGTTTGCGTCATACTGAAGATGTCGGTTGGCGGACCGCAGGTCCAAGCCCATATCGGGCGGCATCCCGCACTGCTTCCCGCAGTTCGGCCCCGGTGAGCTGCAGCAGCACGGCTTTGCGCGCAACCTGAACTGGAGCATCACCTCAACCTCTGCAGACCTGCAGCCGGACGAGCGCGACCCCCAGGTAGGCGGCAATCGTCTGTTGTCCAAAGCGTACAATAGCAGGTTGACCGCCTACCCAAAACGATGCGTCTGCAGATCAGCCTAGCTTGGCAAGGAGCGGTGGTTATGGCCACACATCGTTGGTGGTAGACACAACCGAAATCGGGGCCTCAGGGGTGCCATTGAATGGTGCAGGTGGAGCTGGTGCTGACAGACAACGACTACACCCGCGCGATGTGGTGCGTGATTTTTCGCCCTCCGCCCATCTCCTTGTGCGGCCCCACCTGCCCCGCGTGGATGTCCGTGACTCTCTGGCAACCAACACGCAGCATACATCCGGAAGGCGCAACGTGAAGCCGGTTGTGAATGCCCCTCCCTCGCTCCGCGGCGCAGGCCGCACAAATTCAAGGCGGTGTACAGCGTGCACCTGCACGGCGAGAACCTGCACACCGACTTCCGCGTGTTCAACGAGGACGACGCGCCTTTCGAATTCACCGCCGCGCTGCACTCCTACTTTGAGGTGCGTCACAGCTTGATAGTTATGCTGGACTGGTTTGTTGGTCAGCTCTAAATGCAAGACATGCCATTCTTACCGCTGAATGAATACAGGGGGAGTGCTTGGGCCATCTGGTTGTTTGGTCCAGCATACAGACGAGGACAACACGAAGCGGAGTCTTGTGCTGGACAGGACAGGACATGGAATGACATGACTCATGTCATGATCGGATCTGAAGCCTGGCGCTGTCTGCAGGTGCTGGACATCGAGAAGGCCAAGGTGTATGGCCTCGACGGCCTGACCTACCTCGACAAGGTGCGCCCCTTGCTGTGCCAAGCTCCGATGAAGCAACACGCTGTTAGGGCAAGGAGTGCGGCTCTCCCGAAGGGAGAGCACATAGCACCGACGCGCTGGCC
>JAABUK010011992.1_pt1 | contig 11138 bp, 9 predicted proteins | sample 5559141 | NCBI WGS metagenome assembly JAABUK01 (sample SAMN10711869, study PRJNA513367) | rock metagenome | isolation source: Antarctica rocks | place: Antarctica: Victoria Land, Pudding Butte nord | collected 2016-01-03
CTGGCGAATTGTCATGTCCTCGATCATGCGGCGGCGCAGCGGGGAAACGGCTTCGGTGCTCATCGTGGGCTCCTGTCCGAGACGGGGTGGACCCCACGATCTTCGGACAGGCCTGATCGGCCCCGTAACTCAGCCTCGCGCCCTCCGGACGCCCATACCGCGAGAGCGGTTTAGTCCCCTGGCGCGATCCAGTCATTGAATTCCCAGCCTAGCGGACCGTACGCGGTTCTTCTGGTGTCCTTAGGAGTTTTTCCTCCGGCAGTATAAGGTTGAACCAAACGCGCTGGGTCAGGAGGAATTGGGCGTCACCATGCGGCCCGAGCTCGTCGGCTGCGCTCGAACCTGCTTCGCCGTTTCGACCATTCGGGCTCGATCCCTGACGCACAAGACGCGCGCTAGAGAACGCCCACTCCGGGCGGAGATGTCGGAGCGATGGTCGTCTGCGGTTGGCTGATCGCGGCATGGTGTTTCGCTCGCCGAGACCAGGGCGGAGCGAACAGCATGCGAGCAGCGGGTGCGCTTGGCCGAGGAATGCCGTTGACGTGCTCTGTCTGGCCGCGCCAGGGCTTCGTTGCCAAGGCGCAAACAGCGGGAGGACGGGTCGCTGCGAATGCGCCGACTGCGGCCTTCGGGTTGAGGCGGTTCGTTGCACGGCAGAGGTGGATGAGCCCTGATCGCCGGCGTGTGTCCCAGATCGTCCCCGGGCCTGTCCGGGGGGCTGCGTCCCACGCGTAACCGGATGATTCATTGGGATCGGAGCACTTCGAGGCGATAGGCTTCTGTCCTAGTAGCCGCGCACGCGGACAAGGACCCGGCTTTTTTCATGAAAAGTAGGGCAGCTTCGTCGCCGGTAAGCGGGTAATGGGTTTCGCCCGTCCAATGCACCAGGACGACGTCGCCGCCCGGCCGCAGACAGCCCTGGACGCGCTCGGCAAGGCGGCCGACGTCGGCCTTGTCGAGATAATAGACCACCTCGGAGAGCAGGATCAGGTCGAAAGAGCCCTCCGGCCAGTCCCCCGGCACCTGCCCGCGAAGGAACCCGACGTGGTCCAGCCCGTGGCAGCGGGCACGGGCGCGGTCGAGGGCGGCCTCAGCCACGTCCAGCGCCAGCAAGGTGTCGCAGCACTCCGCGAGCCTCCGCGTCAGGACCCCTATGGAGCAGGCGATCTCCAGGCCCGAAGCATAACGCGCCCGCGGCAAGGCGGCGAGCGTTGCATCGTACTTCGCCCGTTCGTAGTCGCTCGTTTCGAACCGCCATGGGTCGGGATCAGCCGCGTAGCGCCGGTCGAAATAGCCGGCCGGGATCGATTGCTTGTAGCGGCTCATCCGACCACATCCAGATAGATTTCAAAAGGCCTCGCGAACCGGGCAAGCATCTCGGCGTCGAGCCGGAAGCCGGTCGGGTCGTCGTCGATCAGCGCGGTTGTCTGCGAGCGGTGGGCAGCGACTGCGGCGCACTTGGCTTCGAGACGGCGGCCAATGTCGAGGCGGACGCCCTGCGGCGCGCCGCCTACTTCCGTCTCGGCCGGGAGGGCCCAGCCCCAGACCGGATACTCCATGACCCGAAGATGGGGGAGGCGTCCCCGTGCGAGCCGTGCGATCGCGGAGGCTGCAGCGTGGTCGCAATGCGGGTCGTGCACCCAGGTGGCGAGGAGCATGCGCGCCCCGCACACTGTCGCCATCGCCGCGATGATCTCGGCGACGGCTTCCGCCTCCGGCCCGCTCGAAGGCACGAACCGGTCAGGCAGGCGAAGAAAGCTGACGTGCTCGGACGCGAGGCCGAGGACACGTGCGGCTTCCAGCGTTTCCCGTTCGCGCACGGTCCTGAGACGCTCCGATGGATAACTTGGCGAGTTCGGGTGGGACCCCGACCCGTCGCTTACGATAATTACCCGCACGGGCAGGCCTCGCGCGCAAGCCTCGGCAATCAACCCGCCGCAGCCGAGGCTTTCGTCGTCAGGATGAGGGGCGACCACTAAGATCCCGCGGCCGGCAGCCAGTTCGTCCAGCCCAGCGAACGGCAGCGCTTCGGCTGCCGCAAGGAATGCATCGGCTCTCATGGCTGCCAAAGGTCGCCCGCAGCCTCTGGGGCCGCGAGGATCTCTGCCGCCGCCGTGGTGAGCGCTCGGTCGGGCGCCGGCTGGCGCAGATAGGTCGCGAGATCCCGCGACAGCCGCTCGAGGGGGTGGCTGCGCAGGAAGCCCTGTAAGCCGACAGACCGCTGTGCCAACTGCAGCACGTCCAGCCCTGCCCGTTCTACGCTGAGCCGGGCCAGGTTCACGAAGGCGACGATCCGGTCCGGCGACAGCGCATCCTCGGCTACCATCGCCGCGGCGCGTTCGACCCAACCCCGGGCGGTTTCGACGGCGATGGCTCCTTCACCCAAGCGGGCGAGCTGATGCGGGTCGGCGCCCCGGCCAGCGCCGCCGACGTGCCCGCGCCAAACGTCGAACACCGCCTCAATGCCGCCGAACTGCACGGCCGCGAATCGCCACGCTCCGCCTGAGAAATAAGGCTGGCGGTGATAGTCGTCCGGGCCGCCGATAACCGCGTCTGAAAGAACGGCGAGGCCGGTGAAGTCGAGCGTACCGGTAGCGGAAGCGCGCATCCCGTGAGCTTTCCAGGCCGACAGATCCGCGCGGGTTCCGGCATCCAGCGGTACCATCAGCATCAGCGGGGGCTCGCCCGGATCTCGCCTTGCGGTGACAAGCGCGCGCGTGACGCGGCCTGCGCCCGAAGCGTAGGTTTTCACACCATCTAACAGCAAACCGCCACGGGTGTCGGAAAGGGTCAAGCAGCCTCGTCCAGGCTCCGTGTTCCATACCCCGAACAGATGGCCGTCCGCCGCGTCCGCGAACAGGCGCCGCCTCTGCCCCGCGTCGCCATAGCGGGCGACGAGTTGCAACGCGTTGACGTGGCCCTCATAAATCCGTCCGAGCGCGAGGCTGCCGTACCCGACGAGCCGAAGAACCTGAAAGAGCTTCCCGGAACTCGGCTCCTCGCCGAGCCCGGCGCCTCCCACGGAGGACGGCACCAGCGCGGCAAGCAGGCCGGCCGCCGCCATGTCGTCGACATCTTCGGCCGGGAAGCCGTTGTCGTGGTCTTCCGCGTCGGCGCGTCTGGCGGCCGAGGCGGAAACCTCCCTGGCCGCGCTTAGCGCGTCGAAGGCGACGTTCAGGGGCGTTTTTTGATCCATCGACGCTCCTTCAGATTCGTCCCCGTTCAGGCTGGACCCGCAGAGGGCTTTGTGAGGCCGGCGCGATTGAGCGGACAATGCGGCGCAGTCGCTCATGGCGCCGGAGAAGCGTCAGCGTAGCGCGCGCAAGCCTGATGTTGGCCGGAAGCTCGGCCGGCCGGAGCGCATCATAGGCGAGCCACGGACAGGCGCCCTCAACGGTAGCGAGCACCGCCCCGATGGTCGGCAGCGCAGCAATCCTGCCGGCAATCTCCGCCCCGATGCCGAGCCAGGGCGCCCAGAGGCGATGGTGGGACAGCTTGCGGGCAGCGTGGAGGTGCCTCAACCGGCGCTTCCATACGTAGCGGAGCAGTGCCCGAGGCAGCGGCTCAAGCCGGAGATCGCATGGGCTGTCCGGCACCTCGCAGCGCAGCCGCATCGTGTCGGCCGCGCCGCCCTCCGCCCGTCCATGCAACCGACCCGATGTCGTGACGGTGACCAACGGGTCGTGGCGAACGAGTGCGTCACTCGACAAGAGAGACGATACGAAGGCCCTGTCCTCGCCGAGCGCCAGCGGTGGCATGCCGCCCACCCTCCGGTAGGCGCCGAGCTGGACCGCGAGCGTCGCGCCGGAGGTCGTCCAATGCCGCGGCCAAGGATCATGCGGGAGCGGATCGGCCAGGCTTTCCAGCTCGACGAGGAGCGCCTCGTACGTCCCCTCAAGCCGGCCGCGCGCATGCAGGGCGGCGGGAAGGCACGCCGCCTCCTCTTCGTCCAGCACGATCCGCCCCGCGACGGCGTCCGCGCCGGCCGCAACAGCGGCAAGATTGCGGGCCACCCAGTCGGGCGGGACCCGGCTGTCCGCGTCCGTCGTCAGGATCACGCCCGGCTCGACGCCGCCCTCCTCCAGCCAACAGGCGGCCGCCTCCATCACCTCCCGCCGTGCCCAGCCGGCGTTGGCGCCCGCAAAATCCTGCTCGACCACGCGGACCATCATGCCGAGTCCCGGGAGGACGGATGCGACAACCTGTGCCGTCTCGTCCATGCAGTTGTTCAGAAACAGGATGGTCCCGATCCTGCTGGCCTCGACCCCCGTCTGAGCGGCGAGAGCCTTTAAACAGCCTTTGATCCGCTCAGCCTCGTTGCGGACGGGGATAGCGACAACGGCCGTGGGCCGGCATGCAGCATCGTTCATCAGCAGCATTCAATCCAACAGGCCGGAACGCACCTGCCGGCAAACCTCCGATAACTTCTCGGCGGGTTGCGAGTTCACGCCGTCCAGTGCGCAGCCAGTCCCTCTTCCCGCAGCGGAATGTCAATCGGCGTTGAAATGTGGCTCTGGCGCGAACTTGATACCGCTGGCGAATTCCTAAGCCGCGGCATCTTTCACGCTGGAACTCCAGATTGCCAGTGTCGCGGTAGACCGACATCCTCTACCATTCTCGCGATTGGCGTCGAATCTCGTGGGCGGTCGGCCACGCCACAACGATCCCGACCAGCGCGTGGGCTCACGCGCCGGCATAAGCCTACGCATTGCCAGTGAGCGCCTCGATCTGGCCGAGCAGGCGGGAGAAGTCGACCGGCTTCGGGTGGTAGTCGTCGCACCCGGCGGCGGTCGCCTTTTCGCGGTCGCCCGACATGGCGTGCGCCGTCAGCGCGATAATAGGGATGAGCGCCGTGCGCGGATCTCCCTTCATCTCCGTCGCGGCCGTCCAACCGTCCATGACGGGCAAGTTCATGTCGAGCAACACAATATCGGGCCGCTCCGAGCGGGCCTTATCCAGGCCCTCCTGGCCGTCAGTCGCCAAGACGACCTCGTAGCCGCGTCGCTTCAGGCGGCGAGACAGGAAATCCCAGATCTCTTCATGGTCCTCGACCAGCAGGATGCGCTTCATCGTCCGATCTCCGTCTCCTCGTCCGCGGACTCGGCCGCCGGGGCTGGCGAGGATGTAGCATGCGATGTCGGCGGTGCGAGCGAGCGTAGCTCGCCGGCGAGGTCGCGCAGGCTGGTCTGGCCCTTGCTGAGCACCTGATCGGCCCCGCCTAGACTCCTGCGTTCCGCGTTGGTCAGGTCGCGTGCCGTGAGCACGATGACGGGAACGTCTGCGCAGCTCGGCCGCTCGCGCAACGCGTGCAGGAACGAGAACCCGTCCATCACCGGCATCGTCAGGTCGAGCAGGATCACCCGCGGCACCGCGTGCGCGACCCGGTCGAGCGCTTCCTGCCCGTCGCCGGCCTCGGCCACCGTGTAGCCGTTCCGCTCCAGCATCGTGCGTATGCGCCCGCGCGCATCCGCGTCGTCGTCCACCACCAGCACGTCCCCCTGCGCCTCGCGGAAGCGATCCATCACCTCACGAAACCGCTCCCATTCCACCGGCTTCAACACGTAGTCGGCAGCCCCCATGGTCGTGGCGAGCCCGCGCTCGCTGACGAAGGTCACCATGACGACCGGGATCATCGCCAGATCCGGGTCGGCCTTGAGGGCGCTCAGCACCTCCCAGCCGTCCATGCCCGGCATCATCACGTCGAGCAGGATGGCCCTGGGCTGGATGGCGCGGGCCAGACCGATGCCGGTCTGCCCATCGGCCGCAGTGCGGGCATGGAAGCCCTCACGCTCAAGAAAGCGGGTCATCAGGTCGCGTTGGGCTGGGTCGTCGTCGATCACCAGCACTGTATTGATAGCGGGGATGGCTTCAGTGCCGGCATTGTCGCGTGCTCCCACGGACTGTTCCGTTCCGGGCGCCTCAGACGGCTCGTAGGTGACCGGCAGCCTGACCGTGAAGGTGCTGCCCCGACCCTCTACACTCCGTACCTCGACGTCCCCGCCCAGCATAGTACTGAACGCCTTGGTGAGCGACAGCCCAAGCCCCGTGCCGCCGAACTTGCGCGTCGTAGAGGCATCCGCCTGCTGAAAACGCTGGAACAGCTTGGCCAGCTGCTTCTCGGTCATGCCGATGCCGGTGTCGCTGACCGCAAAGGAAAGCCTGCCTGCTTCATCGTCGCCGGAGCCACGCTCGGCCGACAGCGTGATGGTGCCGCCTTCCGTGAACTTGGCCGCATTGCTGAGCAGGTTCAGCAACACCTGCCGGATCTTGGTTACGTCCGAATGCATGGCGCCGAGGTCAGGCGCGAGCCGCAACACCAGGATGTTCCCCTTCTTTTCGACCAGGCCCTGCACGGTCACTGCCACCTCGCGGGCCATCTCAACCACGTCGAACGTCTCAGCATAGACCTCCATCTTGCCGCTCTCGACCTTGCTGAGATCGAGCACGTCGTTGATGAGGCCGAGCAGGTGACGCGCGTTGCCCTCGATCTTGCGCATGTCGCCGGCGAGCCCGCCGGGGTCGCCGCTGTCTTCGATCTCCTCCTGCAGCATCTCGCTGTAACCGATAATGGCAGAGAGGGGCGTGCGCAGCTCGTGGCTCATGTTGGCGATGAAGGTGCTCTTGGCCCGGTTGGCCTCCTCGGCCGCGTCGCGGGCGGCCGCGACCGCCACCTCGGCCCGCTTGCGCTCGGTGATGTCGGCCACCACCATGCCGGCCCCGTCGATCTCCCTCCGGCCATCCCCGCGGTATAGCGGGTAGAAGCTCATCAGATAGTGGCGCACTGAGTCGGGGTTCGTGGCGGAAGCCACATCGGCCTCGATGTTCGTCACGACTCGTCCTTCCCCGAGCACGGTGCGTAGTTTCGGCTCGAGCTGTCCGCGGGATTGCGGCAGCACGTCCCACAGCTCCCGACCGGTGTCGGTCCCCAGGGCGCGTTCGTTCATCGCAGCGAGGGCGGGGTTGAGATGGCGAACCCGCAACCCCCGGTCGAGGAAGCCGAGCCCGACCGGCGCGTTGTCGAGCACGCCTTCGAGCAGCGCGTTGGTGGCCTTCTCCTTGCGGCGATGGCTGACCGCCAGCCAGGCGAACCAGCTGCAGGCTGCAAAAGCTGCCAGCGACGACAGAACGGTTAGGATGAGACTGCGCGCCCGGCTCCCCCGCTCCTCGACTTCGACGCGGGCGCCCAGCTCCTGCCGGAGATTGGCGACCTCCGAGCGGACCCCATCCATGGTGGCTTTGTCCTGGCCCGAGCCGAGGCTCGTGATGCCCGCTTGGACGCTTTCCCGGCGAGCTTCGATGGCCTGCGCCGCTACATCGGTTTTGGCTTTGACCAAGCCTCGCAGCGTCGTCATCCTGGTCTCATCGACCCCGTGGAGTGCCGCATTGCCATCCAGGAGCTGATCCAACCGCGCCTTCGCAGACCGGTATGGTTCGAGGTACTGCTCCACTCCAGTCAGCAAGAAGCCGCGTTCACCCGTCTCAAGGTCCTTCATGCTGGACAGCACCACCTCGGCCCAGTCGGCGGCGGCGATGTCCTGTGTCGTCAGGGTGGTGCTGCGATCGCTGGCGTAGATGTTCCAAGCGGTCGCCAGTACCGCGAAAACGAGCAACACTGCTGCCAGCGTTGAACCGAGTCCGGCCCTGTGCAGCAAGCCGAAACGGCCATCTCGGTGGTAGCCTACACCCATGTCCGTCATGTCGATCGATTATCCCGATGTGTTGGGCAGACGGCCAGGGCGTCCATGGCAGCGGCGTGGAACCGACTGCTACTGCCTGAGGTCCGTGGTTCCGATCCCACAACTCTGGTCGAGGCGGCTTGCGCGCGACGCCGCAGACGTTTCGCTTGGCCAGAAACATAAGCTCTCGGCGGAACCTGTGTTGAATTTGGTGCATTTCGGAGGTGTCGCCAGCATGACTAGGCCCTCAATCGAGGGCTTTTGGACCGAGTGGCGGTCGCAACCAACCCTTCCCGGCAAGCGTCGGAATCCCGGCACCCGCCCCGAAGGCCGACGTTTTGCGCCCGCAAGGACCGACTTATGGCGACTACAACCGTAGACGACCCGCGCGAGCGCGGCCATAGTGATGCGCCTAATCTGAGCCCGGTTAGCCCGGCTGACGACGCCCGCACAATCCTGATCAACAACGTGTCCTGGGGCGGCGTGTTGGCCGGCGTCGTCGCCGGTCTCGTGACCCAGCTGATCCTTAATCTCATCGGCATCGGCATCGGCGCCTCGACGCTCAACCCGACGACCGGCGATAACCCGTCCGCAAGCGGTTTTTCGATCGGCGCCGGCCTGTGGTGGGCCCTATCGGGCATCATCGCGGCTTTCGTGGGGGGCTATATTGCCAGCCGCCTTTCGGGTCGCCCAAAAGCGTCCACCGGCGGCTGGCATGGCCTGACCTCCTGGGCCTTGACCACTCTGGTGGTCTTCTACCTGCTCAGCACGGCGGTCGGCAGCCTCGTCGGCGGCGCCTTCAATACGGTGAGCGGCGCCCTCGGCGGGCTTGGTCATACGGTGGCGTCGGCGGCACAAACGGCCGCTCCGGCCCTCACCCAGGGTACGGACCCGGTCGCTTCCTTCCAGCAAGCGATCCAAGCGCCCGCCGCCAACGATCCGGCGAACCTGAAGGACGCCACGACATCCTTGATGCGTGCGCTGGTGACGGGCGACGAGGCCCAGGCCACGGACGCTCGCGAGCGCGTGTCTCAGGCGTTGGCCAAGTCGCAAAACATCCCGATCGACCAGGCCCGGGCCCGCGTTGCGAGCTATGAAAAGCAGTATCGCGACAAGACCGCCGAGCTGAAGCAGAAAGCAGCGGAGACGGCCGACACAGCCGCAAAGACCGTGTCGCGCGGCGCCCTGTGGGGCAGCTTCGCGCTGATCCTCGGCGCTCTCGCCGCCTGGTTCGGTGGTCGGGCCGGCACCGTCGACCCGACCGTCACGGCGCAGTTCCTGCGCACCGCCCGCGTCACCCGGACCAAGACCACCGCGTGACATGGCTTCCGCCGTTCCGGCCAGCGATACCTGCCGTTGGCCGCATTTCAGCGCGCGAACCACCGGCGTTCCGAGACTTTCATCGGAGGTCGTTTCAGACATCACGCAGATCAAGGATCAGACCATGAGCAAGCAGACCATCACGGCCTTCTTCGACACCCGCAGCCATGCCGAACATGCCGCCCTGGCGTTGAAGCAGGCCGGCTTACCGGCCGCCGACGTCAGCGTGTCGCCCGAGACCGCCCTAGACGATCTTGGAGCTACCGGAGGCTATGCCGGCGCGACCGGGCCGAAGAAAACGGGGTTTTGGGCCTCTCTCGAGGAAATGTTCGGCGGCTCCGATGATCACGGTACTTATACGGAAGGCCTGCGCCGTGGCGGCACCATGCTGACGGCCCATGTGGACGACGCCAATACCGATAAGGCCATCACCCTGCTGGAGCAGCACGGAGCGGTGGACCTGGAAGAGCGCGAGGCGACTTGGCGCAGCGAAGGCTGGAGCGGCTCCACGGGCGCCGCGATGGCCACCTCAGGCGTCGCTCGCGTCGGCGCGGAGGCCCTCGCCATGACGGGCACCGCGCCTGCTGCCAAGGTGACCACCACCGAAACGCGTGTGGCGGCTGCGGTTCCCAAGACGACCACGCCAGCTAGGACAGCGGCCACCTCCGGCAAAGAGGACATGCTGCAGGTCGTTGAGGAGCAGATCAACGTCGGCAAGCGTGCCGTCCGCCGCGGCAAAGTCCGCCTGCACAGCTACGTGGTGGAGACGGCAGTGTCGGAGAACGTCACCCTGCGCGACGAGACAGTCAGCATCGACCGCCACGCGGTGGACCGCCCTGTCGCCGCACTTGGGGCAGACGCCTTCAAGGAGCGCACGATCGAGATGGAAGAGGTCGATGAGGAGGCCGTCGTCGGCAAGACGGCCCGCGTCGTCGAGGAGATCGGCATCCGCAAGGACGTCACGGACCGCACCGAGACCGTCCGCGACACGGTGCGCAGCACCAAGATCGAAGTCGAGGACGACCGCACGGTTGGCGGCACCAGGACGGGTCTTGCCGGCGGCTTCGCATCCCGGCTGACCAAGGGCATGGAGGTGGTCGGCTCCGACGGCCAGCACGTCGGCTTCATCGAACACGTCGACGGCACCACCATGAAGCTGAAGCGCATGGATCCCGCTTCGGGCGGCCAGCATCACCTGTTGCCGACCGATCTGGTCAAGTCCGCGGACAAGAGAGTCATGCTCAGCATCGCGGCGGCTGAGGCCAAGAAGCGATGGGCGGCTGCCTGACGCTTCGGATGCTTTTCCCCCACATGGAGACGATTTCCATGTGGGGGATGGTTGACCGAGGGTCACGCCAAGAGCGCGCGTCAGGGCGCGAATGACGCCTGACTGATCGGTTTCCGTAAGTAGGCCGCCCCTGCGGCCTGCCCCCGCAAAGATCCAGGATGTCCAGCATGAGCGACCCGCCATCCACGAAGACCGCCGGGGGCCTCGGCACGGCGGCCGTGCCGAGCGAAGTACCTGGTCTCGTCTCCCAGGCGACGACCGCGGCGGCAGGCAACATCCAGCTCCTGGAGGAGGAGCTCTCCGTCTCCAAACGACAGGTCGTAGCAGGCAAGCTCAGGATATCCACGCGGACGGAAACGCACGACGAGATCGCTGAAACCACGCTCGACCGCAACGTACTGGACGTCAGCCGCGTGCCGATCGACCGCATCGTCGATGTGGCCCCGAAAGTGCGAACGGAAGGCGACACGACGATCGTGCCCATCGTCGAGGAGCGCCTTGTGATGGTCAAGCAGCTCTACCTCAAGGAAGAGCTGCGCATCCGCCACAGCGTCGAACGAGAGACCATTCGAGAGTCCGTTCCGCTCCGGAGCCAACACGCAGTCGTCGAGCGCCTCGATGCCGATGGCCGTGCCGTCATCGAGCAGGACGTCACGCAGGCCACGCCTCGATGAACTCAGCAACGGGAGCGCCCTTCATAGGGCGATCCCAATTGGGCAAGGCTGCCAGGATCGGACGAACGCGAATGGAAGTACCCCGTCTGGAGCGCAAGCTCGTCGCCATCCTGGCCGCCGACATCGCTGGCTACAGCAGGCTGATGGAGCAGGACGAAGTCGCCACGTTGGAGGCCCTCT
>JAABUK010011994.1_pt1 | contig 11137 bp, 10 predicted proteins | sample 5559141 | NCBI WGS metagenome assembly JAABUK01 (sample SAMN10711869, study PRJNA513367) | rock metagenome | isolation source: Antarctica rocks | place: Antarctica: Victoria Land, Pudding Butte nord | collected 2016-01-03
TGAGCGCCGCTGCGGCCTGCGTGAGCAGCGTGGCGTTCGCGGCTCCTGCCACCAAGCCGGTCGGCAGAAGCGCCAAATCGGCTGCTAAAAGCACCAAAGTCGTTGATGTGCCATTCTGCGTCATGGATCAAATGGCCATGCACAAGGGGATGGGTGCCACTCAGGTCGTGGGCGATCACCGGCTGTATTTCTGCAACATTGCCGAGCGCAAGCAGTTCAACGCGCTGCCTGCCAAAGAGCGGCAGAAGAAAATCACTGCCGTGTTGAAGAAGCAGCAGACCACGAACAAAAAACGGTAAAGAAGGCGGCGAAGCCGAAGGCGTGAGTTTTGCGCGTCGTAGGAGTCGTAGCACATGAAATTCTTCACAACGCGAAACACAACGCTGCTGGTGCTGGCGCTCGGCCTGGGAGTCTTGGGGGCGGGCGCTTTCACTTTCTGGAAAGTGCAGGGCCGAGCCTCGCAGATGCTCGCCTCGACGCCGCTTGATGCGGCAGCCACCGCGCCATCGGGCGGGAAATTTCAGCACACCAACCGCCTGATTCATGAGAAAAGTCCTTACCTGTTGCAACACGCCCATAATCCGGTGGATTGGTATCCCTGGGGCGAGGAGGCGTTTGCCAAAGCCAGGAAAGAAAATAAGCCGATCTTCCTGTCCATCGGGTACTCGACGTGCCACTGGTGCCACGTCATGGAGCGCGAATCGTTTGAAGACCCACAAGTCGCCAAACTGATGAACGAAACCTTCATCGCCATTAAAGTGGACAGGGAAGAGCGGCCCGATATTGACAATGTTTACATGACGGTCTCGCAACTCTTGACGGGCAGCGGCGGCTGGCCGCTCACCATTCTCATGACGCCGGATAAAAAACCCTTTTTCGCCGGCACTTACATTCCTAAAGAAAGCCGTTTCGGGCAGACCGGAATGCTGGAATTGATTCCGCAGGTCAAGAAGACCTGGGACACGCAGCACGATAAGATCGCTCAATCGGCGGACAAGATTACGGCGGCGCTGCAACAAGCCTCGACGGGAGCAGCGGGCGGCGATCTGGATAAAAGTACTTTGAGCGCCGCCTATCGCCAACTCGCCGGGAGCTTCGACGCGCAGAACGGTGGTTTCGGCACGCGCCCCAAGTTCCCCACGCCGCACCAACTGCTGTTCCTGCTGCGCTACTGGAAGCGCAGCGGCGACGCCAAGGCTCTAACGATGGTCGAGAAAACGCTGCACGCGATGCGACAGGGCGGCATCTACGACCATGTCGGCTTCGGCTTTCACCGCTACTCGACCGATGCTGAATGGCTGGTGCCGCACTTCGAGAAGATGCTCTACGATCAGGCGTTGCTGGCGATGGCCTACACCGAAGCGTTCCAGGCAACGGGCAAAGTCGAGTATCGCCAGACGGCGCGAGAAATTCTCACATATGTGCTGCGCGACATGACATCGCCTGAAGGCGGCTTCTACTCCGCTGAGGACGCCGATAGTGAAGGCATCGAGGGCAAGTTCTATCTGTGGACGGAGCCGGAGATTCGCAGAGTACTCGGCGCGGATGCGGACCTTTTCATCAAAGCCTACGGCATCGAAAAGGGCGGCAACTTCGAGATTGAAGCGAGCGGGCAGCAAAGCGGCAGCAATATTCTGCATCGCACGGCAGCGCTGTCCCAAATCGCCGCTGCTTCAAAGCTAACCATGCCGGATGTGGCCAAGCGAATCGAAGCCGCGCGCCAAAAGCTGTTTGCCGTGCGCGAGAAGCGCGTCCGTCCGCGCAAGGACGACAAAATCCTGACGGACTGGAACGGCCTGATGATCGCGGCGCTCGCCAAAGCGGGACGGGCCTTCGATGAGCCGCGATACACGACGGCGGCCCAGCGCGCGGCGGGCTTCATTCTGCAAAAGCTGCGCAAAGATGACCGCCTGCTCCATCGTTACCGCGACGGCGAGGCGGCGATTACCGCGCATCTGGATGATTACGCTTTTCTGGTCTGGGGCCTGCTGGAACTCTACGAAGCCGATTTCGACGTGCGCCGACTGCAAACTGCACTCGATTTGAACCGGCACATGATCGCGCACTTCTGGGATGAGAAGAATGGTGGTTTCTATCTGACCGCCAATGATAGTGAGGAGCTATTGACACGCTCCAAGGAGATTTACGACGGCGCCGTGCCGTCAGGCAATTCGGTCGCGATGTGGAACTTACTGCGTCTGTCGCGCATGACCGGTCAGGTTGATCTCGAAGCTAAAGCCGCGCGACTCCAGCGGGCCTTTAGTCTAGGTATCGGGCAGGCACCGGCGAGTTATACACAGCTTCTGGTGGCGCTCGACTTCGCCATTGGGCCGTCTTATGAAGTCGTGATTGCGGGCAATTCTCATGCGCCTGATATCAAAGCGATGCTGCGCGCCTTGAACACTCGTTTTCTGCCTAATAAAGTCGTGCTGCTGCGCCCAACCGAGCAGGCCGCGCCGCCCATCACCCAGTTGGCGACTTTCACCCAGTATCAAACCAGCCTCAAGAATAAGGCGACGGCTTATGTGTGTCTCAAAGGTGCCTGTCGGTTGCCAACCAGCGACATCAACCAGATGTTGAGCTTATTGGGCGCGAAGCAGAACACGGCCAAATTGCCATGACAGGCTAATAGTCAATTCAGACATAAAACTCGCTGTGCAAGTGATGGCTTACTCCGCACACAGATGGCGCAATTTTTCGGTTTCGAGCAGCACGGCCCGCCCCCGGCCCAACTCAACCAGCCCTTGGCCGCGCCGCTCGTTGAGAATCTTGGTGACGGTTTCGCGGTAAGCGCCGACACCCTGCGCCAGTTCCTCGTGGGTGCCCGTCACCTCGACAGAGCCGACACCTCGACAGAGCCGACACCGGGCATGTCGGCCAGTCGCTGTTCAGTTTCAATTAAGCGCTGCCCCAATGTCTCCACTACGCGGCTGGAAATGCGAAGGTCGTTGAGCAGCGTCTGCTTTACGCCCTAACGGGGGTCGCTTCACGAAACGGAAAAAATCGTCTGTTAAGGCGGATTTCGCCGTTTGTGAGTGCTTGATGAGTGTCAGGTTGGAGTGCCCCTCAGCTTGATGTCAGCGCCGCGCACCGCCAAACGTGGTATTAGGGTTGTTTTTCGTGTTTCCTGACACTTCGACCCAGAGGTCTTAGATTTCACCCTGGCAACTCCGCATGGGCAAGACTTTGAAGCGAAAAAAGAGACTAATCAAGCATGTTCACGAGCGTTAGCGTGCTTTATAATCCGTTTCGTGAGCCGACCCCTAAATAACCGCGCCTTGTTTGATCGCGATAACGCAAGGCATAAAATGCGACAGGGAGACGGCCACTTGGCCGTCTCCCTGTCTCCTCTGTATCGCACGCTTACATTTTGCCGTGCATCATGCCACCTTTCATCATGTGGTGCTTCATCATACGATGGTGCATTCTGCGGTGATGCATCATTTTGCCGCTCATCATATTGTGATGCATCATACGATGATGCATCATCCCCATCGCCTGCGAAGGCAAAGAAGTAGTGGCCAACAACGCGCCAGCGACGATCAAACCCGATGTAATTCGACGTAACATTTTTCTCCTTAGATGACAAAACAAACTTCGGTTGAGCGGCGAACCGCGCCGCACGCGCTGCCAAGCAGCCTCATGATGAATGCGCCAAATCAAACAGGTTCATGGTTTTCTGTTTGAGAACTCGATGGATGAGACCAAATCATGTGCCACTGGGTGAAGTTCGAGTACTCGTGAGCGTTATAATCCTTCCTATAAGAGGGTGTTTCAAAAGTTTTTTGGCGGCACTGCTGGCGCTCACGGTGTCCAAGCAAGTGGGCAGCGTGCTTTTGGTTCTGGCCGCCCTTGTCGGTTTGTGCCGAGTTCTTTCGGGAATCCATGCGCCACTGGACGTGTTGGCGGCCATTGCTATTAGCATTATCTCGGTCACTCTGGCTTTGCGGTTTGCTGTTAATCCCAGCGTAAAAAGTCAACCGGAGCGAGGTTGACCAGAAGGGATCGATAGAGCCGCTTGTTTATTGAAAAGAGTGGGTGTTTCAATGGTTCACCAATGCTGCTGGAGAGATGGAGCCAAGACGAAGCGCCCGGCTTGGTTGGGCATCCTCTATTCAATAAAGAGAGCAACCGATATGAGCCAAGCCTTTTGTCCTGTGTGTCAACAAGCTGGCAAGCCCGCTGAAATTCTCACGCTCAAAGCCTTGCTTGCTGTGCCGCTGACAGAACTTCGAGACGTTGAATATCACTTTTGTGCAACACCTGATTGCTCAACGGTTTACTTCAGCGCAGACGGTGCGCAGTGTTTCCGCGAAGCTCACCTGCGTGAGCGTGTTTATCAAAAGCATCCAGACGACCCAAACGTCTTTGTTTGCTACTGCTTTCGTCACACAATCGAGAGTATTAAGCAGGAGCCACAGGCTGTCGTTGCAGCCGTCACGCAGGGCATCAAAGCGGGTTTGTGCGCCTGTGATATTCGCAATCCGCAGGGCACTTGTTGTTTAGGAAATGTTCGTGATGAAGCAATTTGATGAAACAAGTCGCTACCTTTTGGTGGTGCTGTTGCTCATGAGTGGCCCGAAAAAAACCGATTGAGACGGCCACAAACTTATGCGATGGGGCTGCCAAAGCCGAATGCATCCAGGCAAATGGAATAAAGCGAAACCTCGCGCACGGTGTCACGCGTTCTGCGCGAGGTTTCAGCCTTGTTATATTTCGGATTTGCGGGCGAGGTGTTCTCCATGCGAAGCGAGATTTAGCGCATCGTGCCCATCATGCTTTTGTGCTTGCCCAGCTCATCGAGAGCGGCACGAAAGCCTTGCGCCAAAGTGGTGGCTGTGCCGCGTCCATAGTAATGCAGGAACATGATGCGCGGTTGCTCACCAATCATGTGGTTGTGAACCGCGACAACTTCCAAATTGTTGCGGCGCAACGCTTCAATAACGGGGTTAACTTCTGGTTCCAGCATGGCGAAATCGCCTGCAATGTAGGCCGCATCAGCCTCGCCCGCGAACGCCGCCCAAGTGTTCAAACCGATAGACTTCGTGATGTGCGCGCCCATCGCCTGAACGAAAAGGTCATCGCGCCCGATGGTGTATTTGTAGGTCGAGCCATTGACCTTGCCGGCATTTCCGACAATTCTGTCCAGCGCGGGCAAGTCGAAGATCTCCTTGCCAGTACGCGTGGGTGGTGGGCTTGCGGGTGGTTGATTGGCTGGAAACAGGTTAGTCGTCTGGATCGCCGCCGCGTAACGGTGCGCTAAGCTGGCCGGATCACCCATGCCGTGAACGTGCATATAGAAGATGCGCGGCTGCTCGTAGAAAAAGTGGTTGTGAATGGCGCTGACTTCTAAACCGTTGGCGTGCGCGGCGGAAATGAGCGGATTGACTTCTTCTTCCAGCAAAACGGTGTCACTCATCAATACGGCGCTTCTTCCGTCCAGTGTCCTTTTCATCGACACCCAACCGCCAAAACCTAAGGCGGTCGGCACAGCTTCTCCCTTAATGGTGACTTTCAAATCGTTACGGGGCAGAGGGACGGTGTAAACACCTTCTTCCTCGACGTAGCTGCCCTTCTTGCCTAAAGCAGCATCTAAAGCTGCCATGCCTTCGGGTGTCATGGGTGGAGTTTTGTCGCGCATCGACCTGGCTTCGACTCGCTCAGCACCCTTGAACCCAGTTGTTCCGACTGCACCTAAAACAGCGGCGCCGCGCAACAGTTGCCGCCGACTGAGATTATTCTCGTTCATGCTTTGACCTCTTCTGTCTTCATTCTCTATCTTTTCCGCGTGGCTTGCAAAATGCGACTCGCCTGCAAAAAGCGTTAATGCTTTCGCGTGTTCATCAAACATGTTCATGCCGATGATGTATGTCGGGGAAATGTGCGTGCGAGTGCGTTATTGGCTCGTGAATATGCGGGTGTGTATGTGGTTCACCTGGATCAACTCCTATCGCATGTTGATGCTGGTGATGTTCGTCGTGAACATGGCGATGCGAATGTTCTAAATGCTCGTGTTGATGCTCGTGGCCGTGCCGCTCAGTCAAATGCAGCCAAACACCAGCTCCCATGAGAAGAGCAGCTATCCAGAACGTCCTTTGCATTGACTCATGCAACAGGAGCAATGACACCAACGCGCCAACGAACGGAGCCAATGAAAAGTAAGCACCTGTGCGTGCCGTGCCGATGTGACGCAGCGCCAGTACAAAGCACGCGAGGCTCAACCCATAACCGAAGAAGCCGACGACGAGAGCGCCAACGAGTACTCGAAACGATGGTAGCGATGCACCCAACGCGAGAGCAATAACGAGGTTCACGCTTCCCGCAACTAAACCTTTGATAGACGCAATCTGAAAGGGGTCGCTGGCTGAAACCTTTTGCGTCAGGTTGTTATCCACGCCCCAACATGCACACGCCGCGACAACAGCCAAAGCACCTATCGAAAGTGCGAAGCCACCTTGCGGTTGCCAATTTAACACGGTGCCGCCCGTGACAATTGCCACCATTCCCAACGCAATACGCCAGTCGAAGTTTTCTCGAAAAACGAACCAGGCCAACAAAGCCGTAAATACACCCTCGAAATTAAGCAGCAATGACGATACAGCTGCCGATGTGCTTTTCAATCCCATCATCAGCAATACCGGCCCCAATGCACCGCCAAACAACACGGCACCCGCCAACCACGGCCACTGTGAACGCGGAAGCGCCGCTTCATTGTTGTTTCGAGTACTCGATTGGTGCAGTCGCACAGCGAGCAATCCAATACCCGAGCCCAAATAGAGAACTGCCGCCAACAAAACAGGTGGCATGGTTCCCAGCAACAGTTTTGCGAAAGGTGTGGAGGCGCCAAACAATGCCGCCGCCGCTACTGCGTAGAAGATGCCGATATTTTTCATAAACCGAGTACTCGACGGGTGTGCTATGAAAATTTACAGGTAAAAGCCTCAAAGGTAAAAGCCTCGAACGGACTCTTTGCACATCGAAGAAATCGCTTTCATAGACCATTTTTTGCATCCTCAAGAGTATAATTGAGACCTTTTGAAACATGCTTATAAGAGGGTGTTTCAAAAGTCTCGACGGCCCTCGCGGCGACGTCCCTTGTGTCAACGACCTCTTACTTCAGTGGCTCGCTCAGCTCTTCTGGTCGATTATCAGGAAGTACTTCATTATTTGTTAGGTCCTGAATTCAAGAATCCTTTCATTGAATTCAAGAAGGCTTTCCAGGACTAAGAGACCCGTCGGGGCCGACTAGAAAATTGGTTCCCTGGCTATTGTTTAGAGCCAAAAAGAACCCCCAGCCGCCATCGCTGTTTGCAACCTCTACCAGGATGCTGTTTGGCCCTTGGCGAAGCATGATGGGCGTGCGGTCTTCATCCGCTTGGGCCGCTCGTAGCGCGAGTTTCTCTACGACTAATTTACCGTTGAGCCACACTCTGATCGCATCATCACTTCCGGTGAGCAGCACAGCGGGTTGTTCTTTGTCACTAATGACGGTGCTCAACGCGTAGGCCGTTTTGAGGTCAGTTGAACCCATCTGGCTGTAGCGGGCCCTCAGGTCGATGAAGGGGAGGTCGTATGTCTTTGCAGGGAATGTTGCCAGTTCCGACATCACCGTTTGCACCCGCGCGGGTGTAACCATGTTGAAATACAGCCTGGACTCCCATTGCTCAGGCTTTGCAGAGAAGCGCCAGGAACGCACAAAGCGTAGCGGCTCGTAAAAGGAGGCACGCGATGCGAGGGAGCCATCCGGGGCTGCAATCAGATCCTGACCTGCTTCATCGAGCAGGCGAAAGAAGAACCCCCAGCCTCCGTCGCCTGTGGACACTTCAACCAGAATCTCGTTGTCTCCTGCTACCAGGGTGGCCGATGTTCGATCTGCATCAGGCACTGCCATGCGCAAATCGGGTTTATTTACAACGAGTTTTCCATTTATCCACACCCGCATCGTATCATCACTACCGGTGAGGAGGGTCACCTTGCGTGCTTTTTCGCTACGCAACGTGCGATAAGCAAAGGCAACGGAATCTTTGTGTTCTGTCGCATCGCCGTAGCTCGAATTGAGATCGATAAACGGGGTGAGAAAGTAGCGCAGCGGCTGCTTCTTAAGCTCCTCGGTGAGCTGCTGCCGATGCACAGACGAGATTGCAAGAAAGCGCCCTCGCTCCGGCCATGTTGTCGGTGCGGACGAGAGATGCCATAAATGAACGTAAGTACTCAGTTTGATGAGTGGTTCGCCATCACACGATATTACAGGAGTCCCTTCTCCGTTTAATTCCAATCCCAAAACACGGGCGACCTCCTGGATGTTGTCGGTTTGAGGAACGATATCGGCAAACGTGTGCATCACCTGAAGCGTGGCCGGCTTGTTCTCATCGAACCTGAAAAAAATGAAATATTCCTGCCCCGGGATGAACGAATAAGCATTTAAGGTTTGCAGATACAATCGATTGGCGTCGGTGGGTGCAAGATTTTTGACGGCGGGGAATTGGCTGCGGTCTCTGAACATGTATTTTCTGAAGGTTGATACGCCTCCCGAGCGGGCTCGTATCGACCAGTTCTTGAAGTTGGCCGGTGGCAAAAAGGCCCATACAAAAGAGCGTGCCGCGCGCGGCACCTTGAAGCGAAACGCGCCATACCATTCATCATCAGAGTCGGAGAACAGTTTCAACGTGACTTGAGAAAAAGGCGGCTTTCCACTTTGACCTGTCTTGGCTTCAAGAAGAGGAATGTCTTTGATGTGCTTGATGAACAGCTGTTGGAGTCTTCCAGGGCCGGCCCAGTAACTGTCCATTTCCCATTCCCATGGCGCCACCGGATGAGCTGCCACCCATAAGCCTTTTTTGCTTTCGCGAGCCCGGCTCTCGGAATCCGCTAACTTCTTCTCGTCGGGTGCGTTGTTGCGGTCCCACCAGCTGTGGCCCGCTTCAAGCGAGGCCACGTTAATGCACTCCTGACCCAAGAACACCCATCCCGATACATCAAACTCGCCTTCCGAAATCTTTACCAGGTGGACCTTCACCGTTTTATTGAGAATTCGCTGCTTGAGGAAATCCAAGGCTTGCCGGGCATGAGGCCGACCTTCCTCCGCTGCATCAATACCGTACAGGCGGACCACGATCTTGTCCTCACCACGCGACACGAGGATGGTATCGCCGCTGTAAACTTCCACACATTTGCCGCTGAACTCAGCTCTGGAAGGTTTGGCCACTGGAGCTGCCACGCAGGTGGTAACGAGCAGAGATAAGAAAAAGAGTACGACGAGTAATCGTTTCATTAGGTTGAAGGTGAATTGAAGCTCACATAGCAGGCAGAAAACACATCGGTGCGGTTAGTGCAACATATATTCCTTGAATGAATGTTGATTGGCTCGCCTGATTGCTCAGGTACTGAGCGCTGGCTTTATCCTTAAATAGAGAGGGTGTTTCAAAAGTCTTCTGGTCGTGCTCGCTCTGGCACAAGAGAGCCTAATGAGCCCCTTTTTACACCTTTCACATCGCTTTTACGCACCACACCTTGCATGCAAAAATTATAATTTACCCCTTTTGAAACATGCTTATAAGAGGGTGTTTCAAAAGGTCTTTTGGTGTTGTTTGTTGAGCCGTTTGAGCATGAGTCGAATCATGGCGAGATAGATAAAGGCTTCGCTGCTGGCAGGAAGAGCTTCATAATCTTTGCTCAAGCGTCGATTACGCCCCAACCAGGCAAAAGTACGTTCGACCACCCAGCGGCGCGGCACCACCTTCATCTTGCCTTGTTCGGAGCGCGTTAACGACAAATTCGCATACAAAGCTGGCCCCATCACTCCAGCTTGATACCGCTGCTTCACAGCCTGCCAGAACTCATCTTCCAGGCTCTTTTGGGTGGGATAATGCACAACGTCCAACTCCCATCCAAGATGTTCCTGCATCCACTCGCGCAACGCTCCGGTGTAACCTTTGTCAGCCTGACGTTGCCCCTTAAAAGTATGCCAGAATAAAGCGGAGATTCTCTGATCAACAAGGAGAAGAACGCATGAAAAGTCGTTTCAGCGAAGAGCAGATTATCGGTATCCTAAAGCAGCAGGAACATGGAATGAAGGTCGCTGATGTATGCCGCGAGCATAATATCAGCCAGAACACCTTTTACGCCTGGAAAAGCAGATTTGGCGGTATGAATGTGAGTGAAGCCCAGCGCTTACGCCAACTTGAAGCCGAGAACGCCAAGCTCAAACGAATTGTTGCTGACCAGGCTCTGGACAACGTGGCTTTGAAGGACTTGCTCTCAAAAAACTGGTGAGGCCCGCTGCTAAAAAAGAAGCTGTGCGTCATTTGCAAGAGCAGCACGGCTACTCACAACGGCGGGCTTGCCGTCTCACTTTATGCAATCGTCGCAGCGCACGTCATATCCCCAAGCGTGCTGAAGACACTGCGTTGCGCGGAGCGCTACGACAACTGGCTGAGGCTAAATCGGCTTGGGGTTATCGCATGCTCCATGGTGCTTTGCGCCTGGACGGCTGGCACTTCAACCATAAAAAAGTGTATCGGCTTTATCGAGAAGAATGCTTATTGTTGCGAAAAAAGAGCAAGCGACGGCTCAAGTGCGAGAAGCGCGGTCTGGCTCAGGCCACCACCGCACCCAATCAGCACTGGAGCATGGACTTCATCCACGACCGCCTGAGCGATGGGCGCAGCTTTCGCACTTTGAATTTGACCGATACGTTTACACGACAATGTCTGGGTCAGGAAGTCGATACCAGTTTGAGCGGCACACGCGTGGTGCGCTTACTGGAAGCTGTCAAGCAGAAGCGCGGCGTGCCCGAATTGATTCGCGTTGACAATGGCAGCGAGTTCCGGAGCAAAGCTTTAGACTTATGGGCGTATCAGAACAAGGTAAAGCTGGACTTTATCGAGCCTGGCAAACCAACGCAAAACGGCCACATTGAAAGCTTCAACGGGCGCTTTCGCGCTGAGTGCCTGGATCAGGAATGGTTCACATCGTTGCAAGAAGCGCGCACGATGATTGAGGCGTGGCGCATTAGCTACAATAGTCAGAGGCCGCATTCGAGTCTGGGCTATTCGCCGCCCGATGTTTGGACAGAAAAATATCATCAGGCACAGCAGAATCTTAGCCTTTGACTGGTATACCAACGGGGAGCACATCA
>JAABUK010011997.1_pt1 | contig 11131 bp, 12 predicted proteins | sample 5559141 | NCBI WGS metagenome assembly JAABUK01 (sample SAMN10711869, study PRJNA513367) | rock metagenome | isolation source: Antarctica rocks | place: Antarctica: Victoria Land, Pudding Butte nord | collected 2016-01-03
TGGTGGGGGATGCGGTGGGGGTGGGCTTGGAGGCGGAGGAGGCGATGGGCATGCAGCACCTAGGCCAGTGTGGTTATACTGACAATTACAGGAGCTGGTGCAATAGCTTGGGTTGAGGCCGCACATGAGGGGATTGCTGGACACATTGCTGCAGCACACAAGTGTTTGTTGCATGCGAGCTTGTCCAAAGCTGCTTCTGGAGACGTGATGATGTGCTCTCATGTCTGCTTAAGTAAAGCAGCGTACACACACACACAGCTGACCCGTGGAACCACAAGGCACATGCGCAATGCAGAGTAAAACAGTGTGCTATCAGGAAAACTTACAAGATTGCCAAGTTTGATGATATAGCTGTTGGCAAGACTCCAGTAAGTGAGTTGTAAGAAAGATCCCTGCATAACACCAAGAAGTCCTCAGATGCATCTCTTAACCTTCATGACTGGACCTACAGGACATGCTGCAATCCATCGCGCTGGAATGAAGGCATGTTCTGCAGTAAAGGCGGCCTTACACAGCGAGAAAATACTGTGAACAGTCTGAAAGCCCAATGGTGCCATTTGGAAGGCGTCCTGTTACGCTCTGATTGGACAACGAGCTGCAAAGATTACACAACACAAGTCAGCAACATCAGAAGTGAGCTGTGCAGGTCGTGCAATTGTGAGCACACAGGCAGCAGCAGGTTGTTGCAGTAAACAAATAGTATGGCTGGTGAGGAAGGCAATGGGCAATAACAAAACAGTGGTGCAAACAGTTCATGGTACTCACATGTTTGTGACAAAATTGTATGTGGTCCCCTGGTACAGAAATGCTGCACAGGTGATGCCGATATGTGCGCCATCACAAGGATCCCCATTTGTCCAGGTGTTGGTGATTGCAGGAGCAACAAGGTATTCGTGAAAAAGTGCAGTACAGTTGGAGTCTGCAGCATGCCAAGCAGGCCACTCAGCAGTCTGCGCAGTTGACACACATCGTACATGAGACAGACACCCGCAATTTGGCAAGATGCTCACACTCTGTTGGGCCAGTAGGTATTGCTGGAGGAGGAGGAGGAGGAGTCTTGGCAACTACTGCTAAGTGACTCCAGATCAAGAACGAAACAGTGGTGAGGCAGCCTTGCAGCTGCATATACTGCTGAGGTCACTCCCAGCTGTGTACCTCGCTGCCGTACGCAGCACTCTAGCAAGATCACCGGCCTTCACATTAGTGATTAGTCGACTGGAGATCAGCGTCTGCCAGAAGAGCTGGACACAGAAAGCGAAGCGGCTGAAAGGCAACTGACTGAGCAGCAGCTGTATGACTCGCGGTAACAGGACAAGCTGGAGGGAGTCGGCTGCCGTGTCGCTGACATCAGATTTGACGTCAGATAAACGTGGCTGTCTGCCCACACAGTGCAGTGTTTCCGCTTGTGATATCAATGGCACTGTATCCCAGCGTGCATCATGCAAAATATGGTATGCGATTGTCACCAGCAGTCCCGAAGCTTTAGCCTAAACCCACATGTGGTGTACACCACTACCCACTATGCAAACTTTAACGATGTTGTTGGTGCTATGTCCGTCCTTCAGCCACATTGGCAACATTGAACACATTGTGCTGTTCTGCGTCTCAAGACACCAGCATCGCACGCATGATCCATGTCGCTGTTCTGTCATCTCCTCGAAAGACAATTTCCTAAACAGGGGACTGGGGGCATTTGGGGACCGGGGGTAGAGGATCCCCAGTCTTGGTCCCCTGAATACAGTAGCAGTCAAACGTCTGTATCCAAAATCAGTGCTTGCTTAGCAGAACAGTTCGTGTGCGACGACAGCACAATCTGACTGGCGGTACGGCCAGCTAGGCGTAGTCTCAACTCCAGACAACTCCAAACTGGCTGGTCAAGCATGAGGCTGACACCAAATGTGAGCTTCGTGGAAACAAGAGTGAGCGGCTGTGGTGGTTGATTTGACAGATAACTACAACGATCTGATGCAGATCGATCAGGGAGTCAGGGTGACATCTCAAACTTTCGCTGTCAAGTGCACAGACGCAGCTATGATCAGTCAGTCAGATCAAACAGGTTAGGCCCTGTTAGCATGCAGACACAATGTGTAGGAGTTGATGACAAGCAGCCAGCTGTGACACTTCTCTGCCTCACAAGTGTCAACCTTCTGACTCCTACGAAACAAAGTCAAGTCATTGTTAGCACAGGAGCTTTTGACACTGACTAGTGAAGGTGCTGCAAGCAACTTCGCACGTCGCAAAGCACCTCCCTACAGCTGTGCAGTGGTTGATCACCACGGGCTGTTGAGCGCTTGCAGCAACATATTCACAAAGCAAAGCCCCACAGGGCAAACCAAGACAATCTTGCTGGGCCTGTTCGCAGCACTCTTGAGAGAATGAGCTGCTGCAACCTTTTGCATCAGCACAAAATCTGTCTCAGGGCAACTGTCCTTTGTGAACATGTCTGACCTTCAAGCAGTCATCAGCAAACTGCTGTTGCACAGCATGCTCTTGAGCTGCCTCCACTCTTGCAGCGCGTGATTGCGCAGCCTCCAATTGCACCTCCAGGCTTGACACTTGGCTAGCTTGTTGATGCCTGACCGCCTGGACAACAAGCGTTTATGTTACACAAAAGGCTGCAGTGACCCTTGAGCATGATATGTGCTCCTAGCTCACAAAACTTGGCTGCAGCCTGAGGCCCCAGCAATAAATGACCCAGCGATGGTCATTCATTGCTGTTATCATGCAAAATGGCCGAGTGGCTCAGATGTGATCTGCTGAACATGTGACCTCACACGTCAGCAGCTAGTCTTGCAGTTCACATGCAACTTCCATCCCTCTTCAGGTGCTGGCAGTTTGAGTTGCAGTGTATGCAAGCCTGTGAAAAAGACCTGACTCTCACTTTGAGCTCGTGCTGCAACTGTTGAATCGTGGTCTCCAGCTCAATCTTCTGCAGCTTGGCTGCCAGACTGTCAAAATGGTCTTTCTGCAAGCCTGCTAGCATGTCAGCTGTATCCTGATTATGGCTCCTCTTCCTGTTACGAAAGCCTCGCACAGATGTGACAGCCTTGAGGAGCCTCTGAGATGATGGTGGTGCTGCATCTGACCACGCAGAGTGCTCATTCAGCTTCCTCAAGCCATGCTTGTTCAGCTTGACTGCCCTGTCAGACTCCTCTTCTTCATCATGGTGGGTGTCAGCAGTCGCGGCTGTCTGCTGTGATGACTCAGGAAGGTGCAAGGTAGCCTTACGCTTGCTGGGCATCTGTCTGATTGCCCGTCTGTCTGAGTGCTGCTGCAGCTCCCTTCCAGCTGTCTGCTGCTCAGCTTGCAGTGAGCTAGTAGCAGGTGTTAGCAATGCTGGCTGTTGACTAGCCTGGGCTGGTGCCATGTGACCAACAGGCACAGGAATGCTGCGCCCAAAGCTGATACGCCTAGGCACAGCAGGCGCAGCACGAGCTGCTGCAAAGTTGCTGCTGACTGCAATGGGTTTGAAGTTGACGGGGTGAAGAACGGGGATGGATATCCAGCGTGTTGGCGGTGTAGGCAAGCCATGGCTTGCTCCATTGCTGGGGGGCTTTGCGCCTTTGGGGGGGTCAGCATGGCTGCCCAATTGGTCTCCAGCAGGAAGCTGATGAGGACTGGATGCTACAGCCCAGCTAGAAGAAGCTTTGTATGCGGCTGCTGGCATGTTGCCTGCAAAGCAAGGGTGGTTTCAGTTTGAAGCTTGAGATGTGCATAGGCTGTACAACAGCATGTCATGCATTGTGCAAAATGCAAACTACTAGCAGTAATGCAGGACAGCAACAAACAGCTGGCCAGATCAAGCAGCGTTTGCAGTGTTTCAGTTAGACAAGCACAGCCAGTGCTAGCAACATGATTATATTGTGAAGGTTTAGTGCTAATCTGTCACAAACATTTGAATCATCTGTAACACTTGGCGACAGCAAATGAACCGAAGCAACTGTGTCAGTGGCTGTGCTGACAGGCATGAGCCCTGTGTTTTCTTAGACTTCTTAGACAAGACTCCCGCAATGCCATCCATGGTGTGCAGTGCTGCACAAGCAATGCCAGTCTCTGCGTACCTGCCACATATTGCTTGTCAAAATCACCATGTGTATCTGCAACTTCAGATCTTTGAGCACTGTCATCAGCATGCATGTCCATATCAGAGGACCCAGGCTCCGTTCTGTGTTGTTCCATTGCTAAAGCAGGGTGATTGTCAAGCTGAGCAATCATTGACTGAAGTCGGTGTTTGATCTCAATCAAGCTGACATCCTCAGCATTGTCACTGCCTGAAAGCAGCACACAGACAATGTCAGCATATGCACAACTTTCACTGCAGACGCCTAGTAGGTAGTACACTGAATTGCATGGCTAACGACACACAGCAGCTAATGGCTACCTGCTGCAATAAGAAAACCACCCATACACCGTAACATGTCCTTTGCACTGCTTCCTCAAGCCCTTTGGTCAAGCATCACATGATGTGAATTTGCTTTCACAGCATGCATCCTCAAGCAAACAAGCCAAGCTGCCCAATACACCCATGTGATTCAACAGCTCACCTTCCTCAAAATGACTGTCTGCCATGCCAGCCAATGCAGATGCTGCTAACAAAGCTTCATCGTCAGGCACCCATTCCTCGTCACTTTCACCAGCAGCTTCAGCAACAGCTTCTGTCAAGACACTAGCTGAAAGCAATGACGGCCCAGAATCAGGCCCTTGATGATCTGCCTGCTGATGTACAATGCCATCATCTGTTGTGACTGATTGCACCGGTCCACCTCCCTCATGCACTGTCTGCGCTGGTCCTGAGCTGACACGCTCCTTCCTTGCTTCAAGTGCTACTGGCTCAGGTGGTCTGCTGCTCTGCTGTTGCTTTACTGCCTGTGATCCACTGAGCAGGGCTTCAGCAGCAGATGCCACAAGGCCCTCAAGTGGCCCCCTCTGAGCTTGTGCAGGGGTCAATGCCGGCTGCAATGCCTCTGGTGTTGAGTGTGCCGGTGTGCCAGGCAGTGTCTGCAGCCTGTTGTCTGCAGCAGTCGAGGCTCTGGGCAGCTGGGCCTCTTGAAACAGCACACCAATTGGCAATGCTTCTGATGCCGTGTTGAGCGCTGAGTCAGCTGCTGAGTCTGGAGCTGAGGCTGTGAGAGCCTGAGTGGGTGAGCTGGGCGTTGGAGATTGCTTCTCAAGGCTCTCTGAGCAGTCCAGCTGAGCTGCTGATGACTGAGCAGCCTGTGCAGTGATGCCAAGCTGGTTTGTTGTCACAGGGGAAGGGCTGTGCACAGGTGTACTAACAGCCCCAAGTGCCCTGGACAAGACTTCAAAATCCACACTGGGTGCTGGGGAACCTGATGTATCGCTAATGGTGGCATCTGGGCTCAGGCATGAGCCAGGTACATTTGTGAGCTGTGAAGCAGCCTCAGGGTATAGCAAATTAGCTCTAGGGCTGGGAGAATTTGCTCCAGGGCTGTGTGGAAGTGGAACAGCCCTTCTGCTGCCTATCACATGTACCACTGGCTCTGCTGCTGGGCCTACAGCACTGGTTCTGATGGTTGTCTTGATCCTTGGACCCTTATTGAAAAGCAAAATTGGAAGCTGGGGCCTAGGAGCAGTTGTCGGTGAGGTCTCAGCTCTGAGCCTGGGATCTGGAAAGGATCCTGGAGGGGTCAGACTGCGCTGTCTGGGGGGCTGGGGGAAGGCTTGCAAAGTGTCAATGCTGGGGTGGGCTGAGCCTGTTTCACGGGCCGCCTGGTGCCCAAGCCAGCTAACGCCATATGGGCTACTGATAACACCATGCCTGGGGACAGCAACTGGGTGGGGACTGGGTCTGACCCCAGTGCTTTGCTGACAACTGTTTTGGGGACCCACTCTTGCGCTATAGCTTGGCCTACCATGCAGCATTGATTTGGATTGTGTCCCAAAGCCTTGACTACCACTGGGTTGGGGATCATGCCGGAGATGACAGCTTGGAGTATCATTTGGCTGGGGGTTGGGGTGGGACTCAAGGCTTTGCCTGTCTCCAAATTGGGCAGTAGGCCCTGCACTGGCTCCTGTACACAGAAAGGGGTAGCTGAGAATCCCAATCCCTCAGCTTGAGATTGCAACTGAGATCCGAGGCTGAAGCTTTGCTCACCTGTGTACTTGCCAGTCAACCAAGGATACCGTGTCGGCTCCATGCTGTCCCCATCTAACAATGTGCCATTCACAGCAGCTCTGGTAAGCTCTTCATTGGTGGCTAAGCCCAAGTTGTTGTGGCCAACAAAGACAATCCCCTCAGGCAAGCCATGCCTGGACATTTGGTCAGGAAGTCCACTAGCAGACACTTGCGGCATGTCAGTCCTCGACTTGAGCTGTGGTGCAATGGGTTGGCATGCACTCTCTATTTGCGCATTCAGCAAGAGGGAAGGTCCCATCAAGTCAAAAGGCTCTGACTTGACTGGCAGCACCGTAGGGGGAACCCCCCTTGAAGGTGTGAGCCCTGCTGTTGGTGCTGCTGCTGGTGCAACTGAGGCTCCAATCCAAGCTGTTGCAGTTGGGGCTGGCATGCCAGCTGGTAGGTGCTCTGCTGTTGCAGCAGCATTGGTCTCAGATCGCTGCAGCAGAGACTGCAGCTGTTGGGCACGCACCACTCTGGACTCTGAAGACGCCGCAGAATTGACACCCTGTAACAAACGCAGTGTTTTGCTATCCAGCTTCAATTCTGCAACATTTTGCATGCAGCAAGCCAGATGGGCATTCCACGTGAGCAGCCTTGCCCAACCCAGCAACAACTGATTGTCTGAGTTTACTGTCAGTGCTAAGCCATGCAAATGGTTGACAAAAGCATGAACGCCTGTGCAAGGCATTTGGGCCAGCAAGTGTAGCACATAGACAGTCTATGTGCCCAGCCAGATTACATGTTGTTGGTGGCCATTGCTGGGTGCTCCATCCTTGCTGACATGTTGGTCTGAACCCTGCAGTGCTTCTGCTCCTTCCTGCTGCACTGACACTGGTTGCTGCCAGGGTCCAGGGGCAGGGGCAGGGGCAAGGGCAGGGGCAGGGGCAGGGGCAATGGGTCTGCCAGCCACCACCATGCCTTTTGGTGTACCCAAATGCAGATAGTGAGGAACACCTCCCAATTGCTCCATCGATCTGTCAGGTAATTGTGCATGCTTTGACTTGATGACAGTGGTCGCTGGCAGGTGGCCTTTTCTGCGCTTGTCATTGACCGCCCTAGGACCAGCAACAATGACTCTGCTGTTCATGACTTGCTGACTGACTACTGCTGATCTTGGCACAAACATGCGCAGCTGTGCGGCTGTAGTTTCAGGCTCTGTGCTTGTTATGTGAGGTGCCATGCTGACCGCTCCAGGTTGGGTCAGAGTTGCAGATGCTGCTGAAGTCCAGGGGGTGGACATTGCAGGAGTAGCCTTGGCTGCTATGTTGGTAGCAGGGAGGCTGGTGTGCAAGGTAGCAGCTGGCGGTACCAAGGCTGTCACTGGGAAGCTGACACTGAAGCCGCAGCTAGCTTCTGTTGCTTGTGTCAAGGCAGGATAGCCACCACTGAAGACGCGAGCTGCTTCTGGCATGGAAGCTTCTTCTGGAAAGCCAGGTGATGCTGCCCTGGGAATCTGGCTGACGTTGACTGTGCTTGCACCTTCTACTGGGCTGCCATTGACTGTCACGAGTGCTGACTTGGACAGCTGTGTTACCAATGTTGCCTCTGACTGAGCAGGTGGGTTAAAAGAGGACTGGGGTGTAGCTGCTTGAGTAGCGCTGACAGTCACTATTGCGTCAGCTGTGACGTATGCTGCCAGATCTGGTGAGCTGCCATCTCTAGCTGTGCTTGCTGTCATTGCAGCTGTCACATCTGCTGCAGACTCAGGGGGCTTGCTAGATGCCTCATGCTTGACTAGCCCTGCTTGTTTTGTGCTGCCTGCCAGACTGAGCTTTGCCAGTCCCTTCTCATGTGACTGGGCTGCTTTATGGGGTCTCCTGAAGTCTGTGCTAGATGCAGATGACAGCTTTGCAGCGGGAGATTTGGTGACACCAGAGGCTTGTGGGCTGCGTCCAGGCAAGCTTCTGAGCTTTGCATACTGACCACCTGATGCGTCTTCTGAGCTGTTGCCTGCAGATAGAGATGCTGCTGACTGCACAGAAGCAGTGGCGCTCTGTTGTGCTGCAGCAGCAGGCTGTAGCTGTCTGACTGTCTGTCTCCTGGCTGGAATGTTGGCTGGTTTAGGACTGGCAGGCTTGATTGGCGTGCCAGGAGAAGCTGTTTTTGCGTCAGTGCTTTTGGGCAGATTAGTGCTAGCTGCTGGGATGCTACTGCTTGAAAAAGCAGTGCTTTGCCTTGGTGATCTTCGTGGAGATGGCTGGATTCTCTTCTGAGATGCCATGTCACTCACTCTGAGAGCACCCCTTCTGTCTCTGCAGCTGTCTTCTGGCCTGTGAAAAGTGTGAAAGGATTCAACAAAACTCAAAGCTCTCAGCTAGATGCCTTCTGGTCGTAACTTGTTGGGAGTCCCGGCTCTGGTCTCGAGCCTGGGCTGCGGTGCTGAACAAGTTGAGAGCGTACAACGTACGCTATGCAGTGGGTAAGCGGCAGAGCTGCAGGCAATGTTGTCTTTGATCATTCAAGAGGCCGGACCCGTTTGCTAATTGCTTGTAAGATGTGCATGGCAAAGGACTGGCAAGACACGTATGCAGCTCATGAAGCGGATGTGACGAACTGGCGGTGTGCAGGTTAGCCAGCCAGCGCTGCAGGGCAGGCTGCTGAGCACCGGCCATGATTTGATACACTTGAGCGCATAGCAAGCAGCGCGGTGTCTGTGATGCTATACCTTAGCCGGCGAAGCAGTTTCGATTGTCACAAGCCTTGCAGGCAAGGAGCAGCCACCACTGCAGAGGCTTTGGTGCCTGACCAGGCAACGACCAGCTGGGCTCAAAGCTAAGCTGCACTGTCACAATATTGTTTAGTGTACACTTTGGCGTGCTTGCGATTGGCCAAGAGCCAGTGTCTCAGTCTTAAGGCTTGCTGACTGATGTGGCGCTATTGCCATGTACACGCACCTGTTCTCAAAAGGTGCCGCACCCAGCAAGACCAGCAACTAGTGTAGCGATCATTGACCAGACGAGCAGCAGACCACTGTAGCAGACGCTGCCTGTTAAGCATGTGCATTGGCCTCTGGCAGCCTTGTGAACGCGCCAGCTTAGTCGGTCCAACGACTGACGACGTTCCACATACTATGGCGGCATCATTCGTTAGCCCGATTTTAGAATCTTGATGCATAGCCACGAGCGATGACAAATGCAAAGTGCAGTCTACCAACAGCAAGGCGCGGCGCATCGATGGTCTAGGACTCGAGGTGCTCTTCATCTGCGGGAGTTATATGACAATATGGGCGGTGGGCTTGCGCAGATGCCTCATTTTCCGAAACATAGAGAGGGGAGTTGCAATCAAGGAACAGCTTCGGTCAGCTATTGGTTGGTTTGCAACATGAACTGCGAAGCACATATTCACAATACCCATCGTACCAAGGCATTGCAGAGCATACAAAGGTGATCACCAAAGGGGAAAACCATAGTGTGTGTCTTACAAAGTGATTTATCCAGCCTAGCATCCACTTTTCAGGTCTGTTGCTGCTAACAAACGTTGCCAGTCAAGTTCAGCATGTGCACTTGCCTCCAAGCAAAGAGCCATCAATGCAAGGCTGCGGTGACTCAGCATGCAGTAGCGTGACAGATGCATCTACACATTCATGAAGTATGTGATCTCTTACAAATCCTGTGCAGTTAACAGTATGCAGGACTGATCAATGGAATCCGGGATGACCCACACATCTGAATGACGGCCAGGCTGTCTTTCAAATTTCGAAGCCTCATAGCAAAGTAGGCATCTGGAAGGTGAATCTCACTCAGGATATTGGCTCACAAGCTTGCTTTGCAGTTCTGATGGCACCTCTACCAATGCAGGCCTGCAGAGCGCTCATATCACATTTGGGTTTGTTTTTGGCCAGCGACCATCACCTGAGTGCTCATGGCAGGCTTTGTTCAAACACATCTGAGCAACAGCAGACAACACCACCCTGGATCTGACCAGCAATGCAGGCAGACTAACCTGACTGTTGCCGGAAATCCTGGCACAACTTTAGACATGGCGGCCTTGCCAGCACCAACATCCATCAGCTTCAGACTGTCCCTTGCAGCAGCCCTGCAAGGAAACAAGTGTCCTGAAGACACCAGCATGCTGCACAACATCTGCTGCTTCTTGCGTTTTCAGGATGACAAATTGCAGGTCGTTTCAGGATGACAAACTGCAGGCCGAGCACTTTCATTCTGCAGACCAGGCAATGATGCAATGGCATACAGCGTACAACTGGGGTCATCAGCAGAGTGCTGTTACGTGCAGGCTGTGAAGTGCATCAACAACAGATGTGCGTAAACAATGCAAAAGGTACAGAATCACATACCACTTGTTCAGAGTGTCCTGCGCTGCACGTGCCTCCGTTAAGTTTCCTTTCCTAAACTCCTCATCTACCTTTGCCACCAAATGAGGCAGGACCGCACACATGCCTGCAATGAGCACACATGCGCATGAGTGTTGACACCTGTCTCCCCTTGGTTGCATATGCATGGTGCATATCAGCATAGCGCCCCAGGGCTATTGCATGATGAACTCAGGTACAACAGATGTGCATAGTGAGGTGTCTGTCATCAACGTGCACAGATGTATGTTGATCACCTCCTGCTATGACTCCGTCCAGGCCTTTCTGCAAGCCATCCAGAGCTTGCCCTTCAATGCCGCCTAAATACGCCTGCATGATACTGTGCACAAACTGAGATGTGCAGCAGTTGAGTGAAGCAAGCGCAAATAGAGCAGCCTCAGCATAACAGCTCAGACAAAATGCTGCAAGCTTGGCATACATACAAAGGAGCAACAACCTCTGTTTGGTCTGCGGGATGACATCCAGCGTAGTAACAGATGCAAACGGGTTTGATATGTGCTGGAAAATGTTGTGAAGCAAATTGCCTGCGGGAAAAGAGATAAAGCAACTTGCCTGCAGGTGGGGCATAGCATCCTTGTAAGGAGTGGCATCAGACATGGCTGTCACTGTGCATTTGATGCCCCTCAAGTGAGGCAGCTGCTTTGCCACCTTCTTGTATGACT
>JAABUK010011998.1_pt1 | contig 11131 bp, 9 predicted proteins | sample 5559141 | NCBI WGS metagenome assembly JAABUK01 (sample SAMN10711869, study PRJNA513367) | rock metagenome | isolation source: Antarctica rocks | place: Antarctica: Victoria Land, Pudding Butte nord | collected 2016-01-03
CCTCTCACCGGACTTTGACCTGACCGCTTTTGTTGAGGGGAACCCTAATTTCGAGTATGTCGTTCGGATATCTTGTGATATGATTGAACACCAAGGGCTGGAGGCATTTGAAAAGCTAGTTCTTCTGCATGTTATAATTGGAGGAAAGCCGCTGGTCATTGAAGGCTGGCAGCACAGGTTGAACGAGTGGACATTTACTAGTCAATGGTTACGAGATAATCGTAGCAAAAGATGTGAGTTTGGTACTCGAACGTCCTAGATATTGCCCTAGCTTACCACATGATGTAGTTGAGCAAGCCCGTAACCTCACAACCAAGCAGAATATGGCACTCTCGATCGGTCATTACCTGAACAATATGCCCAAGCTCACCAACCAATGGAATGCTTACAACTACAAAGACCCAGATCGGCAAAGGATTTACCTCAAAGATATTGACTGTCCCGAAGTATGGCACGATAAGTTGAAAGAGCAAATACCTCCCAGCGTGTTCTACCTCAATGACAGTACTGGAGATATTGGTGGGCCTGGGTCGACAAACGAAGCAAATCCAAACGGACCAGGTAGTAGGAAGGGCCGTGGTGCTGCTAGAGCTGGGGATCTCATGAGCTGCCTACCACCGAAGATGAGGGCTGAAAACATGATGTGCTACATTGGGCATGAGGGTACATATACTCCCGCTCATAGAGAAATGTGCGCAAGTCTAGGTCATAATCTCATGGTGGAAACCTCGAGTACTGTCGACGACGATGGAAAGCCGGCCAAGCCGGGCTCCTCCATCTGGTTCATGACAGAGACCAAGGATCGACACTTGGTTTCAGAGTATTGGCTAGCGACCTTGGGCCATGATATCGAGGTCGAAGCTCATTTTGCTCAGATTAATGCCTGGAAAGCAGCACCGTTCAAGACCTATATCGTAGAGCAGAAGGCCGGAGATTTCATCCTAATCCCGCCTTTGGCTCCTCATCAGGTATGGAATCGTGGCACAAGGACAATGAAGGCGGCATGGAATCGGACTACGGTCGAGACTCTGGAGATGGCACTGAATGAGGCACTTCCCAGGGCAAGAATTGTTTGCAGAGATGAACAATACAAGAATAAGGCGATTGTCTTGTTCGCCCTTGAAAAGTATTCGGGTCTGTTCAAGCAGGTAGACCTGCAAAGGCAGGCGACAACTGACCAGCAAGTCATGCTTGACCTCAATTACAGCCCAAAGATACGTCAACTTCAGAAAGACTTCAGGCGACTTTTCAACCTCTATACTCAGATACTGCTCTCAGAAATGCTTGCCCCAGTCTCGTCAGGTGAGAAGAAAGGGCAGTATCTACCTTATGATAGCTACGTTACTTGTTCGTACTGCCGATGCAACATCTTTAATCGGTTTTTAACGTGCACGTCGTGCGTTGTACCCCTTGAGAATGGCGACGAGGACACCTATGATATTTGCATGGAGTGCTTTGCGATGGGACGAAGTTGTAGATGCAGCTCCAAATACAAGTGGGTGGAGCAATTTCCATGGCAAGACCTCGTTGGAAAACATGAACTTTGGAGACATCAGATCATTAGTTTCGATGGCGGGCTTACAGACAAAGCGCCTCAGTCGCTTGAAGTTGAGAGACAGAACTTGGGAAAGAAAACCTTGGCCCAAGTCTGCCAAGAGCAGTTGAAAATCCGACCTTGGCAGGACCCCACGAAAGAGGTCAACAACAGATTTCCAGACGAAGATCTGTCGGATGACGCCCGCAAGCTTACGGCCAAGTCGAAAAGACGACGATTAAAGAAGGCACGGAAAGATCATATGTGTTGCCATGTGTCTCATTTCCCAGAACCGCTTTGGAGACTTGCTCACTGCAAGTGCGGCCGTGTCTACACCTATGGGAGTTTGTTTAGAATGTTCGACCTGATGCCATTAACTGTTATGGAAAATCCCAATTGGAAGTGTCCGCACTGTCTCAAGATTTGCTCATGTGGAACCTGTCGCAATATGAAAGGTATGAAACCTTTCGAGCCAACCGGAACTATGTTAGGCCATGATACCAAGAAGGTCGCCGACCCAAGAAGTGTTGAGAGCCTCGTCAACTTTAGCATCTCCAACGTCGGTTGGATTAAGAAGTTTGGGGACGATGACCCTCATGATACGAGACGTCTACGGCGTCGGAGGGATGAGGCAGAAATCGAGAAATCCAAAGATCCTGCTCTTGATGATCACTATGTCAATGACGATGAGCTTACTCCTACGAGCTCCCAGCCTCCCGTCACCTCTCAGTATAGGGAGGGAAGTATACCCATTGATCCGATGCTTCATACAGACCAACCATCCTCACGACCTCATCGAAGCGTCGTGCAGCCTAACGCAGGTAGTAATCACGTTGATACCCTAACCCGCACGCCAGGTGAAGATAAAAGGTCTCGGTATACTGCACCTATAGCTAGGATGATGGAAGAGAATCCTCGTTATGGCACATTCACCACAGAGGATACAGGCATCACCTATCAATACCCAGATCCTACTCTACCTCAAGCCGCGCCTTCCCCTCAGGTAGACCGCTATCCTGGAAAGCTAGCACAGAATGGTCAGCAACCGCACAGTGATCCGCAGATTCATAGTGGCATGAAGCGAAAGCGTTCAGATAGTCGCACCATAGTCCAAAGTGATGTTGTCAATTCAGTAACTAATGAGTTTGCGGGAACACCAAGGAACGACGCCAACGCTCAGTATCACCAAGCGAGGATAGAAAATACATTGGCGGAAGCAAGACAAAACGATAGATACATCAGTGCAGAAGCTGCTTTCTACGGGAGGTCGTTACTGGTCATATGCCGGGTAAACGGGTCTAGGTTGGCTGAGCACGTCAACAAGACACACATCGACCCTCAACTCCAGTCACATCCTGGTGTTAACAGCTCTGGAACTGAGGTACCCGAGAATGTGATTGTTCAACCGGATCTTCCAGTTTATTCTCACGCTAGTACTGCAAAGCCTAACGCGGTTGTCAAAAAGAAGAAAGTGAGGGTTGAACAAGACGAAGATTTCTCGACCAACAAAGCACTCCATCAAAAACCGTCAAGAACGAGACCAAGTCTGTCCGAAGACTTGCGAAAAACTTCGGCGAGGTACCAGGAAATCTCAAGTGACACCGACGATACTGATCGATTCGAAGAAGCTTACCAAACAGCCCCTGTCCAAAAAGTCCAGAAGACACGCAAACTGCCCGCTTATTTGGCTCGCAAGAGCGATGGTGACCATATTGCGCTTCCGAAGGAGTTATCCAACGAGCCGAAACTTCGTGGCCTCCCCAGGAGAAGTGTTCCTAACCAACACCGACAATCATCCTTGAACGGATTAGTCACAGAAGAGCACGACCGCAGTCACAACCACTCCCCCGCTCCTCTGCGTAGCAGTCCCACAGCCACCCCTCCACCAATCGATCCCCACCCCGCTGCCCCCCTCCCCGCCTCCGACGCCTCCATCAACCTCTCCGAACTCGGCCCCGGCGCCACAACCATTACCCCCATCGACCCGGCCCTCGCCCAAGCCGAAGCCAACCGCAAAGCCAAGCTCCGGGCTTTACAATGGGCCGAAAGCGAATCGGAGAATGAACAATCGGAAAGCGAGAGTGAAAGAGCTAGGGTCGCAGAGCAGGCTGTCAAGGCTGTGAACGCGGCGAGGGAGAGATTGGAGGAGGGGAAGGCGGTGGCGCCCAAGCGGAAGCCGGGGAGATCACCGGCTATGACGTCGATTTTCGATCGGCCGGGAAAGAAGGTCAAGATTGCTTCTATGGAGAAGGCCGACGCGAAGTAGAAGGGAGGAAAGGGGAGGAAAAGTTTGCAGGGTGGGTTTTCGAGTGGCTGAGAGTATGATTTGTGAGTATGAAATGTATTACCGTATAGTGATTTATGAAGACGGCAAGTTTCGGCGCCTTTAGGGCAGGGAGGGTTGGATGTACAAGCACCAAAGCGTTGATGTATGTACGTTGTATGTACATTTCCTCTTCGTCGCCTATGGATGAAGAGGGTATGGTTCGATATGATGTCCTTGAAAATTAGTGCAAAACTCCAAATACAGTCTGGTCACATGAAACTTAAACCCATCCACCACCCCCTCACCCCCCTCACAAAACCCACGCCGAAACCTAATTCTCCCCTCAAAGCACTCCATTTCCGAGCATTGAAGAGCTTAAATACCTCTAAAGGGGATAGGTCGTGTGTTTGTTGAGTGGTGGGGTGAGTAAATTGGTGTTTTTTGTTTTTTGGGGGGGAATAGATGCGTTTTCATGCTTAGCGTGCGGGGTTTTTGGGTGTTGAGAATGGATGTGTGGGTGTGTGGGTGCAGGGGTTGGGGGTTTCGTTTGTGTGGAGGGGTGGGTTTGAGGGGAGTTGATTGGGGGAGTGGTAGGTTGTGTGTGAGAGTTGAGAGGAGGGTGTAAGGGGGATTTCAGGATGGTCGAATGGTGGCGTCTTTCAGTAACGTCGCTGTCATCGTGTTCTGCTCATGTCGTACATGTGAGGGTGTGAGAGGCGAGGGAGGCGGGAAGGGAGCAAGGTGGTAATGGAATTGAAAGATCTGAGTTGGATTGGGGGATTTAAATCAAGGCCGTTGGAGCGGTATGAAATATTTTTGGCTGCTTGGGTTTTTTGATTCCTTTTATAGTGTAAAGACAGTGCATGCAACGCTCGATCGCAGTAGCTCTCCTATATTTGGAAGAAAAGACGGAAGCGGTATATCCAACTCCACTGTTCGAGTAAGGGGGTTTATGGTCCGTTCGGGTATGTGAATGGGGTGGTTTGTGCATCGTGGAATTCGTCTTCTCCGTCGCTGTCTCCGAGATCTTCGACTTGTAAGTTACTGAGTCCTGGACATGTGGAGTCTCCTTCAAGTTCCGTTCTTCGTGGAACATGTTCATCGCTGTGACTAGCACGGGGACTTCCTTCGTTCTCACCAGTCCACCAACTTTTGAACTCATCTTTGGATACATGGCATTCTTCTTCGCTGTCTTCAGAGGATCCTCCATCTTCGTCACCGCACCAATCATCTAGCTCGGTCTCACATCCCTTGGTCTCAATCGTTATCATACCTTTCTTGTACCTCTTTTGTGCTTTCCGCGTTTGCAGGTTGGCGAAGAATTCCGCTCTGGGTCTTTCATTTGTAATGGTACCCGTGCTCGTCTCGACATACTGAAAACTGCGGTCATCTAATTTGATCTTCTGCCACCCACGAGGTAAAGGGGGAAGTGGGGTTTCCTTTGTTCTGATCAGCTCTTGTAGGTCGAACCACCATGGTTCCCGGCTGCGATCGACGGTTGCACAACTCCGACCATACCAATCTCTGGAAGTTATAGAGTACATCGGACGGTAAGAGCGAAACGGTGTGAAATCACAGTAGAAAATGTTCAAAAGAGCAATTTCATCCCATCCAGCGTCTCGTAACGAAGAAGATTGCGCCAGCTCCCGTCGGACAAATTCTTGTATATCTTTATGAGCGTGCACCACTTGCTTCCAAAAACCGAAAGCGAGTGTTCCAGCGGCTAACGCCATAGTAGTTGGTGTATGACCATGGCGGTCAGGTAAGTGGGGGTTGGCTCCTCGACGGAGAAGGTGCGACACTGCTCCACAATATGGATCTGGTGGGGGATAGGGATATAGAATAGCGCAGGTGGAACGAATGATGAAATGCAGAGCGGTATACCCAGCATTTAGATCTTCGTCTGGTCCGGCCTTCTGAGCGTCAACATCGACACCCTTGTCAATTAACAGGTTAAGCATTGGTATTGTATCATCCCCCCAACCAGCATCTAATAGTAGGATCATGATGGGTGTCTCATCGTCATTGAGATGATCGCGGTCGGAGTAAGTCTCCTCCTGTGTGAGTAGCCAATAGAGAGCCTTCTTTGCAATAGGATTCCACGTGAGATCTCGCAAGCACCAACGAATATGTAGTATCAGCCAAGATGTGTCGGCTTGTCCGTACGTGACTAAGGCGCGGAAAGTATCTATACTCTCATTTTCCGATCTATTCGTCACAATGTGAACCGGTGCCGCTACGTTTAAAAGAGGTGATCTACGTTGCCAGTATTAGTGGTGGATGTAAACGCAATATACGAGTCAACAATATTAACAGCTAGCCTACCTTAATTGATTGCATGGCGCATCTACAACAGCGCCGGCTTGAATCAATAGTTTGCACATTGAAGGATTATAATGCAATGCTGCCCACTGAGACTTGTCAGCTTCGAAGTTTAACGATATATTGAGCATAAAGCGGTTCCGTACATGCAATGGTGTATATCCTTGTAGATCGACATCAAACGGCGATGCAAGCTTGTGCTGGAAAAGATCTCTTACGCCACTTGAGTTTCCATCTCTAGCATACTTGAATATTAAGGCATTATTAGCCACCAAGGGAAACTGCCGGGCTCTCCAAGTCCAGCATCCAAAACTTCGAGATATTTGCACATTGAGGCAACGAGTAATTAGCCATGGAGCTGGTCGAATCGTAATGTAAGTTTCTAACTCATCGTTTTCAACATGACCGAGGAATCCGTCTTGATGAGTGATCTTGATGGCTCTGGATCGCCACGAAAGTGTGCCAAACATAGTCTTGTACTCTGCAAAAGTGCATTGTGCTATTTTCCTTTTTCCAGACAACGGTTTTTCGTCGTGATTGGCTCCCAACTGTGGCCTTAAGTTTATATCGTTGTCAGCATGCTCAACATAACCTGCACCGTGATTCTTGTCTGGGCCCAAATTTGGAGTCAATGCGAGTGGTGATCTAGTACATATAGAACGAGCCTGTTTCCGTTGTCTTGCTCCTAGGCCCGTTTCCTCAACTACATCTATTCCACCGTGGCTCTGCATTGTATCTCGGATTGCTTTCCGAAAGACTTGCTCTAGCTCGGCGCCGAGAAAAGTACTGGCATTGAGGTTGGTCCGCTCTTGGATACGCTCTACCATATGCTGGAGCTCTTCATGCACATCAGTAATATGCTGGTCAACATCTGTTGTGCGTGAGCCAATCGTAACCAGCTCTGTGGATATACTCGAGCTCTGCGAGGCTATGTCGGCGATGCTATTGTTTAGTGCTACGAAGCCGCGACTAAAAGACTTTCTGCAAATGAAATCAACAACCCAAACACTTCATGTCCTTGGCAAGTCAACAAACTCACTCCGCTATAACTTGACGGATCAAAAGCATATCTAGCTTAGTATCCGTTAAAGATCTTTGGAACTCCGCAAGATTGTTCTTCTTGAGAGTAGCTTTGAACGAACTCCATTTACGTTTGATCGAGCGTTTCGAAGCGAAACCAGGTTCTAATATCTCAACAATCCGCTTGAGATCCTCTACCTTACTATCACATCTCGTTAAGATCTGAAGTAGCGCAGGGTTATTATTCTCATGAGACCGGAACCCATGATCAAGAACATCACAGAACGTTTGCAAGTCACTGGCGACATTGCGAATCGCAGACGGTGCGTTCTGAAACGAAGTCCAGAAGTCGTGCAAATGCTGCACCTTTTCCGCTAATTGGATGAAGAGCGATACCACACTAACCACGCTCGCCGAGAGCGCGAAGGCTTCCATCCTCAGGCCAGCAGTGGGTAACTTTGAAGAACTTCATAGACAAATTATAAGTAAACGTACTGAAATGGGCTACGGCACTCCAAGATTCGCCTCATATTCCCTGTCTAGCCGGAGAAGGCTGGAGGTTGAGGCTGAGCTGAAGCTGCGTCATTGCATGTAGGCTGCAGACTCCTTACTGGCTCAACCACCACAAGATTTAATTGTAGTAGAGCTGTATCAATGTTGTTCCGTTTTGCAGAACGTTCGAAAGATTAAGCCAATATATTAGCGTTCTGTGTAAGTTATTCCGTACAGTTCGATTAAACGAACAGAAGATTGTGTCTTGAACGTGCAAGAGCGGAAACGTAGAAATTGAAGATCAATCGTTGCCCACTAAAAAAGACCACTACTAAAAAATACACTAGCCTCCGAATATCAAAGTCTATAAAAATTCACACTCAAGCATCTGTTAAGAGCTTCGACTCATGATAAGGACTATGAGTTGATAAAATCAAGGCTCTCTTTCTCACACAAACGTAATTTTGCGGTAATGCATGCTTTTGAGAAGATGTTTTCTCTCTACAGCTTCGGTGACACTCAGAGTCTCAGAGTCTGTAGCGCTTGGAACAAAGTACAAGTATCCTTGAATTTGGCAGGAACGCCCGTCATGTGACGTGCATCGCTAACACAACGACCAAGTCGTTCTCACCCACCAGGGTTACACTTCCATGACTACTAGACTTTGTTCTTCAAAGGTAGGTACGCTTATGAAATGCACTGCTATGAAAATCTGCCTTGAGAGGACCTTCAGTGAGTAAAAAGTCATCAATAAGAGGAGCGATGGTGCGTTCAAACCCTTTTCTTCTGCTTGGCATAGTGATGGGAAGGTGCTGGAGGTATCTTATCAATGTCAGATATGGACCCAATTGTTCCCTGTGATGCGGAAGCATTTACAGTTCATTTAGACGATAGAACTGGGACTTGGACACGGACTACGTCCCATTTGCCGGCTATGCTACAACACCTAGAGCATGTCCTGTACGGGTGTTACGGAGATTCTGCATCCCAGGATGAACAGAGCAATATTAAGCTGTATAAAGTTAGAGTGGGGTGAGTTTTGACCCTTGTATGGCGAATTCTAGGAATTCAAATCACGCTGGTGGCAAGGAAACGTTGAAGGCCTTTAAAATGGTCTTACCTTGATTTTCTCGGTTTACTTACAGTATCAGTATAGTAATTCAGTATCAACATTGAGAATGGAAGTTGTCTCGACTAGCTTCGGCCCCTCACCATCTTTCGAATTCCTCAATTCCCTGAAATCGCCGGAATAGCATAGGAAAGCTCTCCCCGTTCTGTAAAGGAATTCAATTTCCTTCAAAAGAAACCAATCTCTTCAGAATTCAAATATTTGACCTGTGTACTGTACATATCAACCTAAGCCGCAACTCGAATGCTCTCACGCTAAGCTATTGCATTTAAAAGGCGACAAACACACTACCTTACCCTTCTCAAAAAGCATCCAGACCCAAAACGCATCTCAGCCGGCTATTGAAAGAAAAAAAAAAACCTAATTAGGCTGGCCACGGCTAGGAGATTTCTCGAGCCTGCCGGCAGAAGAGCGTGATTGAACCAGACGCTGAAGACGAGATCTATTCGCAGTGAGAAAGCCGCAATCCGCTTTCCGTTTCCCCCAATTGTCCCGAGAAGCCCATGCTGCAATGCAAGCATGCACGCCCGGAAATGGTTCTGCTGGCCAATTGACATACGGAAGTGGTCTGATCGGCGTACGTGAACAGGCCCCCCTTCGGAGGGTTGGAAAGTGAGTGGAGAGGGTAATTTTGTTAGTGATGACCTGCACGTGTCTAGCATGCAAAGCGCCGTCCGTCAGCGCCATGATAATCAATGGGTTTGGTGTTGGCGTCCTTGACGATCTCACTTCGATGGAGTCGGGTATATCACCGGTAGCCGTATAGTGCGGATGGATGCCGCACTCGCCGGGAGCGTATCCCGCTGGGCTCTCTGGTAGGGGGGACGAGTGAGTGGCGGGGCGGGGCGGGGCGGGGCGGGGCGGGGGATTTCCTTGGGCAAATCCGCCGTCTGGGCATGCGCCGGGGCAGAGGCTGCAACCCCATGATCCGCCAATGAATTGGTAGAGGTGGAGCGGGGGTACGCAGGTGCAGGGGGTGTGTCGTGGCACTGTCGTGCTCGATCGCTGTCCGCTACCAAATCCTAGATGCCCATCGATGGCTCCTCTTTTCCCCAGGGGCTGCAAGCCTTCTTTTCAGCAAATTCAGTACAAGAAGTCTTCTCTCTCTCTCTCTCTCTCTCTCTCTCTCTCTCTCTCTCTCTCGTGAAATTGTAAAAGAAATCATTGAACGAATCTCTCCTTCTAACAGGGAGTTTCGCGTCTTCCCGTTCTCATGCCCTCCTCCTTCTCTGCAAGAGATACCTACCATACCGGACCAGCCCAGCGCAGGTTATACAGCGCAACCGTCGGACCAGGACACCAACCAAGCAGGGTATGTGACTTCAAAAAAAAAAACTTTACATATCGCTCCTCCTGTCTTGCTTACTTGCGTCTCAACGAATAAAAATAAGAGCAAGCGCATAGAAGAACTGAGGCAGCGCGACTTTTCGTACAGTTAGTAGTAGTTGCTAAACTTAATAAAAAAAGCGATGAGGTACAGAATCGAGAAATGAAGGCCCGTTATTACCTTTTTAAAATGAACGACTGCTCTCCGTGTTGACTTGGGCTTTAAAACTCTTTACAGTTTTCTTCATGATTCTTTTATATACGGCCACACGATGGAATTGGTCAGATTTTCGCATCTACAACCAGCCTTGCAGAATGTAAAAGTGTGAAGGCCGACGCTTTGATTCTGTTGTCCAGTATTCCCTTCCCCCCCATCGTAATCCGCACACCCTTCCAGCAACATACAGTAGAAGACTCAAGGAACAACGAACTCGAAACGCTCAAGACTCCTTTTCCCCTGCTATCTTTGGGAGTTCATTCAACAAGCTCATAGAGCGAGCGATACCTGAATCTGGCACCGTTCATGTACAAATAATCGATCAACTGGGAAAGGAAATTCGTTCGTCTTCGACTAATAGAAGAGTCTGCTATCTATGTTTTACATATCGAGTCGCCAACTTTTGCAAAAGTATCCATTCGTTCACGAAATCATGTTCTTTCAATAGTATATCTGCTACTGACTGGGTTTCCTCACGATAAAAAAAAATCTTCAATTCATTCTCACACCCAGTGGGTTGGGTTGAAAGCCTCGTCACCCAACCCATTGCGCGGCGCAAGGGTACTTGGCGATGATAACTCATGAGAACGATAAAGCATCGCTTGCTCTGCGTTTTGACGTAGGCCCCTAGAACTCTCTGAAGCGTTCACGCCAGCAGAGGATCCCCAAGCGCCCTTTTGTGTTTGAAAAAAAAAAACCCAGCGCCGCACGCCACGCTTGATCGGCGGCACACGGGTAGGACGCCTGATAGCTACCCCTCATCTGACCGAAACAAGAAGCATCGATTCTATCGATTCGCTGAAGGGAGGGGCCAAGACATGCATA
>JAABUK010011999.1_pt1 | contig 11130 bp, 4 predicted proteins | sample 5559141 | NCBI WGS metagenome assembly JAABUK01 (sample SAMN10711869, study PRJNA513367) | rock metagenome | isolation source: Antarctica rocks | place: Antarctica: Victoria Land, Pudding Butte nord | collected 2016-01-03
TACTTTGCCATCTTCACGCAATCGCACATGAATGGTGCAGATTTTTTTGGGGGTGGGGAAATGTTGGTTGTGACTGCGGCTTGAATCTGGGGAGAGGTGAGTTGGCCTTGGACTTGAGGGGAGTTGAAAAAGGGACCAGGAGCGGAGGGCAATGAGACCTGGACGACACGATGACGATGGATAGGATGCGAAATATGGCAGATTGCCCATGGATATTAACTAGCTTGGAAGGTATGCGGACGGTCACATTGTTTGTATGTATTGCATGAACCAGAGGTGGTCAAAAGGGGCAGGCATTAAATTCAGGTAGCTTCTTGTTTCACTAAGACGTGCTTCTTCTACCATGCATTATAGTCATCGATGGGTCTCGCATCAGAAGCCTGACCCGTCCGAGACTCATCGTTCTGACCAGCTCCATCTATCCTCATCATCTCCATACCAATTCCAGCTATCATCAATCTCTTGCCTCTTCCACTTCCCACTTCCACGAATTGCAATCTTCCAGCGGTATCTCTGTCGTCTGCATCAGGTATGACAATCATACTGCTCGCATCCGCGACGCTCGTCCACATCTCCTTGACTAGTTCCACTTCGATTGCACCAAGAACTTCCGGTCCAAACGCGTCGGCGCTCATTCTTGGGTTATAGTCATTTTTGGAGAGCTCATCAACATTCACCGTGATGCGCCAGGTCTTGAGCCGTTGGTCATTGCCTGTGCTGACCACAATGAGGATGAGTAGACCGGCTTCCCTCTTTGAATCAAGGATCTCGAGGGTTGTTATGGCTGCTGCGTGAGCTCCGGGGATGAGGAGAGTCCTGAATCTTGGCGGTAGTAGGCTGTTCTTGTAGCCTGAATTATAGATCATTGGGTTGGAAGCGCTTTCAAGCATGATTGTAATCCCGAAAGCATTATCGTCGCCGCCTGTCAGCAACAGGTAGTACCCTGGCCCAACACAGATGGCGTACAGGGCAAGGATTGCATTTTGATGGATGTTGTGCTCTGCTGCATGGGACAATTTGGCAGGGCTGTCCCGAAAATTTACGTGATGGTCAACATCTGGCCAGACAGCGATTGCGCCATTCGTGCTAGCAGTTAAGAACCATGGAGCGGATCTCGGAAGCAGAGAAATGTTTGTCAGACAGGTCGTATTGTAGAAACCTTCGCCCAGCAGCTGAAAACGGTCTTCGGCAGAGAGGACAAGGTTGTCGGTGTACTTGAAGACCCTGATCATGGAGTTTGAGTATGTCGCATAGATGACGAAATGCTCAACCTTCAATATCGAGTCAGCTCGCTGAACACTGGGAACGTGGATGACCCCAAAGCTGGTGATTCTGAGGTCCGAAGCTGTGGCATATTTTGGAGCTGCAGCTTGGAAAACGGATCCAATATCGACAACACTAACACCAAAGTTGATCTTCCATATGAAGAGCTCCTCACAACCAGCACTGCTGAAAAGGAAGTTTTTACCAAAAGACAGACCCTGGATTCCTGTCGTGTGCTTCTTAAGGATTTGTATGCATAATGCATTGTCTTCAGGACTTTCGCATTGCTTATGGTTGGTCGCATACTCTTGAGGTTCTGTGACTGCCCAGAGACGAATAGCAGTATCTTCTGCTCCCGTTGCAAATAGCCGCCGGGTTAGGGTTCCAAGCGCATTGTAGCTTGAGGTCTCCTTATACACAGCCATTGCCTTAATCTCCCGACCGTGGCCGCCTGGCTGGATGATCTCGTGAGAAGACGGGCCAAGCTTTGCCATATTGAATACTCCAGCCTTCGTCCATACGAAGCAGCCGCCTTGATTAATTGTTCCGAGCTGCGAAGTCGGGTGGTTCAAGAAGTACGCCCAGTTCCTATGCGCTCCTCCACATGGAATACTCACCACCTGGCTGTGTGTTGATTCATTCCAGACAACGAAGTTTTTGCCGCGAAAGCCATAAAGGAGCAGATTCGTGCCACCTGAATCTGTCAATATGACACTAGCCCCTTCGATGTTTGGACCGAACGGCGGACAAGACCTATGCAGAGTGGTCAATAGAGGAGTTAGGCCCCCCGATTCGCACTCTTGGAAAGTGATTATGTGAATCGCATAGCTTCCGTCCCTACCTGTTGACAGAAATTCGTGACAAGGTTCGTCTTGCTCGCTAGGTCTCATGACGGGAAGATGGTGCAGGTGAGTAACGGTGTCAGACGCATGGACATGGCGGAGGCAAAGCGAAGGAAAAATTTGGTCCGCTGTTTTACTTTCATGGAAAGCGTCGTGGTAGATCGCAATAGCTCCTGAGCGGGAGCCCAGGACAAGAAGGTTCCCGCCATGTACCTCAAGGAAAGCTGTTGGCTGAAAATTTGGAGGTAGGCAGAGCACAGAATTCTTCGATACTCGCAGACTTTCGGGCTCACCACCCGATCGGGTAATTTGCAACAATCTTGCGGTCACACAGATCGTTGAGCACAACAAAAGATGCCAGGCACTAATCTCGTCGTTACTTGTTGATGGTTGACTTGTGAAAATATTCGAGATCTTTTCATCTGTTGTGGCCAGAACCCCGATTGATTGCACTGCGTGCTGGTAGATCCAGACTTCACCAGTTACGCTACTAAGGTAAACGACGCCTTCAGTGGTATCGCTAGCCATGACGGTAAATGCGTGAAGCTCCATAGCATTAATTAGAAGAGTCCAGTTGATACCCAAAGATTGGCAGGGATTTTGCCCGTGTGTTTCGATGATACCTTTGATCACATTTCCTTGGTTCGTGGTAGCCAAAATGACATCGCCCGAAACAAACACGTATTGCTTGATTGAATCCTTATAGTTCGTCGTCAAGTGGTTAGCTGTAGTAGATTTAGCCTTTGCGGTGCCAAAGAGGTCACAAGACGGTATCTGGAGGTTGAGATAGGAACCTCCCAGTCCCAACGGAGTGATCGACCGGGCAATGATTCTTCCATCACCACCTCCAGTGAATATCAGCGGTCCAGACCCCTCTAAGATGTGTGCATGAGACCAGATATGCTTTCCGGAGTGATGTTGGTGAGTACTTGCATGAAAAAGTCGGAACCGCCGTCTTCCAAGGTCGGCTCCATCAGTTGATATAGTAGGCACTTCCCAGGCCAAGTTCCATACCTGAGATGTCGCATCCTCGCCTCTGGAGAACAATTGCAGCGGATTGGTCAGGAAGTCCGTATTAGGATGGATGAAGTCAACTCCCCAGATCCTTGAAGAATGGCCCCAGGTAATAGCAAGGCCAGCATTTACAAGACTTACAAACCCAGTTTCACGTGCAGTCTCACGATGCTGCTTGCCCACATCAGAAGCAGCTTCGAGACTATAATTGCAATCGCTCACATCCCAGAGGCGAATTGTCCTGTCGTCGCTGCAGCTTGCGAGAAGCCTCCTGGGGCGGTGGTCTCCACTCAACTCCACAGCATCGGATAGACATACACCGAATATGGAGCCATTATGACCTTGGAACACGTTGTATGTACGACCGTGCCATCCCTCTTCGACTTTTGTGTGTTGAGAGGTGCCGCGGTAACACGACCACACAATAATCTCCCCAAAAACTGTACCAGCGGCCACAAGGATAGATGTGCCTGAAATCGGCTTGATGTGAGCAGAGTACAGCATAGACTTCAGGCCACTTGTGACCTGCGAGATACTGACATGGAGATCGTGCAGAGCATCCGACCTTATGGCAAAGACATCGTTGTGCGCTGTGACAAGATATGCGATTGACGGCGCATGTTTGGAAAGAGCAAAGGTGGCGTCCAAGATCCAGTCGGCGGTCTCAAACTCAGGCCCAATGGCGAGAGGAGAAGCTTGAGATCGATCAATCGATCCAGCCTGGGAGAATTTGATTCTGCCGAGAGCCACTCGCCGTCCTCCCCAGATCAAGAGCGAAATATACCCGACCTGGCTTTGATCTTCACACGTGTTGTGAACCTTGATGCCATGAATGCTTTGAAACTCGAAGACTTGCTCCTGGGCTAATGTATTCCTCGTAGCAGTGGACTCGATTCTGATCACAGGCCCTTGGCCTGAAAGCAAAAGAACCTGCTTGGAGTCGGAAGCATATGCTAATGATGTGACGGGAAGACATCTCCATCTTCTCTGCTCAGAGGCAATAATGTCAGTCCACAAACATGAAGCTTTAGATTATTCGTCGGATTCTTTTTCGAGAAATCACCAACCTCGTAAGCTCCTGGCATTTGGGTGGAACACCTGTGCTTTGAGGTTTCTTCACAGGGGAGTGTTACTCCCTGCTGTCGATAGACGCGACCGGGCCGGGTAACGCGAACATTTACCACAACCTCCACCATGCCCAATCTTTATCAACTTTGAATCCAACTAACTTCTTCAGACGCCGCTTCTGGGTGAGATAATGAGGTCCTCTGTGCTTGCAATAAAACGTCGTACTGAGACTTAATCGGAATTCTGGACAACCACTCGGAAGACTACTCAATGTGTTTCTACATATCGAGGTCGATGCCACCATGATCTTCTCCTCATATCATTATGCCATACTCATTCAATTCGCACTTCATTGTCATTTGATCTGAGTCAATTTGGGCTGACACAAGAATGCCAACCACTATTGTGATAAGCGATGATGAAGAGGACAATGTTTGTCTTTCATAATCTGTCAGGAGCAAACCGCGCCCGTCACTGATCATTGCAATAGATTCCAAGACCCTCAGCATCACAGGCTCGGTATGAAAATCTCTCAGCCGCTTCAATCCAACATGAGAATGGACTCTTGTCTCGGACGACACCTTCTACTGGAAACAAGAGATTCCAAGCCCCATGGGATGATTTGCAACGCGTTTCCAACCCGTCTCCAAGGCAGTCGAATATGCCTACCACAGAAAAGCAGGTAGCTGGCCCTCATTCTGCCAGTGCATATTCTGTCACCTCCTTTGTGCGCTTGAAGCCCGCATCATCGAGCAGTTCGCCAATTTCTCAGTCCCCTGTTTTGGGACGGGCATCATTGGCATCAGTGGAATTCATTGACTTGACTGAGGAAGACAACCATAGAGGGTCTCGGATGGAGTCGGATGAGCGCAGTGTGGTCGACACAGCACTGGAAGGCTATCAGCCTTCACAACGACAAATAGGCTCGGTCAATACAGCCAGGGATACCTCAGATGTCTTTTTGAGGACCGACACCCAGCACTCCGCGAGAAAGCTAGATTCACCAAACCGGACGGAACATTTGTGGGAGGAAAGGGTTTTAACTAATCGACCAGACTGCCTGTCAATTGGAGAAGCTAACAAAGGACCCGATTCAGCTTTGGGAGGCACTGGAAACAATTCGCCTAGTGTTTCAACTGGATCTTCTCAATTTGGACGAGCGATACCATGGTCTTCACAGGAGAATGCAGCTTTTGCATCCCGCCAGATAATGGCTTCGCCGCCAAAGATGATGGATTCGCACTCTAGAGGCTCTTCTAAGGCTAAGTCATGGAATGAGGGAACATCCCAAGATCGGGCAATGGGCAGAGGTCAGCCCATTGCCTCCATTGAATTTATTGAAAGTCCCAAAGATGCCAGAAAAGGAGGCAACCCGAGTCCACTGCCACGAAGCTCTACTCGTCCACGCTTGAAGCTGAAAGGCCCAAAGCGTAGTAGTTCGCATCAGCAGGATCTTGTCCCAGCAGGTTACGCCAGCAGTCAAACGAAACCTATGCGAAGTCCTCACATGAATCAGCCTGACACTAATCTCGGCTGCCGCTCGAAAGAGCTTGACCAGAATAGAACACCGAGGATTCCGTCACCTGAGGTAGGGGAGACTTCCAATTCTACAAGCGACAGCGATGACGCTAGCGTGAGGATGAGACGCAGCATTAACCTAGCTTCGGCTAAGTACAATAAAGATCCACAGGTAAACCCAACGCCGTCAGAGAAGTTGCTTGTTGAAGAAGGAACCGGATGTGTGCCCCAAAAGATAAAGAAAACTCATATACCTACACGTCGGCCCTTGAAACCAGCACAAGCTTTAGGTAGTCCGGAACTGGGAGAGTGCTTTCCTGCTGCTGATGATATGGGCGACATGAACTTGGTGCCAGGAAGTCCGTCAGCAACCGTGCAAGATGCTTCAGATCTTGCGCCCCGGTTAGAGCCACTGTCCGCCTTCGAAGATGTCCAAGGAGGCCCGGAGGTACCGTGCTCCTCTTCACTTCCTCAACGTATGCCAAAAGAGACACCATCAGAAGAAGTTGCAGCTGCTGATGAGCTCCAACCGTCGGCATCGGGTCAGAGATTGATAGTAAGGGAGCCTAGCAATTCAAATCAGCATGGAGGTATCTCACCTGATATGAAGCTCCTCGAAGCAATGTTTAAACCTATGGTTAAGGAGATGCGAGCGGATCAGGAATATATCATGGCAGGCTTCTTGTCTCGTGCGCGGAAAGATGTCACCCAGTTTCCGGGTCCGAAACTTGATCAGACATTACCTGATCCCTTTGCCGCCGCGGCCACCGTTTTGAATAGACATTCCTCGCCATTTAATCAACTTCGCCGTGTGCGGATGGAATCCAGATTGGTGAACGCACGTAAGAAGGCACCTCGGATTGAATCCCAAGCCGTAGCATTCAAATCCGAAGCTCAGAGGCTACCAAGATACAACAGTATTGTTCGTCTTGGTATGAACCTTCTTGCACAAAACGACAGGGATCTGAGATATGTGCCTTACTTTTCTTGGGAAGAAGCAAGGGACGAGCCTGAAGCAGCAAATCACGAACGGCGCAAGGAGCTTCTGGAAGGCTTTGGCAACCGAATCAAGGTTCTGCCAGAAGTGAGAAAATGTGCCGAACAAGCCGACTTTTGGAGAGAATACACAGAGTACTTTCTTGAAGAGGTTGGCTGTACGTGTGTTGACGTTATGTTTTATCTTTTACACGATGAGGATGCTGGATGGAAGCCTAAATGTCAGCTTTCATCTGAAGCATTATCGGAATGGCAGCAGAGAGAGACATGCTGCAGCGCCTGTGGAACTAGATTTGAAGGAAATGACTGGGACCGGCTATCATTAACATTGTCAGGGCAAAAACCAGATGAACATACACTTGCCCTCGCTGGCTTGGTGTGCTCAGTCTTCAGCAAGATGGCGAAGTTTAGTATATGGCACATCGTATCAGTCGATGCAGAAGTCCAATCCCTGCGAGAAAAGACGGAAAAGGCATGGGAGACGAAGCAAGAGCGGAAAGGATCAAGGACGCAGTCTCTGTGTATGCTGTGCCATGTCTTCGACTGTCCATCCCACGGTGCCTATCTGGAGGACGATCGGCGTAGCAGTAGCAGTACTGGCGAATACTCACATCAAGGAGAGACCGATGAAGACTCGAGCAGCGATTCGTCAAAAGAAGTAGAGGCTGGACGCAATATCAGACAAATCGTTGCGTTACCAGAAAGGCCTCATCCTGAAGGACAACAACATAGGTGCGGATTCTTCTGTGTGGATCCACAGAGTCGCACTGTCGACGTACTTGGTCTTCACGAAAATGGTGAAGTAAGAGGCATTTACAACATGAACAGAAATAAGGAGTCAGGAGATCCGGGTTATACGAATGACGAGACTTGCTCCGAGTCGTGCTTTTGGGACATCTCTCATCGCTCCGAGCGAACCATCGCTGATATTGTACAGTCTGAGCCGAGCAAGAGATTCGTTGATTGGAGCCAGAGGGACATCAAACTCTACAAGTCCATGCTTGCGACTTGTCTGGAAATCCGGAGAGGACCGTGCATTATGGCAATCACGCTTGCGCAGCCGTGTAGCGTAATCTTCGATGATATGCTGTTGGACACCCACCTCATCCCACATCCAGTGTCAGAAATTGAGACCAATCAGGCACAACCGTCGTCGACCCCGCTGACATTCGCGTATAAAGATAAGGATTACTGGTTAAAATCTTCGAGGACCTATGACCACCACAAACGCCGACCCTTCGTGCCTTGCTCACATTCGGGCCCGTGCCACAAGACATCTAACTGCACTTGTTGGAAGGCCGCCTGTGAATGGATCTGTGGTTGCGACCGAACCTGTTTTCATCGCTTCCAAGGCTGCAGATGTATCGCTCGAGGCGCAAAGGTCTGCTTCAAGGATTCCAACTGTGATTGCTGGGTACTAAATCGAGAATGTGATCCTTGGCTCTGTGGAAACTGCGGTGTGCTCGAAGTCCTTGATCCATTGAATCGACATGATGGTTCGATTCTAAAGGGACGATGCAAGAATGCCATGATCCAGAGAAATATTCCCCAACGCACCTTGAAAGGCCCCAGTGAGGTTCATGCCTGGGGTCTCTTCGCAGGTACAGATATTCGCGCGAACGAATTCATTGGCGAATACAAGGGAGAAGTGCTCAGCGAGGAAGAATCAAACCGTCGCGGCCTAGTCTATCACTACCGTGGGCTTGAATATTTGTTCCGACTAAATAAGGAACAAGAGATTGATTCAAGCAGGGCGGGAAACAAGATGCGCTTTATTAATAACAGCAACCGGCCCAGGACGATCAACGTCTACCCTCAGACCATGCTTTGCAGTGGCGTCCAGCGGATTGGTCTCTTCGCGAAGCGGAATCTCGTGGCTGGAGAAGAGATGTTCTTCAATTATGGGTACCCAGAATCCATCACCAAGAACTTTTGGGAGAAAGGAGATCCTGAGGTGGAAAAGCGCTTCAGCAGCGGCGATGACGATGATGAGGCTGAGAGTGGACGCCTCAAAGCAAAGGGTGTCAAGACCTCTGTGGTTGCTGCCAAGGGAAAATCCATGGATGGCGCGAGCAGGCAGAAAGCTGTTAAGCAGTCCGGTGGCAAGGAGAGGCACGCCCATTTCCTCGACGATACCTTGGACGACAACCCTGCCGCATCACCCTCTCAAACAATCTCTCAATCATGGTCCCGACCGAAGAAGCGGAAACGCACACCTAGCAGCCCTGTAATCGAAGAAACCACTTTCCACCTACCAGAAGATCACTACAACTACGACACTAGTCCATCAGACCCAGAAGCCCCCGCCGGCCCCTCAAGTTCCAGCTTCGGAGCTCGCACCGAGATCGTCGAATCAGACCGCGATGACGAAGATTACGAGGAAGACGAAGCAGACAATCCTTCTACTGATGGTGACTCTGCATCACGCTCCGAGGTCGAAAGCTACGACTCTGACGACCACCACCTACTTGCCCCCGTCTCCCGATCTATTCCCCGCCGACAAAACAAAGGAAGACTTCAGGCAGCAGCAGCTAAAGCTGCTTCATTAGAGAAACGGAGGCAGGCGAACGCGAAGAAAGATCTTGCCGGTAGTGGTGCTAGCACGGCTCCTCCCACCCCCGCCGCTGCTAGTAGTGGTGGTGGTGCTGCTGGTGCTGCTGCTCCCTCGACTTCAAGCCCGAAGAGCAGCAGGTGAAAACAGACGTCGAGTAGTACGGCCAGCGACCGTGTGGTCAGGCCAGGCAGGAAAAAGAGGGGAAGGCAGCCAGGGGCGAAGAAAGGGTTTGAATTTAAGTGAATTTTGGACGAACTTCTTGTTTGGATTCGCGGCAGCAGCTTACAGAAAAGGCAACGGCAATGCCAGGGCAGGGCATACGCAGCGCAGTGACTCTCTTGCTTCGTGAGAGGTCGCTCAAATGAGCGAAGATCTCCTCGGCTGACACGGGCAACACATAGAGCAGTTAACGTACAGCAATAGACGATCCTGCATTAGTCCTCCGGCACCCGGCCCAGGATACGGGGAGGGTCCAGCAAATACTAGTTAACAGCAAACACGGAGAAAAAAAGACGCATCGATCAAGGGCCTTTTGGCTATTGAATCTCCACCGGAGCAAGAGAACGAGCAGGGCAAAGCAAGCAAGCAGGCATATTATTCAGTCGTTCAGTGTTCAGTTGGGGTTTCTAGAGAAAGCTGGCTTCTTCACTCTTCATTCCATCCATCCTCATTACTCGGGAGCTAATCAACCGGCTATCGTGAAAGAGCGAGGCCAAATCGTGGATCGTTCTCCGTAACACTTTCTTTCCTTTGTGTAAAAGAGAAATGGAAGATGAGTTCTGTTTCGGGATGGTAGGGCTTTGAAGGCAGGCTGGAGAGGTTGTGTGCGCGCAAGAGTGAGTGATCGCAGGTTGTGGACCAGTCCATCCACCTTTCGATTCACTTCGTCTTGCTTTGCTTCGCTTCAGAGCCTGCAGTATTGGTTTTCCAACTGCCCTAACCACATGCATCCCCCTCCCTTCCCATTTCTTCCCAACCAAAGCTCCTCTCTTCGCCTAAGCAGTAACAGCATCATGCGCACTCCTCTCGCCCTCTCGCTCCCTTCCCCTCCCCTCGCCATCAACCGCCTCCTCCCCCTCCTCCTCCTCCTCATCCTCATATTCCTCCTCCGCTCCATGCTCACCCTGATGCTGCCCGGCGGGGACCCACGAGTCACGATCACTCTTCATCGGTTGATCCTGGGCCGCTAGATCGACGCCTTGGCCCTCACGATGCTTCGCCGCGTTGGCCTTTCGCCGCTGAGAGAGCGTGCGTGCGCGGGTAGAGAGCTTGGAGCTGACGACCGCATGGGAACTGACCCAATTGGTGAGCGCGTCCTCGCAGTCCTGGATGATGGCCTTCGACGCTTCGTAGCCGTCGTAGGCATTGCGGGTTTCGCCTGGGGTGACAGGGGTGTCGTCGATGAGTTCGAGGAGGTGTTTCCCATACCCGGCGATGATGGCAAGTTTTTCGCAGTGTTCGCGCATCGCGTCGAATTGGTACGTGAATGCCGCTTTTAGCTTCTCGCGCGTGATGTTGCTGAGTTGGGCTTCGGCGACTAGGCTTTCGGCTTCCGCACGGACGAGTTCTTGTTCCAAAACGACAATGCGAGGGCTGTTGGGCTCTTTGTATTTGAGCTGGGCGATTTGGTCGGTGATTTTCTGTTTGCGGTCGCGGGAGGGTTGCACAGACGCTTCGATGTTGCGGATGGATTTTATGGTGACGCGGTATTGGTCGTAGCGGTCGACGAATTGGTCTTCGAGTTCGCCAGTTTCGTAGATTAGGACGCCGAGTTTGTCGGTCACGTCGCTGACGTCGTCATCACAAGCTTCGCCCCAGATCGAGAGTTGTTGCTGGAAAATATCAGGTCAGTAGGAGTAGACAGGGGGGGGGAAA
>JAABUK010012000.1_pt1 | contig 11130 bp, 13 predicted proteins | sample 5559141 | NCBI WGS metagenome assembly JAABUK01 (sample SAMN10711869, study PRJNA513367) | rock metagenome | isolation source: Antarctica rocks | place: Antarctica: Victoria Land, Pudding Butte nord | collected 2016-01-03
GTTCACTTTTAATTTTGAAGGAGCCAGCCATGTACAAGCAAATGAGCAAAATTGCACAGGCCTGCCACAATTCTCCAGGCAGAGCAGTCTGCTTTGCTTGCAGAGCGTTCAACTGCAAATACAGCAAAGCATCATCTTTGGCCGAGAACCTGACCTTCCTGAGGGAAATGCTTCGGGAGCTGGGCCGAGGCCACAAGGTGGTTGTCTTTGTCCTGGATGAGTTTGACTTGTTTGCCAAGAAGGCTAAGCAGACCACTCTGTACAACTTGCTGGACGCCATGCAGACTGCTGATATGCAGGTAATCATTTGCAAACACTGACCAGAAGTACATGCAACCATTATCAAACTACGTAAACTGCTCCTGCATGTTTCTGGTGCATTGTGCCATCTTCGTTGTCATGGCTGCATTCAGATACATATGTTTTAGCAACGCTCAACACAACAGCAGGAAATGTACATAATGTACAGAGCCCAAATCTGCGCCAGAGCAGGGTGCATAAAGTGACTCATGACACACAGTTGCAGAGCTGAATGAAAGTGCAGCATTGTTACAGAATCATCGCAATGCCAGCCTCATCATCATTGAGCGAGCAGCTCTAAGCAAGGACGCTGTTCACATTGTCATGTAGGCAGCTGTTGTGGGGCTGAGCTGCCGGCACGATGTCATGGAGTTGCTTGAGAAACGAGTGCGCTCGCGCTTCTCTCATCGCAAGCAGCTCATCCCTGAGATGGAAGAGAAGGACTTGGACAGTGCGGCCGACAGCCCCAGGGGTGTGCTGGCCGCAATGCTGACTGTGCCTGACTCCACTGGCGATAGCATGCCACATGGTCCTGTACAGCAGTGGAATGCTGCTATTGCCCAGATCTTGAGTGCAGATGTGGTCATGCAGCAGCTCAAGCTGATGATGACTCAAGGTAAAAGATGGAAACTGACTTTGCTGGAACGACACTGTTGGACTACAGGCTGTCGCACAGAAATTGAGTCGAAAACAGCATGCCATTGCCAGTGTGTTGCACCACAACTTGTTCAATACAAAGGCATCTTAGTCTGATATGCATTGGCCAGTGTGTACAGCCCAGGAATAGGACATGACAACTTTGCAGTGCCTGCAATGCGCTGCATTTGTTTTGTTCTAGACGGCATGAAACTCAATTTACCTTTGCGTATGTTGTCAATATGCATTGACAGCAACCCTGCCACGGAGCTCTTTGGCTGTTGGCTGTCAGGTCATGGCAGGCCCAGAGATCTTGCAGATGTGGCGATGGAGGTGATGCTGGCAATGGAGTGTCAGCCTGGAGTACCTCAACAGCAGGCTGTCCTGGAAGGCATAGCCTCCGTCACACAGTTGCAGCATCAGCAGGTGAACAATCACTTGCAATCAGAACATGCTGAGTTGTGCCGCTGAGTCCAATCTACATAAACACAAGCAGGATAGCATTGGCAGTCAACCAGAACGAAGTGGTTGTTGCCATGTCAGCCAAGAGTGTCCCTTTGGCTACAGCTGCAAGATTTTGCTGTTCAGTTCCTTTCAGACATCAGCACAAGCCAAGAGTGACACTTTTGTGCAGGCCACCATGGTTGGATCATGCTCAGTGCTGGAGCTGTTCATACTCGTCTCCACATATCGCATCAAACGCCGCGGGCATGACAGTGCCAACTTTGAGATGGTGCATGATGAGTACTGCAAATTGCTGGAACAGGGTGGGTCTGGGGACAGGCGCAGCAAAGCTGCTGCCCTCAGAGCCTTTGAACGCCTCATTGCGTTGAGTCTTGTGTCCTATGTTGATAACCGGTGAGTGATTTGCCGGCTTGCAGCAGCAGCCATGTGTGGATCTGCATGGCCTGCTTTGCCTCTGCAAAACCTTGCTATTTGCATCAAAACACACATTGTACACTGACTTTGGCTGTGCATGTCAGACATGTAACCCATTTGCACGAAAATCACATGCAACTATGATTCAATTGTGTTGAATTCTGAGCTCAATGGCAGCGGCACACAAGGGTTTTGTGATCATGCTTCCCCAAACAGCTGCTGTATGAGACTCAAGCAAATCGAGCACAGGCTCACTCAAGTGCACATCAGTCCTGCTTGTAATGTTCTTTAGTTGGAGTTTCTGTGGTATGCAGGGCTGAGGAGAAAGGAGGTCTGCGTGAGTTTCATGCAGCCAGAGTGAACCTTGTTCTGCAAGAAATTGAGGCTGGGCTCAAAATGCAGAAGTCCTGCCCCAGCCTACTCAAGAACGCATTGTCTAATGAGGCAGTTCGTAATACCTTTGCACATGGGTGAATGATGGCAGTTTGTAAATAGCTGACCTCCACTCAGGTTCTACAGTGACAAGCATAGAGATGCAAATAGTAAATGTTTCCTTGCACCAACATTATAGCACTGCTGGCAAGCAAGCTCAATTGTTCAGTCATGATATGTTACATTTGGACTAGTGTACCAGTACATGCTAATGCCCTTTGTTGCTGTGGCACACAAGCCTTGTGGCTGCAGGCGACATGCATAATGTGAAGGTGAGTGGCTGCACAAAGCAATGTGCTTGCTCAATATGACAGTCATGCTATGGACAATTCACAAATGGTGAATGTGGTCTCTCATGGCATGATCTGCCCACCCGTTGGGTTGAGCACATCCTATATGTTGCCCAGTGACGGACTTCAGCCAAAGACTAGCTTGACTAGGATGACCACAGTGTTGATAGCGATCAATGGCACTGCACAAGCCAAGACATTAGTCAACATGCAGTGAGTGAGGCTTCTCAGCATTTGGTCATAATCACCTCTCAGATAAGCCACAGCATGCAGACCGCCAATCATCTGACTTTTCAGCGCATTGGGATGAGCAGCTAAATTGTTGCTGCCAATCTGTGAGTAGCCCCAGCCAACTGCAGTCAAAAGCTGTGCAAGTTGTGCAACCTGTCTGACTAGCAAGGTGACACATCGTTAGCTGCACTCACTTTTCTCCAGAAATCTATCGTTGTTTAGAATCGCAACAGCGTTTATGAAAAGCAATCCTCCCTGCAACAGTCCATCTGTGAGCGATCATGGCACTGGGCGTCGATCTTGACTGTCCATAATATCACTGTGTATGCTGATTGACCTGTAGCAGAGTCCATAGCCCAAAATAGACCATGATGGCGGAATTTTTGTTGAATCAAACACATCTTAAGACCGCCATGGTCAGGGCTTACAAGCTGCAGGTGCGATATGAGCAAAGCCGTCACCGACCGACTCGATAACGCGCTGCTTATCAGGCCGAACGGCGTACGATTTCTACGTGAGCCTTTGTGCCTTTCCCCTTACTGTCAACGCGTTCATCAGGTAGCTGCATGTGAAAAGCCTTGATCACGCAGGGCTTGATCACTGGATGCCAGTATGGTTTCTGTACATGTCCGGCGGAAACAAGCTTCAGGATTTGTATGACTCTTTGTTTGGTCCAGACGATGACACAGCTGAATGCGCTTACAGCTGCGCAGGCCAAAGGCCTGTCAATTCCGCACAGGTCTCTGGCTTGCCTCGGGATGTCATGCCTGCCAATGCGTCGGTGACAAAGCAACTTGAAACAAACGAGCATCTGCAATGTGTTCGACCCGCCGGGCTGTCTGTGGTCAAAGCATGGTTGTCCTCCTCGCAGCAGGTGTGGTCACAGCCACAACTCCAGCTTGATGCCTGACTGGCATCTTGTTAAAAGGTCATGGCTGCAGGAAAACGTCCTCAAAGCGATTAGAGCAGAGGGATGGCTGACAGACACAGCTAATCAGGCTATGTGCTTTGGACAGCTGCCAAGATGGTCACAGTCACTTGCTGACCTGCTTCCCCTTGAGCACTGGCCCGAACAGGTTATACATGTTGATGTTGCCTTTGATGCGTGATGGCCAGGTCAATTGGACCATGATGCTTGATAGCATGATAGGACCATGATGCGTGATAACCAGGTGTCATGCTTGCTGCAGATCCGCTTAAGGTGTCCTGTGTTCGACCAGATGATAGTGAACAGCTACAAGCCAGGCGAAGGCTTAAAAAGTCATATAGATCTTGTGAAATTTGATGATGGCATTGCAATCATGTCCTTGGGCTCACCAGCTATGATGACGTTCACCAAAGCAAAGGCCTTGGGGCCTGGCATGGATCAGTCAGATGTCAAGAGACAGGCTGCATCCAGCAAGATTTGTAATGGCTGCAGTGACAACAAGTTGGTTTCTGCATGTTCAAGCGACGACAGCAAGAACATAAACAGCTTACAGCTGAACATTGTATTGGAGCCTGGAGATCTGCTTCTCCTGCATGGTGAAGCACGTTATGGATGGGAGCATGGCATTGCTGCACAGCAACATTGCAGTCTTTCAAGTGCAGTACACAGGGTCTCGGTCACGCTTCGGAAGTTGGCTGTGTGATTGCATGCTTGAACGCAGTCATTTAGATGTACACAGACACTTTCATTCAAGTGGAATAACACGACTGATCAGTCATGAGTCGACAGCTTGCAATGCTGTAAAGGCGTGCAGGTGCAGCCGGGAAACAGCTTATGATTCAGCAATGCATGAAGACAGTGATCGCTGGCAGCAGTAATAGCCAGAGACAATTGTCTTGCAAGATGCCATTTCCTCGACCATGCAATGTCGCCATGCCTAAGTTTCAGTAGCGCATTGCGACAAGCAATGACAGCAGTGACCTGCATAGCTTTGATCCTGGATTTGCCTACTCATCAAAGACTTGTCAATGTACTGTGGACTGGTGACAAAAGCATCGTGGTGTCCACCCGACATTGCTTTTGTACACACTTAGCAAGTCAAACGCAAGGACTGCTGTGTTGCGTATGCGCGACTCTTCTATGTGGCGGTCTTCGGACCAGGAAGCGCTTGGCCTAGACCGGAGCTTTCTTCAGCAGCAACAGCAGCAACAAACGCCCCGAAATAGTCACGATACTTTGTATCACCGGCAGCATCAAACCAGTCAACCACAACTGTCGGAGCAGCATCCTGGCGAGTTCATGCGAGCTCAGACCGCTGGGCAAGCAAACAATAACATAGCTCATGGGCTGCCGCAAGCATTGCTTGCGGAAGCGGGGCACGCAGCGGATCTGCCAAACATGCAACTCGACTTAGACAGTGTTACCCTTTCAGCGGCTCTTGGACTCGGAGGTGACAACGCTTTGACTCAATTTCAGCGCAACCTCAGCGATCAGAACGGACAATCGTCATCGGACCTGAGTGCTATACTGGCTGCCTCACTAGGATTACCGGTACAGTCTGCACTGCTCGGTACATCCAGACTTGTTGCAAACACGCGTCACGCCCTGTGGTTTACAGGGTCAGACGTCTCTTGGCACCTTGCTTGGCAACGAAGGCTTGACGGGCTCCTTAGGGGCCACTGGCATGTTTAACCTCCCTCAGTTGCTACCTCAAAACTCACTGATCAGCTCTAAGGTGCTTAACCATTCTTCAGCTGTCATCTTCGCGCATCAAAAATGTCAATAGCTTCAGTAAAGAGCAGACTTCACTGCAATGGCTTACAGGACAGCCAGTCTCTATCTGGGGTGCCAAAAAGTGGATCCACAAGAACCCAGCTAAAGCCATCAGTTGAAATTGAGGAACATGCTGAGGTGTGCAGTACCTCCAACAATGCAGTCCCTGATTTCTGCCCCCATCATTTAGGGTTTCCAGAGTCTGGGTTTCCAGAGTCAAGTTCATATGATGCTGTTTCTGAACTTTGGCATGCTCAGTAGGGTTGAAGCAAGGGTGCTGTGCAGTCTGATGAGCATAGTGAAGGGGATGAGGGGAGTGCAGGCACAAAGCGCAAGGGTCCTATGACTGAAGAAGATAAGAAAAGACGACGACAGGAAATCAACAGACAGTCAGCCCGCAGGATACGGGAAAGAAGGTCACATGAAATGGAACGGCTGAAACAACAGGTCTGTCCTTTTGCAACCTGCAGACTGCCATGCTATGTATGTGTAAATCATCTGCAATTAATGCGCTGGTGTGGGATCTCCATTGAGCTGTTGACATGCATGCAGAATGCGCTGTTGCACCATCAGTTAGGCCAACTTCTGAAGTATGCATCAAGTCTGGCAAGGGAAAAGAACGTACTTGTACAGCGGACCATGGAGTTAACAGAGCGATGGAACCAGGTGACTGTGCACCGTTGTACGTGGTTTTTTCATGTGATGCTTTGCTTACATCTGTTAAAGAGATCAACTAGTGTATCTCCTGTGTGATCAAGTACAGGATCAAGTGCTTGATATTGACCTTTGGTGCCACTTAATGCTGCTTTGGTCAACAAACATTCGTGATAAAGGCCCAGGCAAATAATTGTTGGATGTGGTTGATGCCTTGTTCATCATCTAATGTGTTGCAGGCAGCAGCTGAGAACATAGAGCTGCGTATCAAAGCTGCCCCCCCTGCTAACAACCCAGGATCAGCCGCTGTTGGCACATACCGGCACAATCAGACACAGTCAGATTCACCACAACCACCTCAACAGGCCTTGCCTGGACAGCAAGCAAGCGGCGACAATGGTCCTGGCTTTGCACATTGATGTCATGCTGTCAGATCTTGCTTGTTGCCAGCAAGGTGCTCCAGCCCAATTTTGATGATTGATCATGTTATCCTAAATCAGTAATCACATGCAGGCTGACCTGTTTTGTACCATCAAAACCATTTTTCTGGGGCAGAAATGTGTTGCCCTATTTGTTCAAACCAGTTCCATGTTAGTTCAGCTTAAGCTATAGCTCGCATGGCATGGTTTTATACTGCTTTGACTAGCTTGTGGTCTTGTGTTGTTCTGGCTGCTGTGTAGATTTTGTCTACTGTTTGTGGTAGATGCCAGTATGTCTTGTTCCGTTCTTTTTGCTTAGCATACGGATAGTGCTGGTGAAACTGCAGCAAATAGTGACATCATGTGCTGTCATTCCTGAGTTTGGAGTATTTAGAAAGATTGATGTATTTTACTTCTGAGTTGCCTTGTGGCCTTTGTAGTATTAAACGCATTGCAACGCAGAATGACTCCAGCGAGTGATGTTGAGCCGATGTGAAGGAGTCACGGAGTGGATAGCAGCAGCAACTTTGACACATATTGTAATGTGATCAGACGAGTTGGCCGGCTGTAGATAGAATTTCACTTTCTCATACGCAATACTGTGAAATCAGCTGATTGCATCTTGCTGTTGTAGGGCAAAATCCCACACTGCGCATTCGATGCCCTATAGCTCATTGTACCCTGCTACACTTGCGTGTTGCTGCATGACAGTGCATCGCAAGCAGATACGACACTGCCTTGGGCCTTTTTACATGTAAATGCATCATGTACATGATGCAGACAATACACATCACAGCCTGCTATGGCCCCACGTGCAATGCTTCCTGCCTCAGCATAGCAGCACGGACACGACCTGGTTTATGACCGGTGTTTCTGGCTGGAAACACCAAAATGTGCAGCATACAAAGCTTCAACTAGAAAGCACAAAAGGCACTCTGTGTGCACACACGACACATTCACACAGCCTGATTAGTATCAAGCAGGTATCTATACAAAAGGTACATCTACATGTACATGCTGCTCACTACATGCTACAGCATTTCCCAATCTCCTGCTGCCTCTGCAGCATCATCATCTGCAGGCTTGGCATCACTGTCCTGCCAACTTGGACCGGTGTGACCCTCAACAATGGAAACCAGGGGTGCACCTTGTGACTGCGCCTCCAGTTGTGACAGGCGGTGCAGCAAGTCTAGACCATCCCCTACACACCCCAACCAACAGGCTCAGCCATGACACAGAATGCAATATCATCAGTTTACATGTTCTGCCTTTGGGACTCAACAGGGGAGTCAACAGACAATATCTGAGAAAGCAACATGTACTAAGCACTGGATGTTTACAGCGTTTGACTATAGAGCATCAGACAGCAATGATGTGATGAAGGAGGGTGCTTGTTAGGGGACGCCACATGCAACGCTTTTGGCTTCAGGCAGGTCAAGCCCATGCATTTGCCATCATGGCCATCACACTCAGCAGCTGTACGCCCAGCCCCAGCTGATAGAGATAAAACCAACAAGCAGGCATACCCAAAGTTCTACAGTAGAAGCCAATGGCCAGGGAGGGGTCAATGGAGGCCAGGGGCATCATGCGCATCTTCTGGCTCCAGTAGGTGCTGGGCTCACCTGCCTGGGCTGGCGTCTGCACACACAAACACACACCGTTGTTAGCAGGCTGGGCTGTACCAAAACCATCATGTCTGCTCCAAGTTCTGTCAGGGCTGGAGACGCTGTGAGTTCTTACCTAGATTGAGCAAGCTGCTGTGAAGCTGAATTGCATTCAATCAAGCATTCAACACGACTCAATCAAACATTCAAGCAAATATTTGCTGCCATCCTTGCATGCTACAAGACGCATGTTGAGCTTTTTGCTGACGCTCAGCACAGATAAAGCAGGCATGGAAAGATCATTCTCCTAATGGGAGCACATGAGGACCATGAGACTGACTTGATGCAGCTTTCAACCCCTACAAGCTCTTCCCCTTCAGACCATAGGCATACGCTGACACAAGCAGGCACAGCAGCAGCAGCAGGGACAGACCTGCTGGGCTTGGTGGGGATCCAAGTACAGGACTTGATCATGCTGGCAGCCCACAAAGTAGAGGGAGGAGCCAGGTCGCCCTCCCACAATACCAATGCTCTGCGGCCATGTCACCACCTGCTGCAGCTGCGGTACATACCTCTCATTCACCTGCAGCCAAGCTGCCCATGTTGTACACCATCAACTGGGCCTTGTCTTGTGGACAAGCACATGCATGGAAGCAGCTAGGAGTGCCTCTGCTACTGCTGATGCCAATGATGCAGCGTACAATGTCTTTGACTGACATGCTGGCAGGTGTGTAGTCGTGAAGATGTTATGCTGTGACTAGCATAGATGGCAGTCTGCCTTCACGTAGCCATCACATGCTGATAGACCATTGGACTCTGCAAGCACAATGCTTAGCATTGTAATCTGAACGCACCTTGCCCAAACCAAGAAGCAGCGGCAACAACACAATGACAGCCGGTTCTTGCTGGCTTGCTGATTCGGCTTCACCAGCAGCTTCTGAGACATCACTAGCCTTCTTGAAAAAATCTTGGAAGCTGCACAGGCATAACACAGAATGTGTTGCTGCTTCTGATTCATTCAGTAGACTGTCTAAATGCAGCAACTGAGAGGCTTTCAGAGCCATCAATATTGTCATGTGGTACTTTTGCTATGTGGTGCTTCTGTGGTGTTGATGTGCAAACTGCATGGTGCCTCAGGCTATGCCTCTAGTAATGCTGTGTTGACCAGGATCGACAGACACTTGTTTCAGCATAATATGAAAACCCAGCCAGTCAGCAGCCCTGCTTGCACACAAGGCAAGTGTGTCACTAGCAACATGCTGCTTTCTTGACATGTACGGGAATGATGACCTGGCAGTATAGAGCACAGGGACAGCGCCTCCCGGCTGAGAGACAACGTGCACATGTACATGCAGGCTGCCGGGCTCCATCTTCTTCATAACAGCTTCCAGGGTGTGGCACAGCACCCAGGGCCCCAGCCACTCCCCTGCCTTCACCCTGCATACCCATCACAATCAACATCACAGCACTCCCATGCTGGAAGCTGTCATGCACATTCATCGTCCTGAACACTAAGACAGATAGATGTTCAGCATGCTGGTCCTTGACTCTGCAGGCCTCTGACAACAGCCTGCGCGTAATCATCATATGTCTATTGTTCTTCAGCATAGGCAGATGACCACAGAGCCACATGTGGTTTGAGCAGGGAAGGACTGCGTTCGTCATGCATCCGAGACTTGGCAGACTGGTTGTTTTGCACCGCGCAGGCAGATTATTGTGTCAAGAGGCAAGCTACAGAGTACAGCTCCTTGCCATCCAATTTGGCAACCAACCTGCTTCAACCAGAGCCTTGCGCTTGCAGGCAGGCCACTCAAGCATTGTAGCATGTATGGTCAAGCAATGAGAGGCCCTACTGGGGTCCACAGAGTGCCTGTCGTCTGTGAATCAGTGCAGGGAGGCTTACCCATGCGGGCGACCAGCTGCACACAGGTTGTGGATGGAGAAAGGGTACTGAGGGGAGGGCTCGTCCCAGAACCATCTGAGCAAGCGAGACAAAGCCTCAGGCAGGGGCGTGTCAGCATGACGCCTCCAACCTCGCCCGACACAGTGCTGCTGCAGGCCTTGTGCCAACAGCATCTGCCCACTGCGTAGCGTACACCCCCACCCCGCATCTGTGGTCAGCTCTGAAGTCCCTGCAGGCTCAATGCTCAGCTGAGTCCCTTCTCACCACGGCTTGAGGAGTCAGGACTTGTGGGAGAGCGCAGATGCTGTTGATTGCAAGTGATGGAGTTCAGTGAGGCAGGAGTGGAGTACACAGGCCACCTTGATTGCACTGTTGATCAGACTATGCATGGCAGGTCCTCACAGTCAACCACTACTTGACTGCACTCAAGTTGATGCATGTGCATCTGGGCACTGCCTTGTTGGCTGTGTGTCTCACGGTAAAATATATATACACTGCAGTACGTTGAGATTGGCGGTCTGGTTTCAGCAACATGCCTCAGATAACCTACCCAAGGGTGCAAAACCTCTCCTGTATGTCATCCATATCCTTGACTGGAAGTCCTCAGAAACAGCATCCAGCACCTGCAATGCAGAAGCAATGTCAAGTGCCTGTCTTGTGCTCTGAGCCTGCATGCAACTTTACTTGTAATTGACACTCACAGCTTGATCCATGCCTTCTGCTTTGTCTTTGGCGCTGTACTGTACCCCTAGCAGCCAGATAGGAGCATTTGAAGCTGACAAGGAAGGTGACCCCTGCAGGGATTACTTGTTTCAAGCTTGGCACTTGCCAGCTGCATATCTTTCAATGCTCGAAGCTTACTAGTATATAGTCCTGTAACTTCTGCAAACCCATTGCCTGAGCCATAGTGTAGTATGTACTGGCAAAACCTAGTCTGACTTGACTGGTAACTGCAAGCTTGCTTTCAGGGCTTTTAGCTTGTGCTTTGCCGTTCTCGCCAGCTTGAGGCATCTTTTGTTTTCAACGCAGCGCGATGATTGCCGTGTATAAGAATCACAGATGAGGACACCGAAGAGTCCAG
>JAABUK010012001.1_pt1 | contig 11129 bp, 10 predicted proteins | sample 5559141 | NCBI WGS metagenome assembly JAABUK01 (sample SAMN10711869, study PRJNA513367) | rock metagenome | isolation source: Antarctica rocks | place: Antarctica: Victoria Land, Pudding Butte nord | collected 2016-01-03
TCAAATTCACCCCCTTGGGGGGCACGGTCCGCTGTTCACTGACTGCTCTGGGCGAGAGCGTCGAGACGATCCGCGTCGCGGACAACGGACCTGGCATCGCGCATAAGGACCGGGATGCCGTCCTTCGCAGATTTCACCGCGGCGCCGATCAACCGGCGATCGATGGCCACGGGATCGGCCTCAGTCTCGTCGCCGCAATCGTTCGTCTGCACAGATTCTCGCTCAGGATTGGCGACGCTCATCCAGGCTGCGAGATGATCATCGCATGCGGATAAGCCGGAGAGCAGGCGCTCGGCGACGCCGTCGTCATGGCCTGCTGCCGAAGCCATGGCCCACACGCCACGCGATCCATGTCGTCTGGTGCCAGTGCGACGCCTTGGTTGGGCGATCTGGAGCGTTCCCAGCGTGTCTTCGCACGACGGTACACGTCGGTCGTAGGACGCAGTCGCCAGTGCTCCCAAATTGTGTCCCATGAGCCGATCGTGGCGAACTCCGGGGACGTATGTTCCTACCTTATACCACGCGGGTTGAGCGAGTTTCGTTGGATATTCGAATCGGATGAAGGCCGGATCTAGGCGGCGGGTGAGTAGTCTCCGCCATGAGCATACCGATGGCCTTGCGCAAAGATTTTTATGCGATCAGCGTGCGGCGGATCGCCAAGGCCACCAAGGAGGCGGCAGGCGCGGGCTCCTTGCGGCTACAGTTCAGGCCATTGCCGTAGATACCAGGGGGTTCTTGCAGCTGCGCCTCGTTGCCGGGCGGCTGCTGCACGACCGGGCAAGACGGCTGTCCAGCGCTCGTAGCGGCAAGCGCGCCGTTCTCGTGGCGGCGCTCGATCCAGCGTAGCTGGAACAAGCCGGGCGAAGTCCCCACTATGCTCACGCCAATCAGGACCCGTCGCAGTGATCACCGGATTCGGAACCACCGAGCCTTTCCGCGTATCGCGAAAGTAGCCCAGCCAAGCGCTTAGCTTCTTCAGTCCCTATCGACACGATGTAAGCGCTGTGCCGAGCCCACGTTGCGGGCAAGAGCCTTATGAGGCAGGGCAGTGTTCGGCGTGGGGCGGACGGCTCAGGCTGCGGCCTTGAGGCCCGGGATGGTGGGATAGGCCCAGGGCAGGAGTTCGTCGAGCCGACTCTGGGGATGGCCGCCCACGATGCGGGCGATCACGTCGGCGCAGTAGCTCTGCGGGTCGACGCCGTTCAGCTTGCAGGTTTCCACGAGCGACGCGATCACCGCCCAGTGCTGGCCGCCGCGATCCGAGCCGGCGAAGAGGGCGTTCTTGCGCGTCAGCGCGAGGGGTCTGATCGAGCGCTCCACCGTGTTGGAGTCCATCTCCACCCGGCCGTCCTCGACGTAGAGCGTCAGCCCGGCCCAGCGTGACGTCGCGTAGCGGATCGCCACGGCGAGCGTGCTCTTCTGGCTGATGAGGGCCAGCCTGTCGCGCAGGAAGCGCTCGAGCGCGATCAGCAGCGGCCGGCTCCGGACTTCCCGCGCCGGGCGACGCGCCTCGGCCGACAGCCCGACGATCTCGCTCTCGATCCGGTACAGCGCCGCGATGCGCGTCAGCACCTCGGCCGCGATCGGCGACGCGCTCTTGGCGGCGAGGTCGATGAACTCCCTCCGGACATGGCTCCAGCAGAATGCAAGCTTGTCGCCGTGACGCTCGGCCAGGACGCGATAGCCCGCGTAGCCGTCCACCTGCAGCACGCCGGTGAAGCCGGCGAGATGCGCGATCAGGCGCTCGGCCTTGCGGTCGGCCGCGTAGACGTAGGCCACGGCCGGCGGATCGGTGCCGCCCCAGGGCCGGTCATCACGCGCGTAGGCCCAGAGCTGCCCCGTCTTGGTTCGTCCTCGCCCGGGGTCGAGCACCGGCGCCGTCGTCTCGTCGGCAAACAGCTTGCCCGCCGCCCGCAGGTGATCGAGCAGCCGCTCGTGCACGGGCTCGAGCAGCGATGCGCCGCGCCCCACCCAGTCGGCCAGAGTAGAGCGGTCGAGGATCACGCCCTGCCGGGCGAAGATCTGCGCCTGCCGGTACAGCGGCAGGTGATCCGCGTACTTCGACACGATCACCTGGTCGATGCAGGCGTCAAAGGCGCGATTTGCGACGACCTTCGGGCCTGGTTCGCTCTGCATCGCACGCCGATTGAGAGCCTCGGTACTGCACGCGTTTGCTCTGGCCAGAGCGTCGGCGAAGTCGTCAGCCCGCGCCGTGGACGTCGAAAGCAGAATCAGTAATAATGGCAGAGACCAAGGGCGCGCTGCGATCGAAACAGTCCGGCTCATCCGTTGCTCCCGTCCACTATGGCGGTGCCCGGACCCGCTCCGGCACGCCTTCTCCCAAGCAGGATCCGCATACTCCGAGCGGCGTAGCGACTCTGAAGCGGATGAAACCGCTCATTGTTTCAAGCTGGAGCAGATCGGCAACAGCCGATCGTGCTCTAGCGGTTTTCCTCACGCCGCTTCGGGCCTTTTCGTCACGGAGGTCAAAGCCTGGACCCTGCTCGGTTTCAATCTTTTGGAACGCGTGCGGGAGAGGGCTCGGCTGAGTCTGTCCATGTAGATGTAAACGATCGGGGTCGTGAACAGGGTCAGAATTTGCGAGACCAAGAGACCTCCGACGATGGCATAGCCGAGCGGCTGGCGGATCTCGGAGCCGGTTCCGGTCCCCAGCATCAAAGGCACGCCGCCGAAGAGCGCGCACATCGTCGTCATCAGGATCGGCCGAAAGCGGAGCAGACAGGCTTCGTGGATGGCATCCTCGGCCGACAGGCCTTTCTCACGCTGGCCATGCAGCGCCACGTCGACCAGCATGATGCCGTTCTTCTTGACGATGCCGATCAGGAGAATGATGCCGATGATGCCGATCACGTCGAGGGGTCGCCCGACCAGCATCAGCGTCGCAAGCGCCCCGAGCCCGGCGGAAGGCAGGGTCGACAGAATGGTCAAAGGGTGGATCGTGCTCTCGTAGAGCATGCCGAGGATGATATAGACCGCGAACAGGGCCGCCAGGATGAGCGGCGGCGTGCTGCTCAGCGAACTCTGGAAGGCCTGGGCGTTGCCCTGGAAACTGGTGGCGATGGAGGGCGGCAGGTGCAGGTCCGCCGTCGCCTTCTGCACCGCAGCGACGGCGTTCCCGATGATGGCGCCGGGCGCCAGGTTGAAACTCAAGGTGACCGAGGGGAACTGACCCTGGTGGTTGACCGCGACGGGAGCCGTTCCGGAGACCAGCTTGGCGATCTGCTCCAGCGGCACGGAGGTGTTGTTCTGCGATCGCACGTAGATCCGGCTCAGGGCGTTCGGCCCGAGCTGGTATCGCGGGTCCACTTCCAGGATCACGTAATATTGGTTGAGCGCGGTATAGATGCGCGCGATGTGCCGCTGCCCGAAAGCATCGTAGAGCGTGGAGTCGATCGTCGCGGCGTCGATGCCGAGCCGCGAGGCGGCCGAGCGGTCGATCTCGACGCTCAAGGTGCGGCCTGCGGACTGCTGGTCGCTGGCGACCGCCGTGAGTTCTGGCAGCTTCTGCAGCGCCTCCAGGAGCTTGGGAGCGTAGAGGTTGAGCTCGACGTTGTCGACATCGGTCAGCGTGTATTGGTACTGCGTCTTGGACAGGCGGCTGCCGATGTTGATGTCCTGAGCGGCCTGCATGTAGAGCGTGATGCCCTGCACCGGCTGCAATGCCTTGGTCAAGCGCGCGATCACCTGGTCGGCCGTCGCGGTTCGTTGAGCTTGGGGCTTCAAGGTGATGAAGACCCGCCCGTCGTTCTCGGTCACGGTCGGGCCGCCGGGGCCGATATAGCCGACCGCGGAAGAGACAGCAGGGTCTTTGCTGGCAATTTCGAGGATCGCCTGCTGACGCTGTTTCATACCGTCGGGGGAAACATCCTGGGCGCCCTCGCTGATGCCTATGATGAGGCCGGTGTCCTGCTGGGGGAAGAAGCCCTTCGGGATAATCACGAACAGCGCCACTGTGGCCGCCACCGTGCCGATCATGATCCCCAGCGTGAAGAGCCTATGCCGGAGCGCGACCACGAGCCCCTTATCATAGAGGTTCACCATGCCGGTGAAGAAGGCTTCCAGCCGGCGCGATATCCAACCCTCTTTCTGGTGTTCGGCTGCCGGGAGCAGCTTGGCGCACATCATCGGCGTCAGCGTCAACGAAACGAAGACCGACACCAGGATCGAGACCGCGACGGTGACGGCGAATTCCTTGAACAACAGCCCGACCACGCCGCCCATGAGGAACAGCGGGATGAAAACGGCGATGAGCGAGATCGAGATGGACAGGATCGTGTAGCCGATCTCGCCGGCGCCGTCGAGCGCCGCCTGGAGCGGGGTGGCGCCTTCCTCGATGTGGCGGACGATGTTCTCGACCATGACGATGGCGTCGTCGACCACGAACCCGACCGCGATCGACAACGCCATCAACGAAAGGTTGTCGAGGCTGTAGCCCAGCGCGTACATGACCGCAAAAGTGCCGACGATCGAGATCGGCACCGAAATGGCCGGAATCACCGTCGCCCAGAGCTTGCGCAGGAACACCGCAATAACCCCGACCACGAGCGCGATGGTCAGCAACAGCGTGAACCGCACGTCGGCGATGCTGGCCGCGATGGTTTGCGTGCGGTCGGACACGATCTCGACGTCGATGCTGGGCGGCAAGGAAGCGTGAAGCTGCGGCAGCGCTTTCTTGATCGCGTCCACGGTCGAGGTCACGTTGGCCCCAGGTGATCGTTGCACCGCCAGAAGTACGGCCGGCTTGCTGTCGAGCCAGCCCCCCAAGGTCGTGTCCTGGGGCGCCTTGATGGCGCGCCCGATGTCGCGGACACGGATCGGAGCGCCGTTGCGGTAGGCCAGGATGGTGTTTTCGAACCCCGGCACCGTCATGAGCTGGTCGTTCGTCAGCAAGGCCACGGCCTGCTGGCCGCCGTAGAGCTGGCCCTTGGGCTGGTCGACGGTCAGGTTCGCCAAGGCGTTCCGCACCGTCTCGAAATCAAGGTTTTCGGCGGCCAGTTGGGCGGGGTTCACCTGGATGCGGATGGCCGGGGCCTGCAAGCCGCCCAGCGACACGATGCCGACCCCGGGGATCTGCGAAATCTTCTGCGCCAGGAGCGAATTGGCGTAATCGCTGACCGTCATGATCGGCAGCACGCTCGAGGACAGCGAGATCAGCAGGATGGGGGTGTCGGCCGGGTTCGTCTTGCGGAAGATCGGCGGGCTCAGCAGCGACGCGGGCAGTTGCCCCTGCGTGGCGTTGATGGCGGCCTGAACGTCGCCCGCGACCGAATCCACCGTCCGGCTCCGGTCGAACTGCAGCGTGACCTCAGTGAAGCCGGTGCCGCTGCTCGACGTCATCTGGTTGAGGCCGGGGATCTGGCCGAACTGCCGTTCGAGCTGGGTTGCTACGGAGGCCGCGACGGTGTTCGGGTCAGCGCCCGGCAGCTGCGCCGTCACCTGAATGGTCGGCGTGTCGATGTTCGGCAGCGCCGCCACGGGCAGCAAGGTGTAGCTGAGGCCGCCGAGGACCACGACCGCGACCATCAGGAGCGCGGTCGCGATCGGCCTGTTGATGAAGCGGGCCGAGAGGTTCATGGCAGCATTCCCGCACTGGCCGTCGATGTGTTGGGCACTTGGGCCGGGATCGAGGCGGCAACCGTCGTGCCTTGCGCGAGTCGATATTGCCCCTGCACCACGACCGTCTCACCCGCGTTCAGCCCCCTTGAGATCAGGGCTTCGCCGTCGGCGCGCTGCCCGACCTCAACCGGACGGGTCGCGACTCTGTGGTCCGGCCCGACCACAAAGACGAACTGCCCCTTGTCGCTTTGCTGCACCGCATCCGTGGGGATCGTCAGCGCGCCTTTGACCACGGACGTCGTCACCTCGGCGTTGACGAAGGTGCCAGGCCAGAGCTGGCGTTGCGCATTGGGGAAGTTGGCCTTCAGCTGGACGGTCCCGGAATCCGAATCCGCCTGGTTGTTGATCAGCAGCAAGGTGCCGATATCGAGCTTGTGGGCCCCGCTCTGATCGTAGACGGTGGCCGCGACGGAGCCTCGAGAGAGCGCCGCCTGTACGGGCGGTATATCGGCCACCGGCAGTGTGAACACGGTGCTGATCGGCTGGACCTGGGTCAGCACCACGACGCCGCCCGGGTCGGTCGGATGAACCACGTTGCCGATATCGATCAGGCGGATTCCGGTGACGCCGTCAAACGGCGCGCGTAACGTGCAGTAGTCGAGTTCGGTCGCCGCGTCATCGATAGCAGCCTGGTCCGACTTCAGCGTGTTCTCGAGTTGGCTGACCTGTGCCTTCTGGTCGGTGACCTGCTGTTCGGTCGCGAAGCCGCGCTGAAGCAGAGGCTCGTTGCGGCCGAGATTGGTTTTCACATTGGTCAGTTGCGCCTGGTCGCGTGCTAGTTGAGCCTTCGCCTGGTCCAGTTTCGCCTGGTAGGTCCGGGGGTCGATCTGGGCCAGGACGTCGCCTTGCTTGACGAACTTCCCTTCGGTGAAATCGACCGAATTGAGCAGCCCCGTAACCTGGCTGCGGATCGTAGCCACGTTCAACGCCTGCACGGTCCCGAGCCCGGTCAATGTGATCGGGACGTCGTGGCGCTGGACCGGGGCAGTAACGACCGGCACCGGAGCGGCGGGTTCCAATGCGTCTAACGGGACCCGGCGTTCGAAAAGAACATAAGCAAAGCCGGCAGCACCGATGATCCCGATGCCAAGGCCTGTTTTCAATGCTGCGCGCATGACGGCTCCGATGCTTTGCTCGATGCGCGCGGTCCCATAAGGGCCGGGCACTTGCCATTCGGAAAGCTCAGACCGGCATCACGTCCGGCTTGGGGTTCGGGAACTTGGCGATGTCTTGCGGCAACAGGTTGAAATGGGCTGCGACCAGCGCCGGTGGGGTATGGGTGAGCCAGTCGGACAGAGACACGTTTTGATAGGTGTTGCTCTTGAAGATTTCCAAGAACACCAGGTCGGCATCGCCGACGTTCTTGATGTAGTGGCCGAAGTTGCGCTTGACGTAACCAATGTCGCCGGCCTTGAAATTGTTAGTCACGGCACTCGGCCCGCTGTTAAACACCGTCATCTGAGCGGAACCGGTCACATAATATTGCCATTCGTCGGCATTGGGATGCCAATGCATCTCCCGGAGGCCTCCGGGATGAACCGTCACGAGCGCTCCCGCGACAGTAGTCGAAACCTTGAAGGTGGTGCTGTCGGCGATCTGTACAGTGCCGCCTTTGGTTCGGTGGGCGACCGGACCGGTGCCCAGCGAATAGGTGAACGGGTTCGGCGGTGGCCCGTTGGGGGTGCGCACGGCATCCTCGTCGGCCGTGAGCGGGCCGGGCACTTCGCCCTGAAAGATCCAGAGGTTGTGGGTGAAGATGTTGTCGAACGTCTCGGCCGCCACGCCGAAGTTGGCAGCCAGCACGTCGGGGGGCGTATGCGCCATCCAGTCGGTCACGAGCAGGGTGTTGAACTCCGACTGCTTGCCGCTGTCGAAGGCCAGGATGAATTCGCACCCCTCCGGCCCGAGACCCTGGAGCGAATGCGGATACCCGGCCGGAAAATACCAAAGATCGCCGGCCTTCGTGTCGGCGACGTAAGCCCTGCCTTCGAGGTCCATCACAGTGACTCGACACTGTCCGTAGCTCATGAAGCCCCATTCGGCGGCTTGATGCCAATGCAGCTCGCGGATGCCGCCTGCATTCAGCCGCATGTTCACGCCCGAAATCTCTTGGGCGATCTGGAAATCCGATTGAGTGACCTGCCGGGCCCAGCCGCCTTCCTGGATGCGCCGCGGTGCATTGTTGAACGAGGCCCAGAACTGCGGGAGGTCGCCGATGTCGGTCGGTGGCGGGCTGAACGCCTTTGGGAATTGTCCCGAAAGCGACGAGTTCTGCGGACCGGGATCGACGATGCCGCGCGGGTCTCTTTGCGCGTTGAGCGCGCCCTGAGGGGGCTCGTCAGGATTCCCGAAGCCTGCCGCTGAGGCGCGGGTCGTGAGAGCCGCGAGCCCGGTGGCGGCACCCACCGAAAGGACGTCTCGACGGGATAAAAGCATTTCGATCTCCCACGTTTGGTGAACCAGGGGTGGTCGGCCCTGATCGATGTGGCCCTTCGAGAAACCACCGAAGGGGGTGCACGGCCCAATACCAAGCCCTCACAGGGATATGCCCGTGCTGCATAGAGAGTGGCTCTAACACCCGGCCGTGGCATGGGCCGGTCTCCCTCAGCCATGGTGGTTCGCCTTCCAGGACTTGAGGTCCTCGTCCGAAAGGCTCGGCACCTGTTTCAAGAAGGCCACCAGGTCCCACAATTCCCCGTCTGAGACGCCTGATTGCCCGAGCCGAAGCTCGGCATCCCGGTCATCTTGATGCCGTTCTTCAGCACCCAAAAGAGTTCCTGGGGCTTGATGTCCTTGATCACCGCTTTGAGGTTCGGCTGGGGGTTCAGGCCCTTCGAGAAACGGGCCGGTGTCGTGCCGAGCCCACCGTGGCAACTGGTGCAGCCAAGGTCCGAATAGCGCTCCGCCCCGATGCGAACCATCGCCGGGTCGTCGAGCGCACGCGGCGGCGGCTCGGTCGCGTGCCGAGCGATCGAGGCCTCGCGCACGTGGACGAGACTCCAGTTCACCAGCGCGGGGTCCTGGTTGCTGGCTCCGATGTTGAAAAATCCGCCAAAGAAGAAGCCTGCTGCCGCGATACAAAGAGTGAGGCCCAGGACAGCAACGGCCGCAAGGATTGTTGACATCTTCATCGCAAGACTCCGCCCGGCGAGCTCCAAGCCCAAACATGCTTCATCGGAACCCCAGGGCGAGGGCGACCAGTTCGGCGAGATAAGCGGCGCCCGCCCGAACCGTCGAAGATGCAGGAGGCTGCCCGACCCGGTCATGCGGCAAGACGATCCCTTGTGCGTCGTGCCCCTCCGTTCGATGCCGGGCAAGCCGTTGACCCAGGGTCGTTGCTCCTGCAAGCGCGTCGTGGGTCTCCCACACGAACCGGAGGGCTATAGAACGGGCCGGTTTCGGGATCCTCGAAACGGACGAGAGGCGATCGATATCGCCACAGATCAGCGCGCCGCAGCAGGCGCGATCCTGACGGTCCAGAGCCAGCGTCAAGGCGCGAGCCTCTCCACCGCAGATGCCGGCCAGGAGAAAAGGCGCAAACAATACGGAATCGTCCATCAACGACGCTATCCCGCCCTCAGCTTCGTCGAGGACAAAGAATGCGGCCGCGGGGACCGCGTCCTGCCACGCCGCCACGAGCCGCCCGGCGCACAGTTCCGCCCCGGCGGGAACGGCAAAGAGGATTGGCACAAGAGGCGGCATTCTCGTCTCCTTTCCTGGCCCGAAAGACCGCCGATGATCGTTCCTCATCGGAAAAGGCATCACCCGACTCTGCACCCGTACTTTTTGCGCAGCCAATGAAGCTCCGGCACTCCGACATGCTCGACGAGCATGCGTTAGAAGAGATGAGGGAGGTCTGACGCGCTCGGCCACCTGAAGGAGGAACGGATGAACCTGCGAATGCTGGATCTCAACCTGCTCGTCGTGTTCGATGCGGTGGCCCAGGAGCGCAACGCCACTCGGGCGGCCGTAAAGCTCAACATGACCCAGCCTGCGATCAGTCACGCCTTGGGGCGGCTTCGCGCCGCGCTGCGAGACGATCTGTTCGTGCGCACGCCCGAGGGCATGGAAGCGACCCCCTTTGCGCTTCGTTTGGCCGCTCCGGTCCGCGCCGCGTTGCAGGACATCCAAACCGTCCTGGTCGGGGCAACCGCCTTCGACCCCGCGACGACGGAGCGCTCGTTCTCGGTCGCGGTCGACAACCGCAGCGCCTTGGTGCTCGCAAGCCCGATCGCCACCGCCGTTGCGGCGGAGGCGCCGGGTATCCAGCTCGACATCCGCCCGAGCGGAACGGTCGATCTGCCGGGCCAACTCGATCGTGGCGAACTCGACCTGGCGCTTGGGGGCCTTGCCGCACCGGGTGAGCGTTTCTCGGATCTCAAGCTGTTCGAGGACGGGTTTGTGGCTCTGGTGCGACGCGGCCATCCGGCCGCCGTCGAAGGCTCCGTCACGTTAGAGGCTCTGAGCACTTACGCGCACCTTGCCCTGTCGTCCACTGGTGAGGCCACCCCCTTCGTGGATCTGGAACTCGCCGCACAGGGCCTCGCGCGCCGGATCGCGCTTAAGGCGCCCTTGCTCGCCGCGGCTGCAGCGCTGGCGCAGTCGGAAATGATCGCCGTCATCGGCGAGCGCACGGCCCGGGCCTTCGCCCGTACCGCGCCGCTGGATGTGCTGCGCTTGCCGTTCGATTCACCCCAATCGGTGAGCGCCATTCTTTGGCATCGCCGCTTCGACGGTCACGCGGCCCACCACTGGCTGCGCAGCCTCGTGGTGCGCGTTGCGCGAACGGTCTGATTCCGCCGAACAGCTTGCGATGCTGGGGGATCGCGGTCCGGCCTATTCCCTGCGGCCACGTCAGGTCCCACCAGAAGCTCTGGTGGACGCGCTGGTCACAGTCCGACCAGTTACCATCCCTTTGTCGAATGCCCCTCGCAGACGAACCGTGGCCAGCGCGACGGGTGGCGACGTTGAATGGACGTGAGCCGAGCAGTTCCGTGATCCAGGCGTTTTTCACCTGATGGATGCGGACACGATGAACAGCCGCTCTGGCTCCGCGAGTCAGCAACTTGAGGATGTAGCCGTCACCACTCTTGCTGATCCCGCCCAGCCGCTTGCGCAGGCCGTTCTCGTGCTTCAGACGCAGCAGGTCGCGTATTCGGCGCATCGACAATCTCTCGGTCGGCATCAGGTCCCCTCGTCGTCAAAACGAGGGTGAGTACCCGGTCAGACTGTCGGTCGAGGCTTTATAGCGCGACAATCAGGATGGTTTTGCGTATTGCCTCATTCGAGAATGTTCCCGAAGGCTGATTGTCGTTGCCATGAGGAATCACTCCCATCCAGGCCTCTGACGAGGGGGCTTGAAGGCTGCCAGCACGCTCTACCCCTTCGTCGGAACGGCCATCTCTCGGCAAGGGACTGGCTACGCGGTCAAGCCCCGAAGCCGCGGAGCGGTGCGCCGGCGGCGCAGGGCTCGACGGCGTAGACGGGCCCAT
>JAABUK010012002.1_pt1 | contig 11129 bp, 10 predicted proteins | sample 5559141 | NCBI WGS metagenome assembly JAABUK01 (sample SAMN10711869, study PRJNA513367) | rock metagenome | isolation source: Antarctica rocks | place: Antarctica: Victoria Land, Pudding Butte nord | collected 2016-01-03
GGATACCGGCTATTGAGACTGAAGAGGCACCGGCATGCCACAGGATTGATTTCTTGGGCGCAAACTCTCCAACCAGATACATTGCTTGCGTGGCTGTTATCCAAGTCTGGACATGAAGGGGCAATCAGTAGTCATTGAGATGCAAGAAAGTAAGCTGATTTCCCACCTCAGGTATGCCCGCAGCTTGCTCCCATGAGAGCTCTTCCGGCTTGTGGAGAAGCATGTGCGTCGAGACAGCGATATACTCCGCGTAAGCACCTTCCCACATTCAGCCCACTCACTCCCCCATTCAAAACCTTGTCTTACTGACCACCATATGCCAATCCAAACACCTCATCCCCGACTTTGAACCCCTTTTCCGCATCCTTTCCAAAGCTCTCAATTGTGCCTGAAAACTCAACGCCCAGCGTCTTCGGTGCTTGAGGTGGTACTGGATACATTCCCTCTCTTTGCAGTAAGTCCATTCGGTTTAGACCGAAGGCCTTGATCTTCACTACGGCATCTGTGTCTCTGGGCTTCGGTTTGGGGGTTTCGGTGATAAACAGCGCATCAGCATTGCCTTTGCCTCCCTTTATGTCTGGACGCGTATTCTAGATTAGCGAGTACCCTCTCAGCGCCGATTTAGCGATCAACCAAAGACTGAAATGCTGTCAAAGACGGAGGATAGCTTTACCAACAGCGCGCATGGTCTCGCCCATTGTACCTTTCCTTAGGAGCCCGTTGGCAATTGGAAAGAGAGCAACGGAAAGATTCGTGTCAAATGAACGTATGGAACTTCGACCATAGTAGGGTACTTTGCCTAAAATCTGAGAGTAACCACGGATAAAACTATGTCAACTTCTGGATGGAAACTTTGCAAATGACCTCACCCGTTGAGTTCCGGTCGGGCGGACATAACAAGCTTCAGGTGTCATAGTACGAGTAGGGTTAGCCCTAACTCAATCAGTACCTACCTTAGGTACCTTACATGGTTGCTAGGATCACCCGTCAGTTTGATTGAAAAGAAATCTCGTATCGTTGATGAGGTCTGAGTTTGATGTTTTCAAAGATGATAGAATACTCTCTTCCAGCCAGCGCCCAGGTCTTTACACTATCAGCAAAATGTTCGCTTCACAGTCATCCCAACGCAAACGGTAAGATGAGCTCCGATCCCTACGCTAACAACCGACTGAAGTGTTTTCTAGACATTCAAAGGAAATCCGGGGTCGAGCCTCGTTATTGAACATATGAACGTGCCTGTAGGCCGCCTAATCAATGTTGTACATCTTAATCATCTCCGCCAACTTCCGAGACTCAGCCGAATAGTTAATAGCATTGGCTCCTGACACCTGATATCGTACTCTTGACGATTGTTAGCATGGGCAAAATTGCTTTGTCAAAGATTAAGGCTAACCTCTGTTGGTCCTGGAAGTTGTCCATTTTCGCCCGACATTTGAATATCCACGATTTACAAGTCGCGTCTTGGAAGATCTCTCCAGCAGCCTGGTCGTTGTTTTCTTTTAATTCCATCAGCTGATCCGCACTCATGCCCATAATCAGCCGGCCAACGTCGTCGAAGCAACTGAGCCACAATTGCCCAGTATGATCGCTGGCGTTAATAGACATAATGTACCGATGCTCTGGCTTCGGATGGGACTTGTCACATCTTTCGCACCGCCATTGCCCAGGTTCCAACTCGACCACTTTCTTGTTGCAGCCTTCCGATAAACATGCTGGATATGAGAAATTTTCTTGCTTGACATAGATGATGGTTGCCTTGACAGTAAAATAGTCGGTGTTCTCTGTCATACCGAGATTCTCCTCTTTGACTTGGAGAATTGTCTTGAAGGGGTCGCCTCGACCACCAGCAGCGCCCATGGAACCGCTCATACCGGCATGCGAAGCAAAGGTGTCATTTCTTCCTTGGGCATCATACCATCCTTTGAGCTTGTGCGCGTCATCTATATCAGGATCTACTGTCATGGAACCGGAACTGAGTAAACTCAGACTTCTTCCGTTGAAGTCGGACACTTTGACGCCTTTGAACGCAACTACCGACTCTGGCATGACATCGAAAGCTGTTGCAGAATTTCCCCAGATGGTGAGTCTCACAGAGTAGCCAGTGTTATCTACAAGCGTCAACTCACGCTTGTCGTATGGTTTGCTGGTACTTTTCGACACAATTTGAGATGTCTCCCCGACCTCCTTGAGGATCCCAATTGTATCGATGGTTGTATCTTTCTCAACTGTTTGAAGGTCCCCAATGTTGGTGAAATTGAAACGTACTTGAGGCACGCCACCTTGCTCTTCTGCCTATGATAAGGTTAAATCATCTTCCATGACAGAAAGCATGAAGCTTATAGGCGTACCTTCTCCACTACCGTATCACGTTCAAAGGTAAGCTCGTAATCGTTGTTGAGGTTTGTGAACTGCTTCTTGGCCAACTGGACCCGGCAAGGTGCACTGATGTAGTAAACGCCACCCTCTTGAAACAGCTCGTAAAGCGCATCACATTGATCATTGAAGCCGGTGCCTCGGATCTCTCCACTCTCATCTAGGAGGTTGACACTAAACAACTTACCTTCTCCGTTCTTATTGTGCCATGTCTTGATGTCTGATTTGTTTGTACATCGGGCTTTTATGGTCCACTTATGAGCGTACGGTGACAGTGCTTCGATAGGATAGATATTTGCATGTGCTGGCGACGTAGCTGTGCTTGTTCTTGAAGGTAGCGATTGCTGCTGATGCTGCTGAACAGGTTTGTTGCCGTAAAAACCATCGCTACCTATGGTGGTAGACTGGGGCTTGACGTCCTCCTGCTTGAACTCCAACGCTTTTGGCTCGCCTATCTTCTCACATTCACCGAGACCTTCGAGGACCTCGAGGTCAAGAACGATTATAATTCTGAGTATAATGTAAGCATATATCCCCTGAGGATGATCCATGGATCATACCTCTTTCCCTTTACCTGATTTGCCTGAAACGACTTCAAACGAACAAAACATCCCTTTTTCAATTTTCCATCATGGACGACGTGGTTGACCTCTGTAGAATTCAGTCACTTCTACGGTAATGACTGCGAGCAGGTAAAAATAATATTGAGAGGGGCATAAAATACTTACGAGTTGCAAGCATGCTCTGAACAAAGTTCAAAATGTCGCTAAAAACAACCCGGTACCGCTCCGGAGCGCCCTGCTGACCGGCCAGAGGCTTGACCTGTACGCATTGTAGGATAGGCTGTGAAACTGTAGCATTTGGATCATCACTGGAATTGAAGATGGCGCTGTAGAAGTATCAGTATAGGCCTAGATTGGAGTATCTTCTGCTTCACGCCTACTTCAAGGAACCTTGGTTGATGTGTGAAGCTGCATCAGCCGCCATGATGAAGTTTGAGTAACCGAGTATCGACTGTAGCTATTGTGAATCGCTTTTGTTGTTGTTCTTGCTGCGAACTGTGTAACATCAGAAGGTAGTGGCGGTTGTTTCTATGATTGATGTCTGATAGGCAGACGCGTTGTTTGGACGTGTAAAGCCGTTTCGTGTCACCTGTCATTGCCCCACCATCTCGTTTATTTACATAGATTACAATACTCGTTTCAAGAGGGGCAGCTAAAACCAGGCAGATACCTTTCCCTTTCACGTACAATTCTGACATACGAAGAACACAACATGGCAGACCCCGAAGTTGCTACGAAGGCGCCTGAGAGCGATGCTCAAGATCAAAGTGCGATGCCTAGTGACACTCCTGCACAGAAAGGCGAAAGCATGGGGGTTAGCTACTCTCGGCCCACAATCTGAACTGCAACTGACGAAGCCATTTAGGAACACTGCGTGACAGATCGCCCATCCCGTAAGCTCAATACTTTTCTCTACATGTTTCAGCCATGCTAAGAGAGAATATTAGCTGCCGACGCTCCAACTGGTGTGGGTCTAGGATAACTTCTTGACGGACTCTGGGGGCTTACTATAGTCGGGTAGGAAATATCAAAGATCGCAGACGTAGAAGTATGCACAATCCATAGATTGGGGAAATAGCAGATAATTCATTCATTCAGGTCTACATTTCGAAACCGAGCGACTACCCTCACTTACCTTCCAAACTTCTGCTCATGTTGAGTAGCGGAACTGGGATACATTCCCATAATAACCAACTTCAAGCGGACAAATATGCTGGCGAAGGATTTCTAGTGGTTATGCCCGATCAGTATGTCCATTAAAGTAAGATGAAATCAATGTTAATGCGTCTATTTCAAGGTTTGCAGGCGACGCAATACCCAACATCAAAATCGATGCTCATGCACAAAACGAAGAACCTTCTTTAATAGAGAAGGTCAAGGTAGGGGTGGCAGAGACAGCCAAATCTTTTAGAATAGACATGTGGCTGGCACGGCAAACACAAGAAAAGGTCTTACCAATCTTGCGAAAGGTGATAGAGGGCGCAAAGGAAGAATTTGCGGATGCGGTCGCAAATGGTGGGGGAATCTATGCTGTAGGGTATTGTTTTGGTGGAAAATATGTATGTCTATTCGGTTCTGAATTACCAGCGACGGTGGCCCATGGCCAAGCCCTGAAAGATGAGGAGCAAGGAATGGCGAAAGATGGGCCTTTGGTCAAAGCTGGCGCTTTCGCTCATGGTATGAGTGTATCATTTCTTAACGAGGGTCCGATACTAAAGCTTCTAGGCACCCTCATTACCAAGGAGGACCTAGAAAGTGTGAAGTCGCCAATCTCAATGGCGTGCGCAGGTACGTTCAACCCTTCAATGGAGAACGCCATAGAGATGCCCCACCCCCGGAGCGGAATTATTGCATTATTCCTCGCACTTTCCCTTGCCTAAGGAGTAAACTGACCGAATTAATAGAAAATGACCCGCTATTCCCGGATGACGTTCGTATTGCAGGTCAGAAGTTCTTGGAAGAACACAAAATAGAACATGAAATGAAAGTGTATCCAGGTGCACCACACGGTCAGTAGATTGGCAACGCCCTACATCGGGCTCCAACCCAGACGTGGCAATACACGTACCATTTTGGCGGCCCGTGCTAGATGTAGTACGTCTATCAGGCTAACACAAAGCACAGGTTTCGCGGTCGTCGGAGAATACGAAGATCCCAAGATTCAAGAAGCGCAAAGATCGGCGTTCGACCAGATGGTCGCATGGTTAAAGTCCCATTGATAGATTTGTATGTTGGACTGGATACAGTGATTCCAGGGCTACTTCGGTGGACGCCGCCCTAATTTCATGAGTCTTTCCAAGTTTTCAAATCCTCGTAGCCATAGCATACGATCCACCTTTTCATGACCAGGTGAGCCCATTTGGGAGTCAACCAGTCAAAGAAAGCTGCAAAATCAATGATTGATTATAGCCTAACAACGAGGTTCAGCTTCTTTACAATAGTAAAATAGACCACGCTCAGTTTCTAGACTCGTAGTGTTGAAAATGAGAAGAGGTTGATGCACGGATGTTTGGAAGGGTGTTTCGCGAGGAAATTTAAAGTATTTATACGAGACACTAGTACCGTAATATACCTCTATGAATGTGTAATGAACGGAATACACACTAGTTTATTTATGTCAATACGTAAGGCCTCAGGACCCCTCGCGAACATCGAATTGCACTCTTCAAGCGATACCGCCTTGGAATCTACATCTGTCCCTCGCGATGGCTTGTACTCATATAGACGCTGCTGGTAAATACTCCTATCCTGCGCTTGGACTAGCTGTGGTGCTCACACCTGTTCTTCAGAGCTGCGTCCACCAACTGCAATGCAGTCTGTCTATAGAGAAGACTGTACACAGTGCTTCGACTCCATAGTACATTTCCCAGACAAGTATCTATCGGTGTTTGCACAAGGACTCATTGAACCAATCTCAGGATGATCCATCGGGACTGAATGTCTGTCTGTACTGCTTCAACGGAGGCTGTACAACGGAGAGAGATCATGCAAGACTGCATAGTCAGGCCTCAAAACATCCGTTGGTACTCAATATCCAGAGGAGTAGAAAGAAGATCAAGGTCAGCAAAACCTCGAGGTGATCCTTCCGAGCGGAGACCGGACAAGAGCACAGCGTTTTGGAAGGCTGTGACCGCTGGTACACAAATCGCTGACCGGCTATTGTAGCGCGACGAGCCTCCCAAGAAGGTATCGAAGCTTGCGATAGCTGCAGAGACGGAGGCAGACCGCTACGACACCAAGACGCAAGTTCAATGCTATGAATGTGGTGTGGATGATGTCCAGAGCACAAGTGGAAAGCTTTCAGAGGTAGTGGATGCCGTGCTTAAAGCCAATACGTTCGCCAGACAGGCAGAAGTTCAAGCTTGGGAGCAAGAAATCACACCGTGCGAGCACACGCTATGTTTAATGCAAGAAGAGGCCCGTCAGATTGACTCTCAGGGTATGCTATACCTCCGCCTCCCCAATAGGGACGAACTGATTGAAGACCTAGATCTTGGCCACTGTTCGATGTGTGATCTAAAGGAGAATTTATGGCTTTGTCTCCAGTGCGGAAATCTTGGATGCGGCCGATCCCAGTTCGGAGGAGTCGGTGGCAATAGCCATGGGCTCAAACATACTGAGCTCACAACACATGCTGTGGCTGTTAAGTTGGGCTCTATAACGCCCGAGGGAACGGCCGACATATATTGCTACTCTTGCAATGATGAGCGTACCGATCCAGACCTTGTCGCACATTTAGCACACTGGGGGATCAACATCGCTGAGCGACAAAAAACAGAGAAAAGTCTGGTGGAAATGCAGATTGAGCAGAATCTAAAATGGGAGTTTTCAATGACTACCGAAGATGGAAAAGAGTTGAAGCCATTGTTTGGACGAGGATTTACTGGATTGGAGAACTTGGGTAACAGCTGTTACATGGCTAGTATACTGCAGTGTCTTTTTTCTATGCCAGCATTCCAAGACCGCTATTACCACCCGAATGAGCTCCCTCCAATGTCTCAAACGCCTGCGGAAGATCTCGAGACACAGTTAAGAAAAATGGCGGATGGACTACTATCAGGTCGCTACTCACTTCCTGACTCGGACGTCATTGCCTCAGAATATTCTCCTGAGGTTCCCCATCAAAAGGGCCTTGCACCAGCTATGCTCAAATATCTGATTGGTCGTGGCCATGAAGAGTTCTCCACTATGCGCCAACAAGACGCTTTTGAGCTCCTCCTCCACCTATTCAAGCTCGTCACCCGTTCTTTACATACCGCTCCATTGAGTGATCCTGTCCAGTCCTTCCGCTTTGTCATGGAACAACGTCTTCAATGTACATCCTGCCTAAAAGTTCGCTATCGAAATGACGAACAAGACAATGTCTCTATTCCTGTGCCTGTTCGACGAAAACTTCGCGTCGTCAACGGAGATCCTGGTGATGAAAAGCAAAAGCATGAGTTTGAGCCTGTCACGCTCAAAGAATGTCTCGACATATTCACTAGCTCAGAGCTAGTCGAGCTTACATGTCCCGCCTGTGGCAGCAAGGACGGTTTCACTAAACGCTCGATGTTTAAGACTTTTCCAAATACACTAGCCGTGAATGCTCGTCGCTTTGAGCTTGTCAACTGGGTCCCCACGAAGTTGGACGTTCCTGTTGTAGTAGGGGATGAACCATTCGATCTAGACGCCTATATGTCAGCTGGACAACATGACGACGAAGAGCTTCTTCCCGAGGATGCTGGAGATGTGAGTAGAGCTGGCGCTGGTTTCTTGCCCAATGAACCAGCGCTCGCGCAACTGGAGGCTATGGGGTTTCCTCGCGTACGGTGCGAAAAGGCGTTACATGCGACGGGTAATTCCGATGCAGAAACGGCTATGGCCTGGCTCTTCGAACATATGGAAGACCTAGACATAGATACTCCGGTTGATCTTGGTGGCGCAGGTGGACAGAACGTTGCTGGTGGTGTGAATTCAGAAAGTATCGAGGCACTAGGGGCTATGGGTATCAGTGCGCCACAGGCAAGAAAAGCGTTGAAAGAGACAGACGGGGATGTCAATAGAGCTCTTGACTGGGTCTTCAGCCATCCAGATGACCAAGGTGACCTTGGAGGTGAAGAAACCAGAGATGCTCCTGCGGAAAGCGAGAAGAAGATGGCTGGCAGTGCAAAGTCGCCGGCGACCTTCAAGCTCCAGAGTATCGTATGTCACAAGGGAGCTAGTATTCATGCTGGGTAAGTCATAAACGATGACCCAAACACGTGAACGATACCGCTGACACTGGGGACTTAGACACTATGTGGCCTTCATACGGAAGTACGTTGCTCACGAAGGCAAAGCGAGTTGGGTACTCTTCAACGACGAGAAGGTCGTCAAGGCCGTCGATGTGGACGAGATGAAGAAGTTCGCTTACGTGTATTTCTTCCATCGGGTGTAGTTGCCCCATGCAGGAATGGAGCCACGCAACAAAGATGCAGTGGAATTGTGGTAAGATGATACGCATGCATTACTTTGGCGTCATGACTAGATGAAAACCGAAACTGGTAGAAACGATCTTGGAGCATAGTATGGCACAGCTAGAGCAAATATTTTGTTCCCACGTACTACTAGCGTACGTCGGACTCGGAGATCAATGTCCTGCTTTCTTTAACTCTCTTTCCTACCCACGCTACTTCTACAGTAACCTGAAGGTTTTCGGGTTAGCATCACTATGCGAGAGGTACCTTACCTTGTGTCTCGCTCAAAGAAGCGCAGAGCTAGCCCCAAAAGTCAACCTCATACCGTCTTTCCCCAACCATCGTCTCTCATGCCAAACCATCGAGTAAATCAATGGCGCTGTCGAGACTCACTTCAGCAAGACATCGCGTTATGACGGATTTTATTTATTCCCGTTGGTCGATTCGTACTAGCTACAAAGTCTCATGGACTAGACTGCTCGTCGTCCTAAATGGGCGTTGTTACTGATGATGATGATGATGATGATGAAAATAGATTACTTCTGAGTAATGTTTACTGTAGCTAGATGTATACTAACTAGATATTATCAACTGCGGCGAACCATCTTTAACCCTCTCCCCAAATTTCCCCCCCCAAACTGTACACGAAACGAATACCATGATTTTAGCCCACCTGAACCTCAGCCTTATCATCTCATTTAAGAGTATATTCGAGCGCATAATTAAAGCTATCAATGTTAATTTGCGCAAGCGCTTTTGACTGTATTGCCTTGTTGCATCTGTCTTTTTCAGGATCCAGGACTGTATTGAAAAGGGTTGCTCCTTGCAAAATAGATGTGCTTACCGGCTGTCACTGAGAAAGAATCGAACAGTTTTTGATAAAACGGGGAGCTCGTGACCCCAGTCTGTCAAGTGAATCGATGCAGCACAAAGCCTCAGCTTGGGATCGTTCAAAGGATTGATGAATGCGGCGTGTGAGAGAAAAGGGCGGGATACGTAGTTGAGATGGGTTAACGACGGTGGCAATGAATCTTGAAGGGATCAGTTGGACGAGGGGAGGGGTGGCAGGGTTGGGAGGATGAGGAGATGGTGATGAAGGTGATGGATGTGATGTAGGATGAAGGTGATGAGGAATAGGCTGAGGGATGATGATGAAGGGAGGAGAAGAGGGTTGGAAAGGCGAACGACACGATGAGAACAGGGATGAAGCACGTGCACAGACTTAATAATCTGTTATGTAGTGAGGAGTAGTTATGATGGCGGGGGTTTGGGGCGGTGGGGATGGGGATGAAGGTGGTAATGGGGGTCGAGCGTGGTAGAGGAACGACGACGACGGCGATGACGGGGAGAAGTGTTTATGCTAAGTTAAGAGCGAAATGTGCACTTAAGAGACTGGGGTATAATAAAAGTGGGTGGCCCCGCGAACTGGGAAAATGGGAGATGGCCTTAGTGATTATAAGGGGAGGTGAGTAAGGTAATTGCTGATTTAGCCGGTTTTTCAAACAAAGGTCAGTTTGCGGATGAACGGGATGCTAGGGGACGGAAGAATATTGATAATCGTTAGTGTCACGAGGCGATGGATGTTGGAGCAGTTGCGGGAAGCCTTTACCTTAACAGGGGATGCAGCTTCGAGAAGTTGGTCTACCTATTTGAAGGTGATATTAAGCCTCGGCGAGATGTTCCACCTCAGAGACAATCCAAATATCCAGAGTATTTCACACCATCGTAAAAGGAGGTGAGCCCACCTTACATATCGTCATGTCGTAATCGCATCACCACCTTCTATATTTTGCGTCTTCGTAATCACATCGGCATCTGTGAGTTCCTCAGCTTCGATGAAATCATTGCAGTCGTGAGCCTCGACGTCATCTCCGTTCATCCCTTGCAACAACGAGTTTATACCGCTTGCTATATTTTGATCATGGTCGAGCGGGCCGGTGCTGCTTACACATCTTTGAAGGAACTCTGAGGAAAAGGTTGCAACGCTTGGTGGTGCGGAACCGAATAATGAAACCGAATCGTGTGGTGAGGTGTGTGGCTGTGATAACAAGCGGCCTTCAGTTTGATTGACGCTCGCACTCAACCCTTCGTCATCTGGACTAGTAACGTGGTACTCAAAAGTTGTTTGATAAGACTAGTTGAGTGAACCCGAAGGAGAGGCCTTATTGCATAGTGTATCTTTCATTGCCCTGATAAGGAGGTTCTGGTTCTTCTTGATCATTCTTGGTGTGATGCCTTCCTCAAGTAAAGTTCTCCCTAGATTCATCCATGTCTGATGGCCTTCTGGCGAGGATGCATCAAGACTGTTGCGCATGAACGGGATTCCTTGTCGTCGTGATCCTAATATCTCTTTCAGTTGGACTTCGATACGAGATTGAGATTCTTCGAGGCGCTCCTGGGCGGACGTCATCTGTTTTTGGGAGCATTCTGTACGTTGCTGAGAATCTTGAATGCGGTCCTGGTTTGATCTAGTGCTATGGTCAGCAACGACGTGGTAGAACTCTAAGGAGAAAGGGATTCTGATTTTTAACGGGACATTATAAGCTGTCATAAATTCCACCTGTGCGGTAATTGCGCGTCGGAGTTTTGGTATCTTTTTAGCAAAGCTTGCGGTCCGAATACTTTCGCCAAAGTTCATTATTCCAAATAATATCCGCGGCCCCTTGTCTACGTCTTCATCTCTATCCATGTGTGGATCGTTTGAATCTTGTCGTAATCTGCGATATCTGAACCGTTCCCTATACGTACGGTATATGGT
>JAABUK010012004.1_pt1 | contig 11127 bp, 9 predicted proteins | sample 5559141 | NCBI WGS metagenome assembly JAABUK01 (sample SAMN10711869, study PRJNA513367) | rock metagenome | isolation source: Antarctica rocks | place: Antarctica: Victoria Land, Pudding Butte nord | collected 2016-01-03
CTAATGGGATACATTTCTAAGGATGGAGGCAAATTCCCCAGATATGGATCTGAAAGCGTAGCAGACATTCTATTCAATCTATGCCTTCGCAGCTAGCGCCTTATCGGTGATACTCTCAGCCTGCGTACTAACGCCCACATTCGGGTCCAGAAGATCCAACATGCTGATGTTGGTTTCAAGCGCTTGATGAAACCAATTCCGCAATTCGGCCGCAATCAGACTATCCACACCCAATTCCGCCACCGACTTGGCCGGATCGATGCTCTCCGCATCGACGAACAACATTTCAGCTACCACGTTGGTGATGGCCTTTTGCACAAAAGCGACGGTGTGTGCACGCCCAGTGACCCCTTCGCGAACAGCCTCAGAGAATTCATTGTGTAGATGAGTGACAGCATCCTTGGGTCCAGCATCCAGAGAACCTTGCAGATCGGCAGACTGCCGTTGAGCATCCGAGAATGCGCGCATAATAAGCGAGACTCGTCCGTCGCTGTACCAGCGGGGTGCGGTAGCAGATGAAGGGGCTTCGCTTGCCATCTCTTCTCGCATCCTGGCCACCATGCCTGCCGGGTCCAAGTAGGTGTGTAGGTTTGCGGCCGAGAGCGGATCCTGCGATTGACCAGACCACTGATCGGAGCTTGTCTTCTCAGTGGTCCTGTTGTTTAAGAAAGCTGGCTCAAGGAGTGTCAAGAATTGAGATTCGCCCAATGTTAGCGCCTTGTTGCGCTCGAAAAGATGGACAGTTTTGGTATCTGTGCCGACATTTGTAATTTCTTTGATCAAGCTGAATGAGATGGTCGACGCAGGTAAGATCAGTCGTTGGCGGTAGCGTGCAAAGGCATCCTGAAAGTTATTGGCCGCGGTATATGCGCCCTGCGTCGCGATTGCATACACGGATAAGGCCGAGGTCGTCATGACAAAGAAGTCAAGAGACATCGATAGGGTTGCCTCATGCAGGTTCTTGGTCCCTTCCACCTTGGCTGATAAACTTTCGTTCCATCGCGAAGATGAAAGCTTGTCAAATGTGAGGTCCAGATATGAGACAGCAGCATGCACGATACCCCTGATGGGACGAGACGAAGAGATCTGTCGGATCACACGCATCACCTGGTCCTTTCTGCTAACGTCACAGACAAAGGTTTCGACATGTATGTCGCGGCTCGCAAGGGATTCGATCTGTTTCTGGGCTTCAGCGACGTTGGTAGTGTCACGTCTAGAGAGAATTGCGAGGTGTCTTGCACCCCGTTCACCCATCCATCGGATCAAGGACCTACCTAAGCCGCCCAGGGCTCCAGTAATGACATAGCAAGACTCGGAGTCGAACTTGACTACTGGGGCGGAAGGGATCATCCTGACTAGACTTTCGGGTTTTTCGAAGCTCGCAACAAGCTTGCCAACCATGTCGGAGAATTTGCCCAGTGCTGGGGCTAATTGAGCTACATCGGGCGCTGTCACTTTTTCAATGGGGCCAATGAGTCCTTCGCGGTAATAACTATCAACGGTCTGCATGAGCTCTTCACCGAGCACTGGATCCGATTCCAAGACGGCGAAAAGATCGACCGAGCAATAGGTAGCGTTCTTTTGGAACAATTCCAAGCCCGTCAACGAAGCGGCCTGTAAATTGGCTCGGCCCACATCAATAAGGCGGCCCAGAGGCGCCAGCACTTGGAAAGATGAATATAGAAGTTCGCCTTGAGCAGTGCTCACAATTACGTCAAACCCGCCATTGCGCGTCATTTGCGCAGCCCGTCGGAGAGTTTTCAAGCTGGGTGCTGAGATAACATGCGAAGCGGGCATGGCCATTTCGTTTACGAGGAAGCCGGCTTGCTCAGTCGTCTCGACCATGGCAAACACATCCGCTCCTCTTGCTCTTGCCAAGCGAATCGATGCCAGCCCAACGTCCTTTGCGCCTGACTGAACGAGCACTGACTGTCGTTTGTTGAGACGGGCGACGTGGTCCAAAGAATAGATAGCGGTCGTGTAAGCCATCGGCATGGTAGCCATTTGTATCATGTCATCACCTGGCTCGAGCTTGCTCGTAAAAGCAGCTGGTACACGGGTGTAGTTGCCGAACTGGCCTCTTCCGAGACCGTATACGCGGTCACCAATCTTCAAACCACCGACCCCGGCACCTACCGCAGTAACAGTACCGGTGTATTCAGAGGAAAGGTCGTTCCCATCCAAGCGGCCAGACCAATGGTCCAAGTCCCTCCAGTTCAGGCCAATAGCAGCAACCGCCACATCGATGAAGCCGGAAGGCAGTGGTTGCAAGAGCTCCGTATAGGGTATGAAGCGCAAGGAGTTTAACACACCCGGTGTCTCGAAGGCCGCTCGTACAGCTCCTTGAGCGCAGAGTGGTAGCAGTTCCGTCTTCATGCTTTGGCTGTCTAGGCCGTGCTGCGAGTGGAAGCCTGCATCGGGCACATGTCGACCAACCCACATGCAGCCATCTTGCCATGAGAACTCACGATCCATGGGATCGCCTTGTTCGTCATCCAGTGGAGTGCCTTGGTGCAGTGCAAACTCGTGGTCGACGATGCAGCGAGCAAGATTTCTTCCATCTTCATTTCCTACTTCGAAATTGTCGGCGTCAATGTCGATTGACACGTACTGGCTGGCGGGATTCTCGTTTTGAAGGACACGGAGCAGCCCAGGAACTAAGGCGCCATCTGCATTGCGTCCTTTTGCTGTGCCGCAGCTTGTAAGAGTGACCAAGCTCGCTGCGTTTCGTGCAAGGTGCTGCAAAACCTTCAAGTCTTGCTCGCTGGCGTTTACCAAGAGATGCTTCTCATCAAGAAGTGCCATAACGCGTGCGTCCTTAGAAACGCCATCCAAGGCCTTGTCGTAAGGAGCTACTTTGGCAGTCACTCCCCGTTGATACAGCTCTGTGGCAATACGCTCGACAAGGGGTGGAGCTGTGCTGGCGCTATAGAGCACATGAATGACGGTAGATTGAGGTTGGGTTACTACCTCTGGGAGAACGGTAGAAAGGATCACTGAGGTGGTGTTGTTCGGTTCTGGAAAATCGTCCAACACCACATCAAGACCTGAAAAGCCAGCTTTTCGTAACGACGAGTCCCAAGAGTCCAGGCTCTGGAAAGGAGCATCCACACGACCATCAGGAATACCGGCCCAGTACCCTCTGAAGGTACCCACAATGACTCCAGCCACAGTGAAATTTCGATTGGTCTCAACCAAGACAAGTCTGCCTCCAGGCCTGAGCAACTTCCGGCAATTTGACAACGTTTTGTGCATATTGGAGGTGGCATGAAGGACTTGGCATGCAATAACGAGATCGTAAGCTTGCTTATATCCTTGCTCCATGGGATCCACCTCGGTGTCGAAGACTGAAAAGTTCATGTCGCGTAGATTAGCCATGGATTCGCGCGCTGATGATAGGAAGCCAGGGGATATGTCGGTAAAAGTGTAGTCCCGGTAGGCTTTGATGTTGTTGGGGCCATTCAAAGCCTTCATAGCAATGCGAGTTGCCCCACCGGTACCACCACCAATCTCCAGAATGCGGAGGTTAGGGTTCGAGTGGACAATTCCCGCCAGAACGTGGAAGAGCTGAGGGTAGATAGCCGTCATCAGAAGACCCGACTGATAAAGAGGCGTCAGCAGATCTTCGCCAATAATGACGTCCATGCCGGTTCTGCGTTGATAGAGAACGTCGGCTATATTATCATGTAGAAGCTTCGCGAGCTTGACCTCCATCACATCGGATGCTTGGCTGACCAATTCTTCAATGCTGTGAAGGAGGCGTCCGTGGCGGGCGAGCTTTCTCCCCTCTTCCATCAACTCCGAGTGATCATTTTCGCCCCTTCTCTTGATCCAGTTGAAGAAGTGGCGTACATCACCCGAGGGCATGGGCCCATCTTGCAGCTTCCCGAAGCTTTCATATATGCTGAGAACCACGAAGTTCGCTAGCTTGTTGGTAATTGCCCATTGGGGCGACTTGTCGACGTTGTCCTTCGGCGGAGGGTATAATTGGCGGGCTTGGTGGTTGTTCAGGGTACGAATATCCGGCTTCCAAGCAAGACGGGTGAAGGGGCTGCTGAATGTCTTGTCGACGGGCTTAGCCTCGCTCGAGTAGCTGATGCAACGGAGAGCATCGATCTTGAGGAGGGTCTCGCTATTGGGGCCCAGCATTTGCAAGTCGAGATAAGCAGCGCGCATGCCGCGCCTTTCTCCATGGGCAATGACAGTGCAAGTGTCGCCGGCAATATGGTTGGCGAGATACATGCTCGAGAGCTGGACTGGTACGAATGCCGTACTGGCTTCCTTGGGGCGGCCTCCATGACAGGCGATCAAGCCCAACTGGATGGCGCCGTCGAGCGAAGATGGGTGCAAAGGGTATCTGGACTCGCCTCCTTTGACGGCGCCCTCTGACTCTGAACTTGTCGTGTGAAGGGCCACCGTCGCCTCCGCTACCTTGGAGTTGGGATCGACGCGGATATCGGAAAGCGGACGGAATGTCGGGCCGTAGCCGAGGCCGATGTCGGAGAAGCGCTTGTACCAAGCCCGTGTACTGACTAATGGGCTTGTGGGAGCAACAGCAGAATGACCGGAAACAACGATGTCGTCCGTATCAATCACATCAACTTTCACAAGACCTTTACTATGCTCCCTCCATTCATCATTCTCCCGTCCCACAGAGCTGATAGAGAATGTCGCCCACGCGGGTGACCTGGCCGTCGCTGCTTCGACCAGCTCCATGCTTGTCAGAACCTCAACGCCGTAGTCGTCTTCCGGGATCGTCAAGCTTTTACTTATCGTCACGTCACGGAGGGAAAACCCCTTGATCTGTGACGGCTCGGGAAACTCGTTGTGGATGCGTGTGGCAGCTTCCACAGCCATCGCAATATAGCCCGCGCCGGGTAGGACCATATCTACAAAATTGTACGTCAGTTCACCAGGATTTGAGATGAGCTTGAGTAAAGAGTCCACTCACCCGGCAATAGGCGATGGTCGCTCAACCATGGCACGTCTTTCACACGGAGAATGTTGCGCCATAAGGGTCGGAGCTTTGCATTCCCAGGCACCTTGGAGCCTAGGAGGTCGTGTCGAAGAACCGATCGAAACCGATACTCTTTGCTGGCCCGAGTCTCGTGGTAATTGAGCCCTCCATATGTATATTGGTATGGTGGAAGATCGATGCTGGTGCAGCCATGTTTCAGGCCTGTACCGTCCACCTCGTCAACAGCATTCACAGCAGCAAGGTCGACAATCGCGTTGACGCTGAACAAAGATCCAGCAAGTTGCAGCATCGACCTTCGACCGTCTTCTTTCCGCTTAAGCGTTGAAGCGTACGCAACACTCTTGCCGCCTGCCTTCAGAATCTCCTGCAAAGGGGACTTTAATGCTGGATGAGGTCCTATCTCCACGCTTTCGACCTCAGTCAGCATTGTCTGGTCCTCTCAAACTCAACAAGGAGACTTACATAGCGTGGATCGGTACATCCTCCATATCGACGAGGTTTGTGATAGCCTCAGAGAAACGCACCGGAGATTCCAGATTGGCTTTCCAGTATGAGGCTGGATGACTGAAATGAGCAGTACTCTTGTGGGGTGTGACGGACGAAGCCCATGGTACGTGTTGATACCGCTGTTTCGCATCGGCCAGCCCAAGTTTTTGTATGCGTTCGAGCTCCGTGGTAAGTGTCTCTACATATTCGCGTCCGACGGGAATCATATGATGCGAATGATAGGCATTGCCACCGGTTTGCAGCCATCGGTAAAAGATACCGTCTGCTGTCAGGGCTGTGGAAATCTCGTCGATCCCGGTCATATCTCCAGATAGAGTGACGTTGGCTGGAGAATTTATGGCTGCCACCCTCACTCTATCTTCTCGGCCTCTTAGATATTTGGCAACCTGGTCATGGCTGAGACCTACGGCCAACATAGCACCTTTCTGCTCATTCCTGAATACTGCCTGACCACGGAGGTATGCAGCTACGATGGCCTCGGCAGCCGTAATACGACCTGAAGCGTACGCCGCTGCTATTTCACCTGACGAGTGTCCGGCGACGCCCGAAGGTCGGATAGACCATGAAGCCAGAAGATCGACAAGACCAATCTGTAAGGCAGTACATGCTGCTTGGGAGACTTCTGCTGTCTGGATTACAGCCTCATCACAATCGCCAGAGAGGATACTGTATAGTGACCATGAAGGTGGATTGGAGAGTTTGTCAAGGACTTGGTCAAGGTACTCGATGGCTGTTTGGAAGACCCGATACTCGAACAGTTCAGCACCCATAGCGTGGCCCTGAGCTCCTTGGCCGGTGAAGACGAAACCAAGGTCGCTAGTCTGCAAAGGTGCTCGGACAGGTTTCCTATCAAGAACAAGGTTCTTGGAGACATTGCCCTTCTCCACGAGGCAGAAAGATCGCTGTGCAAATCTCGAACGCCTAGCACTGAACGTATACGCCACGTCTGCCAACGAAAAGTTATCGATCACTTGCGATAATGTGTCGAGATTCAACTTGAGTGAGTGCTCATTATGGGCCGAAAGAGGCAGCAATAGCAGGTGGCGTGTAGCCGCATTGTCTGTGGCGATCAACTTGGGACTCTCAACGATAGGTTGGTGCTGTATCGAATTTTCATGATGATGACCATTCACATGTCCGTTCGTCATGCCGTTGGCCTTGCTTTTGAAGATGCCAGGTGCCACATAGTCCGGTAGTACGTTGTTGACATGATCAATGATGCAGTGTCCATTCGCACCACCGTATCCGAACGAGTTTATACTTGCTCGTTGCAGTCTGTCCACTGGCCATGGGGTAACCCCGGTCACTGGTTGGACCTTGGCACCTTCAAAGTCGATGTTAGGATTCCGTGTCTCGAGATTGAAGATAGGAGGTATAGCCCCATTCTCAAGGGATAGCACAACCTTCATGACTGATGCCAGGGCACTGGCACCTTCACCATGCCCTACATTGCCTTTTACAGAACCCACTAGCAAAGGATCGTCGTCAGATCTCTCCGAGGCGAAGACCTTTCCCACAGCTGCCACTTCAATCGGGTCTCCGACATACGTGCCTGTGCCGTGGCATTCGAAATAGCTCGTATCTGAATAAGAAAGGTCCCCAGCGTTTCGATAAGCTTCACGGATGACAATCTCTTGGCCTCTGGCACTCGGTCGTGTGATACCACCCGTCCGGCCGTTCGAATTAATGGCAGTCCCCCTGATCATTGCTCGGATGGGTGAATTATCCGCAATGGCCAGGGCTGGTCTTTTCAAATAGATGGCACCGAATCCCTCTCCTCGGGCGTATCCTTCGGCTTTGGCGTCGAAAGTATGACATCTCGAAGATGCAGATAGCGCGCCGAGTTTGTCAAGGGCAATCTGGACTCCAGGGTCCGCAATCCAATTAGCGGATGCAACAATTGCTGAATCGCAATCACCAGCGCGGATTGCGTTGACTGCTAGATGCAGGGCATACATGGATGATGAACAAGCAGTGTCAACAGTCAGGCTAGACGTCGTATAAGCAGTCACTCTCGGTCTACAAGGATCGATCCAAGGCGTACCTTGGCCCCTGAAGATTGAAAATATAACTTATGCGGTTTGCAAGAATACTCGTTCCGGCGCCAGTAAAGGCATATGGCCTTGGGTTGTCCCAATCGCGCGACTGAATCATCCAGTGGTCTAAGTTGAAGTTGCCAACAAAGACTCCGGTCCGAGTTCCAGAGACACTGGACCACGTTTCTCCAGCATTTTCTATAGCTTCGTATGCCACTTCGAGCAACTTACGTTGTGACGGATCCATCGTTTCTACTTCAAGTCCAGTCATGCCAAAGAACGAATGATCAAACAGGCGGGCATCTTCCTCGGCAAGGAAAGCACCTTTCATGGCCACAGAACCCGGGCGATCTGCGTTGGGATGATAAAATCCTCGTGTAGAGAACCGTGGATCGTCAAATTCTTTCCAGCCATCTACCTTGTTACGCAGAAAGTCCCAAAAGTCGGGGCTGTTGCGGACACCACCAGGCCAACGGCATCCTTTTCGAATGTCTCAGTTTCTGTCTTGCCGCAATTGGAGTTGGGCTCCTTACCCATGCCTACGATAGCCACCGCCTCATACTGGTCGCGCTGAACAGAAGCCATGGCGAGATCGAGCGCCTGAAGAATACAGATTTCTCAAATTTGGATTGCGGTGTTGAATGTCGCTTCAATGTCACTCCCTTAGGGCATGTGACAATTTCAATGATTTCGTAAAGAAGATTCACACCAAGGATGCTTTCGTTGAGCTTAGCTGGATTTCTATCTCACGCCATCACCATGCTAAGATCTTACCACATGTACATTTGCATTATCGAGTGGTTCGATATTTCGGCCGCGAGCCGACGCTCTCAAAGAGTCCGAGCCGGTTAGATCGGCCGACGTATTAACATGCCCGATGTCATGGATTCAGCGGTAAGCATCAGCATCATGGCTTGGGCTGGTCGAGGAAAAGGCGGAAGGAATTTTCTACAAGTCATCTCAGAATTCCCCAGCGGTCATAATCTTTTCTAGGAACCATCGCTCGCGGTTTGCGGCTCCTGTCACATAATCAAAAAAACGTACGATATCATTGATTCACTATGGCAGGCTCAGGGAACCCTGCCGTCCCATCTTCATCAATTTTGGCCCTCGCCCAGAATATCTTCGAGCTCACTCAGGATATGACCATATATCTACAAGCCAACAACCTCGCTGCGCCCACATTCGCGCTTGATTCCCAGGACCCACCTGAAACTCCACAATATCGCCGTCTTCACGCCACTCTCAAGACTTCTCTAGAAGACCTTTCACGTCTCATAGATGGCCCCAGAAAGTGGTTAAGAGCCTTCTGCGCCACAGGCTACGACCTAGGTGCCCTCCAGGTCGCACTTGACTTTGAATTCTTCCAATTGATACCGGCCCATGGAGAGCTTACGATTGAGGACTTGGCCAAGAAGTCTGGCCTAGACGCCGACCGCACCGGCCGTATCGTTCGCCAGCTCATGACTTATCGCTTTTTCGAAGAACTCCGGCCAAGGGTAATCTCTCACAGCTCCACCTCACTCTTGATGCAACAAGATGAAGAGCTGCGATCTGTCGTCCACTACTCGCTCGATGAGATGTTGAAAGCGGCAGCCGACTGCAATATCAGCCTCAAGGCAAACCCTCATGAAGCACACCAGAATTTGAATCCATTCGTCACTCGACACGGCGTTGGGATGTTTGAGTTTTACAAGAATAATCCAGAGAAAGCTCGCCGGTTCGGGAAAGCCATGGCTGGATTGCGGAAGATGGATCGCCATCTGGACTACCTGCTTCAAAATAGCTTTGGTTGGTCTGCCATCAAGGGCACCGTCGTTGACTGTGGTGGTGGTAATGGACATATATCGAAGAGTCTGGCACATGTATGTCTGCCCTAGACCGGCCATCCCATCAAAAGCTCTCTCTGACCCCGTAAACAACAGCTTTACCCCAACTTGAACTTTATCGTGCAGGATTCCAACGCGGACATGCTTGCCGAGGGCCGGGACTCGCTTGATGATGCTCTTCGAGGGCGTGTGACATATCTTCAGCACAGCTTCTTCGATCCACAGCCGACCAAAGCCGCGGCGGCTTTTCTGATCCGCCAATGTACACACAACTGGGCTGATAACGACGTCGTCACGATCTTCAAGTCATTCGTTCCTGGACTCGAACATTCCAGCCCTGAGACCCCGTTACTCATCAACGATATCCTCATCCCGGAGCCGGGAACCTGGCCTCTTCATCAGGAGCGCCTTGTTCGCCAAGTCGACATGGTTATGTTGGTTAACTGTGGTGCCAAACAACGTACCAAAGCCGAGTTCGAGTCGCTGTTGAAGGAAGCGGATCCTAGATATGAGATTCGCAATGCTTTTGGCAACGGACCGCTGGGTCTTCTTGAGGTCTATCTCAAGCGATCTTAGTCATCCCTTCGACTGGTAGGGTCGCCGTTTTCAGGGGTTAGCCGACCTTGTGGTGACTAGAATCATTCGAACACTCTGGAATCCTTTTGCTATGGTGATGTGGGCATCTGATACCTGTCGTTTCGCTAAATCGGTTGCCTACTACTGCATCCGATACCTCGACTGCCAGCTCAATCGGATGCCCCACCAGACACTAGTGCATGGGATGATAGGTTTCGTGTCCGGACTCTTCTGTTCACCGCAAGCTCAGGTCTACCAAAACGGCGACCTAGACCACCAGTTGATGGACACACCGCGGTGTGACACGGCAGTCCAACGGTGGGGAAAGGCTGCCTCATCATAATTTGACCTCGAGACTGCAGGGTATTGCTGCCGTTGTAGTTTATTGATTGTTAGCGTGGGAGAACTTAGAATAGTGGGTAGTCTCTATTCAATGCTCCCCACAAACGATGATTCTCACCCTACGTCATCTTGATCAACACCTGCAGGACGTCGCTTGAGAACTTTTGAGGTAACAATGCTTCGGCCGATGGTTCAATCGTCGATTTGACTGGACGACCAGATGGTTAATCATGTAGCTAATCCTACATCTTACCCCGCCCCTTCGGATAACCCAACACAAGTGTTGGAATCTGACATTATATGCAATGCCTGGAACGGGTTTGGGGAGAAGCCATTGATACAGGCTATACAAAACGAGTATGACAATGAGACATGCGACAAGAAATCGACTTATGGTTGATACCCTGTCCAAGGCTGATATGATCCTGTAGGACATGGACATGGTGCTATGTCTAACAGCTGTGGGCCTGAAACTACTTCTCAAGAATTTCAATTGGGAGCATCAGGATGCAGAATGCCCAAGAAGCTCCGGTGACAACATGGTCGATCGTGATTATGGCCAGGCACAAGTCATACCGCAAGCCAGTACGTAGTAGTAGTAGTAGTATTCATACGCGGATCCAGCCCTATAAGAGCTATGCCGGAGTTTCTACGAGCCCCCTAAAGTGCCCTCACGCTTAGGCTCATTTACCCTACTTTCCGCCCTCTAAATAAATAGCTACTAGCCGCTAAGATACCTTAGGGTAGGGCCCCTTTATAACCCCTAGCCCTTATAGTATCTTATCCTTTATTTACTCCGCCCTTAACCCTCTACCTATAAGAACCTATAAACCGTAGTATCTTACTACTATTTAATATA
>JAABUK010012005.1_pt1 | contig 11127 bp, 12 predicted proteins | sample 5559141 | NCBI WGS metagenome assembly JAABUK01 (sample SAMN10711869, study PRJNA513367) | rock metagenome | isolation source: Antarctica rocks | place: Antarctica: Victoria Land, Pudding Butte nord | collected 2016-01-03
CAAGGACTATGCCGAGGATCAACTCGCGACGAGTTCGGCGAATTCAAAAGGAACGCGGGAAACGGCCGGCTATCTCGCGAGACTCGGCATAGTCCGATTGTCGGCATAGTGGGGGTTATGCCGAGCTCGGCATAGCCCCCAGTCCACTTGTGCCTGTTCACCCGGCAGGCTGCGCAGGCGCAGATACGCCTCCGCCGGGCGGCGTGGGCGATGCTCGGCCACGAAATGGCGGAAGTGGTCGGGGCTGCCGCGATAGCCGCGCTCGTGCGCCATCGTGAATAGGCGGCTGGCGGTCAGCGTCGGGAATTTCTCCAGCGTCTCGCGGATCAGCGGCACATAGGCGTCGATCGGCGACGGGCGCTTGGCCGCGCCGATCCTGGGTAGGCCGGCCTGCGCCAGCACGCGCCGCACCACGCTGTGATGGACGTGCAACTGCCGGGCGATAGTGCCGGCCGTCCATTTCTCGGCATGATAGTAGCGCAGTATCTGCGCCTCGATGTCAGGCGGCGTCACCATGGCGTTTGGGTCCCGTCCGGTCGTGTCCAACACGGCCGCCATGGCGCCGGCGTCGACGTCGGAACCCCTGACGCAGCAATGGCGGGCAGCCACGACCACACCAATGGCAGTGTGGCTCTGGCGGCCCAAGCCCGGCAGCGAGGGGAACATTGTCACGCACGGCCGCAATCGCGACCGGGGCCAGCAAATCACTGGCCGCCGGTGCGGGTGAACCGTGATGCGTCACTTTCTTCTGTCGCGACCGGTAGCGGCTCATTCGGGCGGCGTGCCGCAGCCGGCCGCCCTGGCTCGCTTGATACCGCCGACCAGCCGCTTGCAGAGTTCGTTGCCGTGCCTGCACAGCGCATCCGCCGTTGCAGTAGATCTGCCCCCGGTCGCAGCAGCTGCAAATGATCACCTGGTTCCGGCAACTGGCGCAAAGGAAGAGACGGCCTGATACAGCCCCGGCCTCCCCGAAGCCGCAGCCACTACGTAGACGAACGCCGTCATTGGCAGGATACTCGTCCTGCATTCGTGCCCAGCACGGTGTGGGGCACGGCGTCGATACAGAACTTGCAGGTTGAGATCGGCGCCGTGCTTACCTGCAAGTCTGGCAGGCAGCCGCCGCTATGTCCTCCCCGAACCCTGACCCGCTCCCCGCGCAGGCACGCCCGAGTGCGTCAGTGACGCGCCCCCATCACCCCAACAGCAACGTCACCGTGGTCCCCCGGTCGGAGGGCGCGATTGAGCGGACGCGCCGGATATGCGCGGATTCTCGCCGCCAACGACACGTCCGCCTCCCGTGACGGAAAGACGAGATGGCCGGGCTGCGACCGCCTGCTGATCCCTGCAACACGGTCCACTACAGCGGCTACACACAAATCTTGCAAACCCTAAAAATTTGGTGCTGTTGTATGTTGGTATGATAGGCGGAACCGGTGGCGTTAAGCATACAACCCGTGAAGCGTCGCCGCCTGTATGAAGGCATTGTCGAGCAACTCGAAGCGCTGATCCTTGCCGGAGACCTTCCCCCCGGATCTTCCATGCCGTCGGAGCGGGAGTTGACTGCCGAGTTCAAGGTAGGCAGGACCGCAGTGCGGGAGGCGTTATTTACGCTTCAACGGCGCGGCTTAGTAATGCTGCAGAGCGGTGAGCGTCCATACGTGACTCTTCCCACTTCCAACGCTGTGGTTCGCGAGTTGGCGACCATCGTCCGGTTCCATCTCGCCAGCCAAGTGGGCGCTGCAGAGTTTCAGGGAGCCCGAATGCTGTTCGAGACCGGCCTGGCACGGCTGGCGGCGGAGACGGCGACGGCGACGGACATCGAGAGTCTGCGCGAGCGTCTCGCAGCCAACAAGGCATCGCTCAGCCAGCCCGATCGCTTCATCGAGACCGACGTCGAGTTCCACCTGGGCGTGGCCGAGATGGCCCGCAACTCGATTTTCCATGCCCTCCACCAGGCGTTGTCCACCTGGTTGCGGGCGCAGCGAGCCAGCTCGATTACCATCGAGGGCTCGCCCCAGGCGGCCTATGCCGCCCACGGCCGCATCTTCGACGCAATTGCGGGCCGGGACCCTGATGCCGCCGCGCGGGAGATGCGGGCCCATCTGGAACAAGTGGCGCGCTTCCTTGATGAGGCAGGGGCGTTGCCGTGACCGGGTATGTGTTCCAGTTCGGCGCCGTCTGGACTAACATGCCGCTGCTATTGTGGGGCGCATTGCACACGGTTCTGTTCTCGGCCGGCGCGCTCCTGGCGGGCCTCGCGACAGGCATCGCTCTTGCGCTGATGCGAGGCACGCAGTCGCTCGCGATACGCGTAGCCGCCGCTGCCTATGTCGAGTTTATCCGCAACACGCCGTTGCTGGTGCAATTATTTGTCGTGTTTTTCGGCCTGCCAAGCGCTGGGATCCGTCTCACCTCAAATGAGGCAGCGATTCTCGCCCTCGTGCTCAACTTTAGCGCCTATTCGTCGGAGATCGTGCGCGCCGGAATTGAGGCGGTGCCGCTCGGCCAGGTGGAGGCGGCGGAAAGCCTGGGCATGACGCGGTGGGAGGTCGTTCGCCACGCGGTGCTGCTGCCGGCGATCGAGCGCGTGTACCCGGCCCTGGTGAGCCAGGGGACGCTGCTAATGCTCGGTTCCGCCATCGTGTCGGCCATCGGCGCCGACGAGTTGACGTCGGCAGCTAACTACATCCAGTCGCAGACCTTCCGCAGCTTCGAAGTCTACTTGGTCACGACCGGTCTCTACATCGGTCTAACGGTGCTGTTCCGGGCGGGACTGGGGCGTGTCGCATTGCTCGCCTTCCCGCGCCGCCGAGCGCTCGGCCTCGCGCACGTGACACGCTGAGACATGCGCGACTTCTCGTTTCTCGACGTGATCCACTTGGCCGAGGCGGCACGCTGGACCGTCCTGCTGTCGGTGATCGCGTTTCTGGGCGGCGGGTTCCTGGGCGGCGTGCTCACGTGGATGCGGGTGTCGCGCAACCGAGTGCTGCGCCGGGCGGCTGACGGCTACATCTTGCTGCTGCAGGGCACGCCGCTGCTGATGCAGATTTTCCTAGCCTATTTCGGACTTGCGCTCGCCGGATTCGACATTCCCGCCATCGCCGCCGCCGGCATTGCGTTCACCGCGTATTCCAGCGCTTTCCTGGCCGAGATCTGGCGGGGCTCCATCGAGGCAATCCCTCGGCCGCAATGGGAGGGCTCGGTTTCCCTCGGCATGACGCGGTGGGAGCAGATGCGCCACGTCATCGTGCCGCAGGCGCTGCGGTTGGCGCTGCCGCCGACGGTCGGATTCATGGTGCAGATTGTGAAGAACACGTCGCTGGCGGCCATCATCGGCTTCACCGACCTGGCCCGGGCCGGGCAGCTCATCAACAACGTCACGTTTCAGCCCTTCCCCGTGTTCGGCACCGTCGCAGCCATGTACTTTGCGCTCTGCTTCCCTCTATCATTCGCCAGCCGCGCGCTGGAACGGAGACTCCATGCCGGTCGTCAGCGTCCAGCACGCGTGTAAGAATTTCGGCCCGCTGCGCGTGCTCGACGACGTGTCGTTCGACGTCGAGGGCGGCCAAGTGGTGGTACTGATCGGGCGCAGCGGCTCAGGCAAGAGCACGATGCTGCGTTGCCTAAACGGGCTCGAGGCGATCGATTCCGGCACGGTGACGATCGACAGCGTTGCGGTGCATGCCAAGGGCACGGACCTGCGCCGGTTGCGGCAAGAGGTCGGGATCGTGTTCCAGCACTACAACCTGTTCCCGCATCTGACGGTCGAGCAAAACGTGACGCTGGCGCTGACCGTCGTAAAGCACATGGCGCGGGCCGACGCGCTGGCGGTCGCGATGCGCGTGCTGGACCAGGTCGGCCTGGCCGACAAGCGGACCGCCTTCCCCGAGCAACTCAGCGGCGGCCAGCAGCAGCGGGTGGCGATCGCCCGATCGCTGGCGATGCAGCCTAAGGTGGTGCTGTTCGACGAGGTGACGTCGGCGCTCGATCCCGAGTTGAAGGACGAGGTCCTGCGCGTGGTCGAGGCGCTGGCGGCCTCCGGAATGACCATGGTGCTGGTCACGCACGAAATGGCGTTCGCGCGCCACGTCGCTGACCGTGTCATCTTCATGCACGCAGGCCGGGTTCACGAGGCGGGCCCGCCTGCGCGCATCTTCGGCGCGCCGGAAACGCCGGAGCTGCGGCAGTTCATAAAAACCAGAAGCAACGAGGGAGGCTGAACATGGGCACGGGTTGGAACAGGCGTGGGGCTCTGCTGCGGTTGGCGATGGCGATGGCGATGGCGATGGCGTCGGGGGCTAGCTGGGCGCAGGCACCTGCCGCGGGCACCTCCGGACTCGACGCGATCCTAAGGCGGGGCAAGGTGTTGATTGCCGTCGATATGGGTTCGCCGCCCTACGCGATGACCGACGCGCAGATGAAGCCGCAGGGCGCCGACGTGGAAGCCGCTGAGCTGCTGGCCAAGGACCTGGGCGTTCCACTGGAGATCGTGCCCACCACCGGCCAGGGCCGCGTACCGGTGCTGCTGAGTGGCAAGGCGGACTTCGTAATGGCGACTTTCAGCATCACGACCGACCGGGCGAAAAGCGTGGCCTTCTCGAACCCATACGGGATCATCCGCTCCGTAGTGTTCGGGGCGAAGAACGTCGCGATCAAGACCCCCGCCGATATGAAGAGCAAGCGCATCGGCGTGACCCGCGGCACGACGCAAGAGGGCGCGCTTGCCGACACGGCGCCACAGGGTACGACCATCACCCGCTTCGACGACGACGCGACCGCCATTGCGGCGCTGGCCAGCGGCCAGGTGGACGCACTGGCGACGGCCGACAACAGGGGATTTGTGCTGAACCAACGCTTCCCCGACCGCTTCGAAGTCAAGTACGAATTGGGCATATTCTACTACGCCGTCGGCATGCGCCGTGGGGATCCGGACCTGCAGCACTGGGTCGATACCTGGGTGTTCGTTAACATGCACAACGGCACGCTGAGCCGGATCTTCGCAAAGTGGCTGAAGTCCGACCTGCCCACTCTGCCGACGATGTGACCATGAAGCCCGAGGTGGCGTGGCGGCGGCAGGACCGGCTGGGCGAGTCACCGGTCTGGTCTGTGCGGGAGCAGGCGCTTTGGTGGGTGGACATTCACCGCCCGGCGATAATGCGCGGCCCGTTGCAAGGGGTTGCAGATGAATGGGAGTTGATCGGCAATGTCGGCTCGATCGGGCTGCGCCGAGGCGGCGGAGTGGTCGCGGCGACGCGGCACGGCTTCTCAGCGTTCAACGAAGTGGGCCGCCAGCAGGAACTGACCCAGCCTATCGCCGGGCTGCCCAACCTTCGGTTCAACGATGGCAAGGTCGACGCTCGAGGCCGGTTCTGGGCCGGGACCGTGCAGGAGAAGCGTGTTGTGGGCCTAGCCGGGCTTTATCGGCTGGACCCGGACGGAAGCTGCCGGCAGATGGTGTCGGGCATCACAGTATCCAATGGGCTGGCGTGGAGCCCGGATGGCCGTACGATGTACCTGGCCTGCTCCCACGCGCGGACGGTCTGGGCCTACGATTTCGACATGGACGAGGGCGTGCCCGGTGCCCGCAGGTCGTTCGCGTCGTTCGACACCACCAATGGTGTGCCCGACGGGGCGACGGTGGACAGCGCCGGATGCTACTGGATCGCGCATTTCGATGGCGCGCGGCTGACCCGGTTCACCCCGTCCGGGACAATCGACCGGGTCGTGCCCATGCCGGTCCCGCGCCCCACTAGTTGCGCGTTCGGCGGGCCCGAGCTAGCGACGCTGTACGTTACGTCGGCGCGGTTCGGCCTCGACGGAGCGGCCCTGGCCGCCGCTCCGGATAGCGGCAGCGTTTTCGCATTGCGGCCCGGCGTGGGCGGGATCGTAGAACCGGAATTCGGGTGGTAGCGGACATGGACGAAAGCGAAGCCGAAGCCGTCCTGGTGCCAGAGGCGGCGCTGACCCGGTTCTGCGCTGCCTGCTTTGAAGCGGTAGGTGTGCCGGCCGGGGACGCTCGGACTGCCGCGGCGAACCTTGTCGAGGCCGACCTGCGCGGCGTGCACAGCCATGGCGTGATGCGCCTGCCCATCTACTTGCAGCGCCTCGCCGCCGGGGCCATCGACCCGCGTCCGGTTATCCGGGTGGTTCGGGAGACCCCGACCTCGCTGGTGTTGGACGGGGGCAACGGCTTGGGCCAAGTGGTCGGCATGGCGGCGATGCGCTTGGTCATCGAGAAGGCGCGTGCCGACGGCGGCGCCTGCGTGTTCGCCTCGGTCCGCAACAGCAACCACTACGGCGCCGCAGCTTACTATGCCGAGATGGCTGTGCCGCACGGCATGATCGGCATCAGCACGACGATCGGCGGCATCAACCACATGGTGCCCTGGGGCGGGGCGGAGGCGATGCTGGGCAACAATCCCTTCGCCATCGCCATGCCCGCCGGAACCGAGCCGCCCGTCGTGCTCGACATGGCCTGCAGCGTCGCCGCTCGCGGCAAGATCATCGTCGCCGCGAAAGAAGGTCGGTCGATCCCCGCGGACTGGGCCGTGGGGCCCGATGGGCAGCCCACAACGGACGCCGCGCGCGCGCTGGAAGGCTTCGTGCAGCCTGTCGGTGGGCCGAAGGGCTACGCGCTGACCCTGGTCATGGGGCTACTGAGCACGATGCTCTCGGGCGCCGGGTTCGGCACCGAGGTGACGCACATGTACGACGACATGGAGCGGCCGCAAAACATCGGGCACTTAATGGGCGTGCTACCGGTCGGCCTGTTCGAGGACGAGGCTTCCTACCGAGCACGCATGGACAAGGCGATACAGGAGGTCCGCGGCGTGCGGCGTGCCGACGGCGTCGACCGCGTCTTTCTGCCGGGCGAGCGCGAGGCGATCGCGATGGCGAAGCGGCGACTGGCGGGCATCCCGGTCGGGGCAGGCGTGCTAGCGGAGCTGCGGACGCTCGGCGCGCAGTACGGAGTGGCGTTAGCATGATCGAACCGACCGGCCGCGCCGCGCTGGGCACGCGCAGCGTGCAGGTCAGTCGGCTGGGCTTTGGGTCAGCGCCGCTGGGCGGCCTATTGCGGGCGACGACGGCCGAAGACGCGTGCGATGCAGTCGATGCCGCGTGGGAGGCGGGACTGCGGAGCTTCGACACTGCTCCGCAATATGGCGGCGGCATGGCGGAGCAGCGGCTAGGCGCGGCCTTAGCCCCGCGCCCGCGCGCCCGTATGACGGTGTCCAGCAAGGTGGGCAAGCTGGTTGAGGTGCTGCCTGGCGACGCAGGGGCCGGCATCTTCGTCGGCGCACCGTCGCACCGGATCAACTATGACTACTCCTATGATGGCGTCATGCGCTCCCTGGACGCAAGCCTACGCCGCACCGGGCTGGAGCATTTCGACGTGCTGCTGATCCACGATATAAATCGCAAATACCACGGCGACGCCGTATTCGTGCGGCTGAGCGAGGCGCTGTCAGGCGCATGCCGGGCGCTGCGGTCTTTGCGCGACCAGCACGTGATCCGCGCCTTCGGCCCTGCCGGGAACGAGATTGACGTCACCCTCCGCTTTGTGCGTGAAGCGGATGTGGACTGCCTGATGCTGCCCGGGCGCTTTACCCTGCTTGACCGCGCGGCCGAAGCCGAACTGCTGCCCGAGTGCGCGGCCCGGAACGTAGGCGTGCTGCTTGCGGCGCCGTTCGAGTCCGGCATCCTGGCCACCGGCGCCGTGCCGGGGGCCAGCTTCGCCTATGCGCCTGCCAACGCCGCCATACTGGCCAGGGTCGCCGAGATCGACGCGAAGTGCCGGGCGCACGGGGTGCCCCTGGCGGCAGCGGCGCTGCAGTTCCCGTTCCGGCACGCGGCCGTCGCCAGCGTGGTGGCGGGCATGCGCAGCCGGGCCGAGGTGGAGGCGAACATCGCGCTCATGCGAACCCCGGTCCCGTCGGCGCTGTGGGACGAGCTGGACCGGATACAGGAACGGGCGCGCCCATGAGGTTAGTTGTCGGATCGGACCATGCCGGGTTCAGCCTTAAGGGTGCCGTGCTGGCGCATCTGACGGGCCGGGGGCACGACGTACATGATGCGGGGTCCTTTGACCCTCATCCAGTGGACTTCCCTGACATCGCGCAGGCCGTGACCGCACGCCTCCTGGCCGGCCAGGCCGAGCGCGGGCTGCTGGTGTGCGGTACCGGCGTGGGCGCGGTCATCGCGGCCAACAAGGTGCGGGGTATCCGCGCGGCCGTCTGCCATGACATCCATTCGGCGCACCAGTCGGTCGAGCACGATGACGTAAATCTGATGTGTCTGGGCGCGCAGATCGTCGGGCCGTGGCTTGCGGTGGACCTCGTGGATGCCTTCCTATCCGCCACGTTCTCGACCGACGAGGATTGTCGCCGCCGAGTTGAGAAGCTGCACGCAATGGACCGTCAGCGGGGCTGATCGCCCGGCTCCGGCTCGCTGACCACATTGTTCCGCGGCAGGCCGATCCCGAGAGGCAGGTTGGGGGTCATCGCACCCTCGATCATCCCGACAGACCAGATCGAAGGCATCCCGGCCTTGCGCCGGATCGCCTCGAAGGGTGCACAACTCCTGGATCTCGGGACCGAACACGGTCTGCGAGGCGTTTTCGCGCGCAAGGGAGACACCTTCCAGGTGTTCTATTTCACGCCGGACGGGCAAGCGGTGATTGGCGGGGTTCGCGGCATCGCTGCCGAATACGTCCCGGTGTATGGACGGGCACGCTTCGCCGTTGGGCGGATACAGTTCCTTCAGAAGTTGCTGAAGCAGCCACGGTTGTTCCACAGTGACATGTTTCATCGCCGGCATGACCAGACTGCGCGTGACAACATTCAGCGGGCACTGACCGGGCTACGGCAGTCGGCTCCACTATGATTGACCACTGCAGACTGCGCCTTTGCAAACCGGTCTATCTCAAGACCATTTATAGGCGTGTTCGACCGCCCCGTTGCAATCAGCTCGGCCATTACTCCGCCCGCGCCCGGCCCGAGCTGAAAGCCATGCAGTGAGAAGCCAAATTGGTGATACAGGCCCGGATGTCGCCGGCTCGGCCCAAATACCGGCAAGCCATCACTGGTCTTGCCTTCCAACCCGGCCCAGGCGCGAATGATCGTCGCCTGGCGCATGGCGGGGAACAACTCGCAGACCGTTTGCGCACTCTGCTGTAGGCCGTGCCAATCGAGCACGGTCGCGTTCTCATCGCGCAGCGCCGTCGCCAGATAGCCGCCACCGATCAGCACGCGGCCATCGGCGAATTGTTTGAACGACAATTTGCGCCCGCGCAGGATCACGACCGGCTCAATGAACCGCGGCACGGGCGAGGTGATCATCAGCATCGGCGCCACAGTCTCGAGCTGCACAGGCTCGCCCAGCTCGGCCGCGATCTGCCCGCCCCAGGCGCCGGCCGCGTTGACGACCACAGGCGCGGCATACGCCTCTTCGCCGACCCGCACCCGCCAAACCGACCCGTCGCGCTTCAGATCGCTTGCCGCGATGCCCTCGCGCAGCAGGGTTCCGGCCCGCACGGCCGCCCGGCGAAAGGCGGCGACTGTGCGGGCCGGGTCGGCGGCGCCATCCCGGCGGGAAACGATGCCGCCCGGGCAGCTCTCGGCGACCGCGGGCACCAGGCGGCGCAGGGCCGGGCCGTCCAGCAGCTCCTCATGCGTGTAGCCGTGCAGGCGCAACTCCGCCACGCGCGCGCGACAGACACCCAGCTCCGCCTCGGTTTCGGCGACGAGCACCTGCCCGTGGCTCTCGAAGCCGCAGCCATCGCCGACGAGATGCTCGATCTCCTCCCAGATCCCCATCGACCGGATCGAGAGCGGGATCTCGGCGAGGTCGCGCGCAAGTTGTCGCACGCCCCCGGCATTGACGCCGGAAGCGTGGCGACCGGCATGGTCTTTGTCGATCAGGACCGGGACGAGCCCGCGCAGACAAAGGTGCAGCGCCGTGGAGCAGCCATGGATGCCGCCGCCGATCACGATGGCGTCCACGTTCGTCGTCACGGGCGAACCACAGCCTCCCAGGCACGCTCGGATTTGGGCAGCGCGGCCAGCTCTGCCAGAGTGATCGGCTTGACCGGCGCGCGCAGGCGGTAATGGCCGATCTCCGCCGGGTCACGCCCCCGCGCGGACGCGATCAGCTCCGTGACGGTCAGGCCGCACAGCCGGCCCTGGCACGGCCCCATGCCTGCACGGCAATACGCTTTGAGCTGGTTCGGCCCGGCCGCCCCGATCGCCACCGCGTCCAGCACCTCCTGTGCCGTCACCTCCTCGCACCGGCAGACGATGGTGTCGCCCTCCGGAATACGGAATTGCGGCGGCGGCTGGAACACGGCGTCCAGGAACGCTCGGCCCCGTTCCGCCCGGCGTAGCAAGGTCCGCGCGCGTCGGCTCGGCCGGCCGAGCACCGCCTCGGCCGCGACCAGCCCACGGGCAATGGCAGACTGCATCCCGCCGATCCCACCGCCATCGCCCGCGACGTAGATACCCGGCATCGAGCCCTTCAGCCCGTCATCCAGCAATGGCGCCCAGCAGAGCTGCGTCGGGCTCCACTGATGTCGCAGCCCGGCGGCCATCGCGAGATTGACGTTCGGGACGACCCCTTGGTGCAGCAGCAGCAGCTCCGTCGCGATCCGGCCCTCCACCCCGCGCGCCGTGAACCGCACCGCGTCAACCTGGCCGTCGCCCTCGGCGGCGAGCGCCGTCACGCCGCGCGCGACGGGCACTTGCCGGCGCACCTCGCGCATCATGGTCAGCCCTTTGAGCAGATAGGGCGAGTTCATGAACGCCGACGCGTGCCGCAGCGCAGCGCGGTAGGTGCGGCGATCCATCGTGTCGAGCACGAGGTCGATCCGGCCGCCGAGACGCAGGATCTGTCCCGCCAGCAACCATAGTAGCGGCCCCTGCCCGGCCAGCACCGTCGGCCCGGTCGGCACTAGTCCCGACGATTTCAGCATCGTCTGCGCCCCGCCCGCCGACATGACGCCCGGTAGCGTCCAGCCCGGAATCGGGAACGGCCGCTCGAGCGCGCCAGTCGCGATGATGACCCGGCCCGCTTGCACGAAGCGCGACCCGCCATCTATCGAGACGCCCAGCTCGAGCGTGCGGTCGAGACTCC
>JAABUK010012006.1_pt1 | contig 11127 bp, 12 predicted proteins | sample 5559141 | NCBI WGS metagenome assembly JAABUK01 (sample SAMN10711869, study PRJNA513367) | rock metagenome | isolation source: Antarctica rocks | place: Antarctica: Victoria Land, Pudding Butte nord | collected 2016-01-03
ACAGCCCAAGAGCCCGCCGCCTTTGCCTTCAGAGGTGTGATAAGGTGGGAGGTACCCCCTGATGAATGAAAGTGCAGACCCAAGTATTTGAGAGTGTCAACCTGCTCCACCAGAAGCCCATTGCATATGAAAACAGCTGCCTCCAGACCAGGCAATCTAGCCTGAGATCTGGACACCACCATCACTTTTGTCTTTGCCACAATAACGTGTGTGGGGAGTGCAAGTGCGGTATTCGCTCGTCTTTCAGCAAGCTTCACTTTCGAAGTTCTGCAAGTCAAGGCAAAGCCTGTGAGTGTACGGATCACGTCTGCCCTTAGTGTGTGGATCAGTCTACTCTGTAGGACTCATTATCTTTCCTCCGCTGAGCAGCGTTGTGCAGCACGAATCCCGCTCAGACACACCTCAGGCAGGCGTCCGGTCTCTGCAACTGTGCAAGCTGCCGCAACAAGGGACTGCCACCACTGTGACTTGCCGCCAGACAAGCGCTACATGCCAGTCATTAGGATGCTTTGTGTACCAGGTCTTAACGGCACTAACAGGCTGTCCAACTGGCTAGCTCCATAGATTCATCTATATTGCCTTGGTTGCCTCGATCAAGTATCCTATCTTGTCTTTTCGGCTGGAAAATGTGGCAGACATATTCAGCGCTTCAGCAGCTACATGTCAGCACCAGCGAGCATGACACATGCACCAAACGCATCTCCCAATAAAAGTGACAAACTGCTGAACACCTTGAAGGTATTATGTATGCGGCAAGGTAATCATCTGACAGCCTGTTGGAGTGTTGCACACCCCACTGTACATATCGTCTATGATGATTTTCAAGTTTGCTAATGAGGCCTGCACACAAGAACCCGGGTTGCACAACACAGGTTGTATGAATGATCTGTGAGTGAGCAAACAAAAGCAGCAGTACCGTGTAACCCTAACTGGCAGCCAACTTTGCGTTCTCACCAGCTGCAGCCACTGCTTCTCCAGAGCCTGCAGGAAAACCGTGTCAACTGCAGCAAGCCTGCGCAAGTTGGTAGTGATAGTGCATGCAGCAATGGCTTATGCCAGCAAGAGTCGGGAAAATGCTTGCACAGACATGCTGCTGTGCCATGTCTCACAAGTCATGACTGCCTGCAATCATGCTTTCAAGGTGGCTGCCGCCGCATAGTGCTTACAGGCAAATTGCAATCAAGCAAGCGATCACAGCAGCATCGGAGGCAGCAGCAGCAGCAGCAGCAGCTAAGCTACCTTCTGTGCCAGCAAGGCCACAATTTCAACCTAGGGCTCTCAGGATTCTTTTGTGCAAGCGACCTCGTCAGCAAGCCACAGGCCACAGCCTGGGAGTTTGTGGACTGCAGTTCAGTGGTATGGGAGGCCTCACTGAGCCAGTCAGTGAGAAGACACGAACTGCAATGCTGCAGTTGTATGACCGCTGACTGTTCCATTTAGTACTCTATACAAATTGCAATATTGCGTTGTATAAATACAGTAAAGGTGATTTGCATGTACTACTGCTTGTGAAGGTGCAGGCACCCTCACTGCTGCTTATTGATTGCAAGTGGACATTGATGGTAAAAAGCAGGATGTAGTGTGCTTCCTGACCGGCAGGATCTGCTGCAGGGGGCAAATAGTCAAATTATACTTGTTACTGGATGTGTAGACATTTTTGTAAAATAATGGTCGTTCTATCTGGCTCTCTCGCTCTTCTTCCTGCAACTGCAAGGGCGCCAGCCCCATGGGGCCAGTGCTTCGGCTTTTTGGGTCTTGAGCAGCTTTCCTGTTTGACCTCTTCGTGTTCAGAACAGAATCTGCTGTTGTACGATGTATACCGTTAATGGTATATTGTGGTGTGACCTCAGATATGATCCATATCTATAGACGATCCATATGTATATACGACATGCCTTGATGTATGTGTTAACAACGTTGCATTTGCTTCAATCTTTGCCTGGGCTTTTGTTGCTCACGCACCATATGGTTGCATGCATGTCTGTCTGGAGGTCGCTGACATTTGCATTTGGATTGACACATATGGAAGACTAGGCAGGCTATCACTGATAGCCTATCAGACTGATTGGCTGGCCAAAGCTTGAAATCTTTTTTTTCTTCGTGAAAGATGTTGAACACGTTTCAAAATTTGCCTCCTCTTTCTCTCTCTAGTCAAAGCGTCCCCCATTGCATTCATCATCGTAAATTGATTCGCTCAGCCTGACTTGACTGTGGCGTTGTGTCTCTTCCTCGAGGACATTTTGGGCTGCGTTTGCCGCTCAAGCGGTGGATCAGGCGGTGGACCGGAAAAGACTGCTGTTGGTGGCTTTGCTGCTATTCATCTGTGGCCTGCGTACTGCTGAGCTTGTGCGCAAGCCACCTGCACTATGGCTGCGACCACAACAACAATCCGGTATAAATCCCTTGTGACGGCAATAATCGCCTTTTTTAGCTTAAAGAACACTACTTTCGACTGGGAGCAGCTATTCACTGACAAAAAATACATGAAGCGTTTGGCATTCTTTGGAGACGCCATTTTGAAGTCTTGTGTCGTCACTGAATTGGTAAGGAGAGGAGGAATCTGTTGCGCAAGTCTGTGTTCAAACACTGAGAGTTACATCACTAATAAGAACCTGTCCCTCGTTTTTGGCAAGCTGTCATTTGGGACTGCGATGCTCTTGACTGTCCCGAAGTTTTTGGGATGAGTCTTCCAAGCACTAAATCAATGGGGACCATCATTGAGAGTATGCTTGGTTCCACGGCTCTGCACTGCCCTGAGCGGACACATGAGGTGGTGGGGAGGCTTATGAAATGCATAGAGAAAAGTAATTTTGGAATTTCTAAAAGTGTAGATTGTTGTGCAATCAAGGTTGGCAAGCCAAAGGCTCGTGTCCAGTTCTGCCTGAACAAGCCAGTCACTAGGTCTTATACAACAGCAGCAGCTACCAAGGACACTCTGTATACCAAGCATCCTCTGGCAGAGCGCAGAAACAAGGCAGTCACAGAAGTGGCAACACCTATCAGTCAGCAGAAGCCCAAAGAACAGAAGCATGCAAGGCAGCCAAAGAAGAGGAGGAAGAACAAAAGGTCTAAGAAGCTGCTTGGGGGGCAAGGAGGCATCAGAAAACAATGAAATCAAAATGCAGCATACAGGTGTGACATGTGGGATAGATTTTGACACTGCTGACCTGCCTATGACAGCTTGATCAAGCTTGAGCAGATGCTACCAGCACAAGATCCGCTTGAGCACTAAGTTCAGATTACATCAGCATCATGGACTGTCACCATGTAAGACACAATATTGGTTGCAATTTTGACTGCATGTTTTGGCAGCTTTTGTCAGCCATGCATTGTATGCTGCATCCCCCACATGCTTTCCAATTGTGCATTGTCATTTCTTGTTATTGCAAGTTTGCTGCATTCTGTACCTCATTGGTATCATAATGGTAAGTGTACAAAGCAATATCAACTCTGTTGAAAGCAGCATTCCAGCAGCTTAGCAGCATCTACAGGCCTCACAGAATTAAAACACTCAAGCAAAAGGGGCGCTCTGATAAGATGAAAAGAAAGCTTATCAGCCATGTTGTAAAACTCAGCTCAAGCTGAGTGTGAGGAAGAAATCACCCAGCTATTTGACCTGACGCTACGCACAGTTGACTTGCTGCAATTTAGTTTACTCTTGTGTCATTGTCATTTTTGGACGACATCAGCTTTCATGCTTGCACGCTGTGTCCCTCACGGGGTCGCTGGCAAGTTCACTGCTGTTAAAGCGTTTGCACACAGCTTGCAAGCGATGGCTTATCACGGTGTAAGCTGTATACACGTAGCATGGCGACAGGCCTATTAGTGAGACATTTGGGCATGATGTTGGCATGCCAACTTGCGTCACATATTCTGACGTTTACTCAGAATCCACATGTTGCTGTTTCACAAATACAAATAGAAGTTGTTTGGCAGACGTTTGACATTTTACATTGCAGAGCAGAGGAGAGCAACAAGCTGGTTTGTGTGCATGGCTAGCATTGTCAGCACGTAGGCTGCAAGTGGCCTTGTGTTAGCCCCAGGCAATTTCAGTGCCAGCCTGATGGCTTGGCAGAGTTTGTTGACGTGGGACGCCCAGCTTGAAGTCACCAGAATTGCGTGGGCTGTCGCTGCCCTGCGACAAACAGTAATTACTTGTTAGCAATGGCTTCATCAAAACGAAGGTGTTATGCAAGCTGCTACATAATCTGTTGATGACCAAGCCAAGCTGATCACAAAAGGGTGCCATGTCAATGTATCCACAGGCAAGCCTGGCTATAGCTTTGCCAGGCTTGCATACAAAGGCTGTACTCTACCTGCAATTGCGTGCTGATCATTTAACAAATTAAGTGTACTCAAAGCACATGCATGTATTGAGTCAAAAGACTAACCACAGCACTCACCCTTGCAAGACGGCCACTGCCAGTAGTGCGCTTGATTCCAGAACCCCCTGCAGGCCCCAGACTAGCCCCAGAGGCCCCTGTCCCCTGCTGCCTGGCTTGGGCATTACTCATGGCTTCCTTCTCAGCCCTCAGGGAAGCTACCTCAGTAGCCAGCTCATTCTTGCTGGCTCTGGCAGCAGCCAGCTCAGCACTCTGAGCCTCGAGCTGCTCCCTCATGGCCTGAGTGGCTGCTGTCTGGTTCTCCAGCTTCTCAGCAACTGCCTCAACATCCTCGCCTGGTAGAACAGGAGTTGCTCAGACCAGCATACAGCAGTCAACACAAGGCTTGTGCAGCTTGCATCAGGCATAACAGATTCTCAGCTCTTCGCAGAGCTTATTGTGAATGAGCTAACAGAAAACCTTCCAAAACACATCCTCTGAGCACGACAAGAACCAGTGAGTCGGTATTGGTGTTTGAGCAAAGCTTACGCAGTGGTGTCATTGGACAAGTCAAAGCCACCAGAGCTCAGCATGCAGATCTATCTCAGCATCCAGATCTGAGCATGGTTTTGGAGTGTGCATTGCACCAGACATACCACAGACGCAAAGCAAGACACTGTTGTTCCCAATGCAGTCATGTTCTGCAAATGTGAGATTTGTTAAGAGCATGTGAGAGAGCCCACCTGACCCCTGCAGGTTCTCAAAGGCAGACAGCAGCTTGTTGCGCTGTGCCCTCACCAGCCGCAGCCTCTCCTCCAAAGCCTGTGAATGCACAACACATTCCTGGTAAGCATGTGCAGAAGCCACTCACGCACATTGTGACCGGCCATTCAAAGTGACAACAGCTGCCGGTAGAGGTAGAGGACTTCACAGAAATGCAGCTGTGAAAGCTTTGCATCAGGAAGCAGTTTGGACAGGCAACCTCAGAGCCTAAACAGGAAAGAGGAAACAAAATCCAGGGCCCTGGGACGCTTTGTGCCCCACTCAGTTGTTCTATACAGGGGAAGTTGGGGATGAGGGTAGCTTTGCGGATTTCAGAAGGAAGTTGCCCGTCGATTATGTGGAAGAGCAAACTGCAAACTGCAAGGAAAAGCCAGGCTGTCAAATACACTGTGCAGAAGTATGCAGGCGATGAGTAACCTGGAGGTCGCTGCTGGCCTTGGCTTGGCGCTCCTTCAGAGCAGCATTCTCTGCTGACTGAGCTTGCAGGCGCGCCAACACTGCCTCCACATCTTCACCAGCACCTGTGCACCACACATACAATCATGAGCCCAATAACCCACATGAAAGCAACATTGGTAAGGTGCGCCAACGCTGCCTCCACATCCTCACCAGCCCCTGTGAACCACGCATGCAATTATGAGCCCAGTAACCCACATGAAAGGGACATTAATCAGGCGGGCCATAACTGCCTCCACATCCTCACCAGCACCTGTACACCACGCATGCAATCAAGAGCCCAATAACATTTATGTATTGATACGTTTGTCCAAAAGTCTGGGTCCTTGCAGCTAACGAGGTGACTGTCAAGAATTTTCAAGAACACGATTCAGGACGGTCAAATTATCAAAAGGTGAAAGGAACATTGATAAGATGGGCCATGATTGCCTCTGCATCCCTGCTAGCAATGGTGAGCCCAATAGCCACCTGAAGAAGAACAACAACAAGGCAAGTTGAGAGATAGCATGCCAGTGAATGTAGACCAGTTGCATCTGCTACTGAGATGAGCATGTGTTAGGCCAAGCAACTGAGGTAATTTAGACAGGATCGATTGGACTTATAGCAATCATGTGAAGCTGATAGCACAGGCTGCAAAAAGACAGAGGGCATAAAGTTGAAGATTTGACAGGAGGGCAGGGACAAGGGCATTTAGCATTGTTTCAAGCGGTTTACAGCCAAGCCATACAAGCAGAGAGTCACAGCACACATGGCATGTGGCAGTAAATGAATGCAATCTCAGTGTCTGTGCAAACCTGCGAGGCCTTCAAAGGCGACCAGCAGCTTGTTGCGCTGCGCCTTGATGAGGGCAAGACGGCTCTCCAGGGCTCCCGCCTCCTTGCGGTAGCCCTCAGCCCTCTGCTTCAGGGCCACATTCTCAGCTGCCTGGCTCTCCAGCCTGCACATTCACCAAATGTGAGACTCTGCTGAATTGAGCCACATTGTTTGCAATGCATACACCAGACCAGTTTTTGAGTAGCCAAACCTGGCACAAGCAGCAGAGCAGGACATATAAAAAGGAGCATTATGCCCCTTGACTATTGTAAGAGAGACAGTCTGCAGCATCAGATTAGAGCAACAGCATGTAGCTGACGCAGCAACCAAAAGCATTCTGTGTGTGGCTTGTTTCAGCAGAAAAGCCATTTGCTACTCCTGTCGATTGCAGCTAGGTGCAAGATAGTAGGTGATCTGTAGTAGGTGGTCTGTAAAAAGACAGCTTGCGAGCAAGAGGTGGACAGTGGGTACACAGTCGGTAGACACTATACAAGCAGTAGGTGGACAGTGGATAAGCAGTAGGTGGACAGTGGATAGACACTTGGCAGACAATGGGTGGGTGCGCAGTAGACAGTGGGTAGACAGTGTGCGAGCATTTATTGGACAGTGGGTAGACAGTGTGCAAGCATGCGTAGACAGTGGGTAGACAGCATGCAAGCATTGAATGAAAGTAGGTAGACAGTGTGCAAGCATTGAGTAGACAGTAGGTAGACAGTGTGCGAGCAGCTGGCAAACTAGGGACACTGAACAGCCGCAGAAACACATGTCCCCAGTGAGACAAGCTGGGTACAAAGACAGGCTGGGTCCCAGCTGCCCCCCGAGACATTAAACATATCGAATCGAATCGAATCCAAAATCAGGCTGTGTATGAGAGGTGACCTTGCGATGACAGCTTCCATGTCATCTTCAGCAGCGTTGATGCCTTCAAAGGCTGCCAGCAGTCTGTTCCTCTGAGCACGTGCATTGCTCAGCCTCTCCTCTGCCCTCTGCACAATCACCAAAAAACACATTCAGAACTGTAGAGCATGTGTCGGGATCATATTGCATGCCTATATGCAGCAATGTGCTGTGTACTTCTGCAGCGTTGGAAACCCAGATCTGATTGTCGAAGACAGGCAGCACAGCCACAGAATCAGCACCCTTCAAAACTGTACATTGGCGCTTGAGCATGCTACCTAAAGACTTAAGCAACACTAATATCTGAATGTCTGCAGTACTCTAATCAGGGCGCTCTGTACTGAGGGCCAATATCAACCAGGGCAATGCCCCTCTTACATGCATGAGGTCACAGAAGTCATCAAACAGCACGCAGCAAACTGTCCTGTTCAATACTGCTGCCAGAAACACTGCTGTGCAAGTTGTGTTAGCTCCGGGCTGCCGCCTTAGGAGGCTCCCATCGTGGTCGCTGAAAAGCGTAAACTTTCTTGTCGGCAAGTTGTGTTGTTACCTGTTGGTCCTTTTCCAGCTTGGCCTGGCGCTCCCTGAGGGCAATGTTGTCACTGCCTTGAGCCCTGAGGCGCTCCATCACTGCCTCCACATCCTCACCAGCACCTGTGAACTCATTGCAGAGACTGAATTGTCTGGAAGTCTGACAATGCCTGTGCGCACTTCAGTGCAAAGCATGGTCAGCGTCCAAGCAGCGTCAGTGAAAAGCATTGCTGAGTAACCACAAGTATGCCTTTCTATGCTAGTGAAAGGTTAGGATGATGCTAAGGCCATGATTTCCGGGCAAATATGATGAGGGTGTCAGCCTGAGGCTGAGGCTGCTTTGGGCGTCTGCTTGACTATAGCAACTTATGCCTGGCAGACGCAGTGCATTCACGGCAGACATGAGCTCATGCTGTCTTGACACAGTACTGTTGTGGCATCTGCTAGTCTAAGGCACATGTCACATGTCATGATGATGACAGCACGCTTTGTTTTATATACAGCAATCTGGTGCCACACGTCACTGTGCAGGCGTATTTTGACCACAATGAATGTAGTGATTTGCATCTGAATTAGTGTTACTACCATTGCATCAAGTCACGCTGCCACATACCACATTGTGGCTTGTGCAAGACATAACATGACCAAATTGAGTAAAGTGCATGAGGGAAAACAGGAAAACAGGTGTTGACTGACCTGCAAGGCCTTCAAAGGCAGCCAGCAGTCTGTTGCGCTGCTCTTGCATACCCCCAAGCCGCCCCTCCAAGACCCTCAGCCTCTCCTGCAGCTGCCGTACTTCTTCATCGCTCGCTCCGCCCTGCTGTTGCTGCTGCTGCTGGGCAGTGGCTAGGGTTTCTCTGAGGGTGGCCACTTCTGAGTGGTGTTGCTGCTCAACCCTAGATAGGGTTTCCCGCAGTGACGTCACCTCTGAGGTGTGGTCCTGCTGAGAGTTGGCTATGGTCTGTCTGAGCGAGCTCAGCTCTGAGGCCTCACCCTGTTGAGCTTGAGTCAGCGAGTGCCTGAGTGAGGCAAGCTCTGACTGATGCTGTTGCTCTGACAGGCGCAGCTGCTGGGTGACTGCAGCAAGGGCATCCTGGTGCTGCCTCTCCTCATCTGCCCTGCTTGATGCCCTTGTTACCTCAGACTGGCGCTGCTGCTCTTCAGACCGAGCCGAAGCCTGTCTGAGGTTAGTCATCTCAGATGCGTGCTGCTGTGCAGATGTGCGAAGCTTCTGGCTGACATCAGCAAGAGCAGCTTGGTGGCTGCTCTGTTCATCAGCCAGCCTCTGCTGCAGCGCTATAAGGCTGCTGTTGACTTGAGCCTCCCGCTGTGCATGCTGAGCCTGCAGACTTTCAAACTGAGCCTGGGTCAGCTTGTGCTGGTCAGAGAGGGAAACCAGTTCATCCTGCTTGGCGGATGTTGCAGCTTGCAGGCTAGTCACAGCTGATTGATGTTGCGTCTGAAGCTTTCTGAGCTGAGTGGACACAGCAGTGTGCTGACTCTGTGCAGCAGTCAGCTGTGCCTGAAGATCAGCCTGCGCTGAGCCACGCTCAGCATGCACAGCATCTACCTGCTTGTTCAAATTGCTCAGCTGCTGCTGGTAGCTGGCGGCCTCCTGTGACCAGCCAGCCTCCTGCTGTGCATGCTTTGCCTTCAAACCCTCCAAGTCAGCCTGAGCAGCCTCGAGCTGGATTTGCTTGTCAGCAGCATCTTTCAATGTCTGCTGCAGTTGAGTAGCCTGCTGTGCATGCTGTGCATCAGCTGCAGCAGATGACTCATGCAGGTCACCAATGCTCTTCTTCAACTCAGCATGAGCTGCCTCCAGCTCATCACTCTTCTTTGTCAGCCGTTCAGCAAATTGGCGGGAGTCTTGCAGGGCAGCAGACTCCTGTCTAAACGCCTGCTGCAGACCAGCCAGCCTTTCCCGCCCTTCCACCTCAGCGGTGTCCAGCTGCTGTCGCAAGGCGGCAAGCTGCTGCTGATGGCTTCCCTCCATGCTGGTTTGAATCTCAGCTAAGCGTGCGCTGTGCTGGCTCTCAGCAGATGACAGCTGTGCATGCAGAGCTGCTATGCTTTGCTCATGCTGAATAGCAGCCTCCAGTCTGGCGTCTGAGTCCCTGACTGCAGCAGACTTGACTTCCACCTCAGTCTGTGTCTGGTTGAGCTGCTCTGCTAGATCCAATAGGTGCTGCTGTTGTGCTTGGAGCTGGCTGCTGGCTGACTTCTTCTCGTTGCTGAGCTCACCATCATGTTGAGATTGAGCTGAAGCCAAAGCAGCCTGCAATGATAAACGCATGCTTTGAGGCTCTTACATTGATACTGACAAAGTTTTTGCTTGATGCCTGCCATCAAATGAGATGCATTTGCAACCTCTTGACTATTACGTAAGCTGTCTGTACTTGCAGGCTAAGACAACCTTACAGCATGAGTGCATTGATCTCACCTGATGCTCTGACCTCAAAGTAGTGAGCTGCTGCTCATGTTGCAGCCTTTGCTGAGCCTGGTCACTGCTCAGGCCTTCCACAGCTGTGGCCAGCTGCAGCTCAAGTGCAGCCACCGCCTGCTGGTGCTCCTGCAGCTGTGTTGCAGAGTCCGACTGCAAGCTTGACACCCTGGCAGCATGCTGGACCTCCAGCAGAGACACATGCTCCTGAAGCTGACTAACCTCCTGTCTCAGCTGCTGGGCCTGCTGTGCTGAGCTGGCCTGAGTCTCTGCCAGCCTGGACTCAGCAGTGGCAACTGCCTCTTTAGCATCTGACAGCTGCTGCTCAGATGACTCAGCCTGCTGCTGGTGCAGCTCATCTTTGGCGCTCAGCTGAGTCTCCATCTGATATATGGAGACAGCACGCTGAGCATGCTGTGCCTGCAACTCTTCAAGCTGCTGAGTGACAGATGCCAGCTGCTGCTGGTGAGTGACTGCTGCCTGGTTCAGAGCAGCTGCCTCTGCCGCATGGCTTGCTTCAAGAGCGTTTTGGCGGGAATCCGCCTCAGCCTGGAACTGCTGAGCTTGTGCTGTAAAGGCTGCATCCATCTCTGCAACCTCATTTGCATGCTTTGCCTGCTGGGCTTCAAGGCGTGTACGCAGAGCAGAAAGCTCCTGCTGATGCTGCTGAGCGTCAGTGCTTGACTTTTGAACTGCAGCTGCAAGCTCTGACTCATGCTGTGCATGCTGAGCGGCCCTGGTGGACTGCAGTGAGGTGACCTCATCCTGGTGGCGCAGCTGTTGGGAGCCTGCCTGCTCATTCAGCTGCTGAACAGCTGCCTGGTGCTCTGCACGCTGCGCTTTGAGCTGATTCCGGAGGGAAGCCAGCACACCATCCTTGTC
>JAABUK010012007.1_pt1 | contig 11126 bp, 14 predicted proteins | sample 5559141 | NCBI WGS metagenome assembly JAABUK01 (sample SAMN10711869, study PRJNA513367) | rock metagenome | isolation source: Antarctica rocks | place: Antarctica: Victoria Land, Pudding Butte nord | collected 2016-01-03
TGGACGAAGCGGTCGCGCTCGCCGAAGAGTTCACCGGCCTGATCCGCGACCATGCTCCCGACCGCCTCGATCCATGGCTGCAACGGGCACGAGACAGCACAATCCGGCAGCTGCAAGGCTTTGCCAAACGCTTGGGGAGTGACTACGCCGCCGTGCAGGCCGCGGTGGAGCTGGCTTGGAGCAACGGCCAGACCGAGGGGCAGGTCAACCGGCTGAAAACCATCAAGCGCCAGATGTATGGCCGAGCCAACCTCGACCTGCTCAGCCGGAGGTTTCTGCTCGCAGCTTGATCATCGAAAGTGGCCAAGAACCCAAAGTATCTGAAACTGTTGCGACCCCCAATCTTGCGACAGTCCCCGTGGCATTGGCTCACCGCTTCGCTGCCGCCCGCCGTCGCCGGTTGGCACACCTATTGGCTCCCAGCGACCGGGAAGCGTTCGATCGGGACGGCTTTGTCTGCAAGCCGGACTTCCTGCCGCAGGAGCAGTTTGCCGCCCTGCTGGCACAGGTGCAGGCCTACCGCGGCTACGGACGCGAGACGATCCAGGGCAATGCGGTCACGCGACGAGTCGCGCTGGATCCGCGCACGCTCAAACGTCTGCCCGCCGTGCGCCAGTTGCTGGCCATGCCAGAGTGGCGCGGCCCGATCCGCTATGCCGGAAGCTTTGACGCCGAACCCATAACCTACATCCAGACCATTCTGAGTCATGCGCGGACGGGTCCCGACGATCCGCAATGCGCGCTTCACGCTGACACGTTCCACGCGACCGTGAAGGCGTGGCTGTTCCTGACCGATGTGCCCGAAGACAAGGGACCGTTCACGTATGTGGCCGGCTCCCACCGCATGACGCCGGGGCGCCAGGCGTGGGAACGCCAGGTCAGCCTGGGCATGGCAGAGCAGCCGGACCGCCTGACCCGGCGCGGCTCGTTCCGCGTTCAACCGGAGGAGTTGTCCCAAATCGGGCTGTCGCAGGCGACCAAACTTGCCGTGCGCGCCAACACCTTAGTGGTCGCCGATACGCACGGATTTCACGCGCGAGGCCAAAGTGCCGGGCCGACCCGGCGCGTGGAGATTTGGGCTTCCGGTCGGCGCAACCCATTCCTACCCTGGACGGGCCTGGATCCATGGACAGTCGATGCGTTGGGGCAACGCCGGACGCCGATGTTTTGGCGCACCCGGGACGCACTGCAGGCGCTCGGGATCAAAACCAACCCTTGGCGCCCGCTGGCGAACATGTCTCCGTTCGACGAGTCTTGAAGTACGGGCCCTTTCAAAATGTCGGCGTGCGCGCCTGGGGACTGTCGCAAGATTGGGGGTCGAAACGTTCTTAGGTGCCGTCGCGGATGTGGTGGAAATAGCTTGGTGGCGTAGTCTCCGGTTTGTTCAACGAACCACAACCGGCGTTGCCACGCCGGCGGAGACCACGCCATGGAACAGAATAGCACGAAGACCCAAGCGGACGGCACGGCGTTGTTTGCGGGAGATGCTTGGTTTGACCCGATCGAGGCGGGTATCCGGGAGCGGGTGCGCGGGTTCATTGAAGAGCTGATTGGGCAGGAGCTAGACGCCGCGCTGGGACGCGGGCGCTACGAACGGGATGCGGAGACGCCCAAGGGCTACCGGAACGGGACACGTGAGCGCCAGCTGCTCGGATCGTTTGGCCCGGTGCAGCTCAATGTGCCGCGGGCGCGGATGACAGCTGAAGGCGGGGGCACGCAGGAATGGTGCAGCGCAGCGCTGCCCCGGTATGCCCGGATGACGCGCCAAGTCGAGGCGCTGATCGCGGGCGCCTACCTGTCCGGGACCAACACACGCCGGGTCAAGCGCGCGCTGGCCGCCTTGTTCGGCGGTGCGGTGGGCAAGGACGTGGTCAGCCGCACGTGGAGGAAAGTGCGCACGGACTGGGATGCCTGGAACAAGCGCGACCTGGCCGGGGAGGACATCGTCCGCTTGATCCTGGACGGCACCGTCGTCCGGGTACGGCTGGACCGCAAGGCCACGAACATCTCGTTGCTGGTCGTGCTCGGCGTGCGCCGGGACGGGCAGAAGGTGCTCTTGACGGTCAAAAACATGGGCGGCGAGAGCGAGGCGGCCTGGCGGGGGGTGCTGGACGGCTTGATCGCCCGTGGCCTGCACACGCCCGAGTTCCTGATCACCGACGGCGGGGCCGGGCTGGAACGGGCGCTGGCGGCGCTGTGCCCTCCGCAGCCATTCCACACGCTGTCGCGCGTGGAACCTTGGGCTGCTCCGCCCGACGTGTCCGCCCAGCGCTGTACGGTTCACAAGCACAGGAATCTCCTGGCACATGCACCGGACGCGCTGCACGAGGAGGTCTCGGCCGACTACGCCGACATGATCTACGCCGAGACCGCAAAGGAGGTGCAGACCAGGCGCCGTGCGTTCCTGCGCAAGTGGCGGCTGCGCTGTCCCGCAGTGGCCGCCAGCCTGGAAGAGGCCGGCGATCGGCTGTTCGCCTTTCTCCGCCTGCTCCCGAGCCAGTGGAAGTCGGCGCGGACCACGAACGCGATCGAGCGGCTCCACGAGGAGTTCAAGCGCCGCATCAAGACGCAGACCGTGCTGCCCTCGCCGGAGACCGCCGCCATGCTGTTCTGGGCGAAGCTGCTCAAGGTTCCGCGCGCGCAGTGCGTGGAATAGCAGCGGAGGGCCTGCTCGCGTCAAGTCAGATCACAATGCGTAAAGTAAACGGCTGGCAGACCTTGGGCGAGAAGCTCAATGCTCCCGTCCCCGTTGACCTCGCCGCCTAAGCCACCCAACTATCACCTTGCTGGAGACACGCCGCTCAGCCAATTTCCACACAAGTCGCGATGGCACCCGTTCTTAGGCGCTGAGCACCATGGCTTTTGGCGAGCGAGGCTGTTTTGTGCTGGATACCGGCCAGCACCGGCCTCGCTGCCGACTGGATCAAACTTGGATTGGGGGGCCCCCGAGAGCGTCAAAGTATCTGGAATTGTTGCGACCCCCAATCTTGCGACAGTCCCGTGCTTGCTCAACGCCGTCTATATCGTGCAACTGGGGCGGGTGGGGGTTGCCGGCCTACGCACCAGGACGTCATCAGACTAATCTCTCCTCGGAGAGGACAGAAAGCTACTCAGCTCCGATATGACACGCGATAAGCAAAGGTCACCGCGTGTTGAGGGGACCCTAATTACCGCAAGCCCTGCTTTTCGCGAGCCACGGCGAGGCTGGCGACCACCGCTATGAGGGTGCGTCCGTCTTCCGCGACGGCGCGGGCGCGGGAGCCCACTTATCCGTGATCAGTGCTTGATCCCTGCTGATTTGATCCAGATCAGCTTTCGAGGGTGGCTTGGGAACGCCGGGCGGCAGGTCAGTCCCTGCGTCGGGCGGCGTGGCGGGCGTCGTCATGGCAGCCTCCTGTTGCGTCGCCGGCGATAACGCGGATCGCACCTGGTTGGTCGCAACCTTTGTTTCGGCGGGCGATGCGATCCTCTGCTGCACAATCGATGTGACGTGCCGGGATGAGCCGGTAGAGAAGTCGGGCCGCAGCCACTCGCGCAGCTTGGTCCAGCGCCGGCGGGCGCCGTTGTTCCTGACCGCCATGGCGAGCGCCTTTTGCTGCCCGACGATGACTACCAGCCGCTTGCCGCGGGTCACGCCGGTGTAGAGCAGGTTGCGCGCCAGCATGGCGTAGTGCTGGGTCGCGAGCGGGATCACCACCACCGGATACTCCGACCCCTGCGCCTTGTGGATCGTCGTCGCATAGCCAGCTCGTACACGGGTCAGGGTATTCCGATCATCTTATGGGTCTGCAGGCTGAGGCGCCAGGCGGGGTGGGCGAGGCAGTAGGCCACCGCGGCTTGCGTGTTGGCCGCACGGTTCGGCCCGTCCATCGGCTGCAGCCAGCGGTGGGCGAAGCGGAGATCCTCGGGCAGTCTGTCCGGGCCCAGCCCGGCTTGCGGGTAGACGAGCTTCAACTCCGAGCCTGAGCGCAGCCGCCACAGCGCGCCCGCCTTGGGGCTGACCGTCACCCAATCCACGCCTAGAGGCGGGTCGAGCGTGCCGTTGGTCTCGACTGCGACCTCGAAGCCGCGGGCGTGCACGGCCTGGACCAGAGCCACATCGAGTTGGAGCAGCGGTTCGCCGCCCGTGAACACGACGTAGCGCTCCGGCTGCCCACCGGACCAAGCCGTTTCGATGGCATGTGCCAGGACCTCAGCGTCGGCGAAACGCCCGCCTCCCGGCCCGTCCAGGCCAACGAAGTCGGTATCGCAGAAGCGACAGGCCGCGTCCGCCCGGTCTTCCTCGCGGCCGGACCACAGGTTGCAGCCGGCGAAACGGCAAAACACGGCCGCCCGCCCTGCCCGCGCGCCTTCGCCCTGCAGCGTCGCGAACAGTTCCTTGACGGCGTAGACCACGTGTCCGCTCTCTCCCTCAATCACTTGCCGAGCCGAATACCGGCAGCCCGGTCAACGTCGCCCCAGGCCGTGGCTGGACCGGGCGTGGGACGGACATGGTGTCGTTCCACGCCAGGGTCGGTGCACATAGCCTTGAAAGCAGGTCCGCGAGGTGCACGCGCGCGATAACCGCGCTCGACGGTCCACAACCCTCCCACGCGCCGCCACGGCCCAGCCTCGGTCCCCCCAGCAGTGCTCCCGCTCAGCATTCTGCGAGGTGTCACAATAAATAAGGCAGACCCCGACTGACTCTGACAAACGTGTTTCGGTGCCTTTCCAGCTCCCTTTTCGCCCGTGTTTTCGGTGCAAAAAAGAAGCACTATATTCCTCCTAGACAATGCTCAAGCTTCCTACGCTCTGGCCCATTCGCCGAGCGGCAGGAGCATCCCGGCCAGGGCCGGGTCGGGGTGACGAGCCATCGCCTTCACGAAGGGACCGTCAGCCACGACGACGTTCGTGGCGCCCACGACAAGCGCGAACGCGACATACAGCGTGTCGTAGGTGGACTGGCCGACAGCCAGTCCGATGTCCAAAGCAACGTCGTGCAGGCCCATGTCCGCGGTCGGCGTCGGCGCAAGCTGGGTTCGCAGGAGCGCAAGACCCTCCCTGGCCTCGTCCGGCGTGAGTATCTTCCTGCGCACTTGAAGCCACAGGACGTTGGTCGCCTCATTCAGCCAGAAGTCAGGGACGAGCAGCTTGGCCCCGCTGCGGACCAGCGCATCGGCGTGATGGCTGTCCGGCTCCTGCAGGACCCACTTGAGGCCGACCGACGCATCGACGACAAGCGCCAGCGTCAGGCGTCCTTGCCGGCCAGGTCCTCGGCCCGGCCACGGCGCGACTCTTCGAGCAGGTCGGCGGAGGGTGGCGACCCGCGCCCTGTGGTCCGGCGCCGGAACTCGGCCAAACGCGAGGTGGCCTGCTCCAGCGCAGCACGCTGTTCGGTGCCGACCAGGTTTGCTCTCAGGATCTCGCGGTGCTCTGCTTCTGCGGAACGCCCGTGCTGGGCGGCACGGATCCGGAGGCGCTTCACCAAATCCTCGTCAAGGTTCCGCACGGTCAGGGTGGCCATGGCCGGCTTCCTATGCTGTCAACTGCTGCAATGACAGTATAGCGACTGCTCGGAGCCAAGGCCAAGCGTTGCCTGTCGAGCCGCCGGTCACGATCCCTCATCCATGCTGGCCGGTGGCACAGGCCGGGCTCCCGCAGCCTGCACCCGCCTGACTTGCTCGGGTCGCCAATTGCTGCGGCCGGCCGGCGTGGGCACGCCTCGGTTGGTGAGCGCCTCGGCCAATTCATACAGGGTGCGCGCCCCGGCGCGACGCGCCGCCTCCAGGTAGGGCAAGACGTCGGCAGCCCTGGCCCGAGCCTGGCTGCTTTTGGCCGCCGCGGCCGCGCGCGCGTGCTCTGGCGCGCCCCAGCGGAGTTGAGGGTTGCCGAGCCTGGTCCCCCTTACCTTCTGCGGCCAGCGCCGCCCGCGTGCGCTGCGAGATCAGCCCTGTTTCCAGCTCGGCGACGGCGGCCATCTGCGTCAGCAGGAACTTGCCCACCGGGCCGGGCGGCACGCTGGGCAGGTCGCAGAACACGACGCCGGCCTCGACGGTGCCTTCGACGACGTGCAGCAGAAAGCGTGCGTTCCGCGCCAGCCGGTCCAGCTTGGCGATCACCAGCGCCGCCCGGCGCGCGCGGCAGGCGGCGAGGGCCGCGGCGAGCTGCGGCCGGTCGCTGCGCTTGCCGCTCTACACATCCTCAAACTCGGCTGCCACAATGCCGCCGATGCCGGCCACGTACTTGGCAACCGTCGCACGCTGGGCCTCGAGGCCAAGGCCGCTTTTCCCTTGCCGGTCGGTGCTGACCCGGTAGTAGGCCACAAAGCGCAGCACAACCGGCGGCGCGCCGGCTAGGCCCGGAGCGGTCACGGGCATCCGGGGCGGGGCAGGAACGTGCAAAGGGCACACGGGAAGAAACAGGTCATTGCTCTGCTGAAACCGGGTTCGGTCGGCGTTGGTGCACTCAACGGACGGAAGGCGAGATGACCCCGGTCTCGGTTCGCTCATGCGGTGGCTGGCTGGTAACGAGCGGAGTTCGGGCATCCGGCTGCCAACATCCGGTTCAGGACCGCCACGTCCATGGCGGCCTCCGTCTGCTGGGCAGCGAAGCCACGTGCTCGTAGCCGAGGCCCGATCAACGCTTTGTAACGGCCCATCGTTGTTTCGATCAGCGCGCGTTGACCATAATCAGTGGCGGCCTGCCAAGCCAGTTGGCCCTGGTCCGCGATCATTCTGAGATGGCGATCGCGCTGTGTAGGTGGATCCAGTTCACCGCTGGGCACGGCCGTCGTGCGTGGTGGGATCACCACCTCGATGCCATCATCGCGCGCTGCGATCGTCTGGTAAGTTGGCGCGCCATCATAGGCGCCGTCGGCTGTCAGCCAGACAATCCAATCGTCAATCTGATCGAGCAAAGGCGCCACCTGAGATGGATTGTCAGCGTCCTGATCGGTCAGCGTCTGCGCCACAATCATGCCGCTGGCAGCATCAACCGCCAGATGCAACTTGCGCCATTTGCGGCGCGACTTCGTGCCATGTTTTGCTTCCAGCCATTGACCCGCTCCGTAGACCTGCAGGCCGGTGCTGTCGATCAACACGTGCAACGCACCCTGCGGCAGCTGTGCTGACCGGACCAGCAGCAATCCCACCGCCCGGCGGCTAACCGTGGTGTGATCAGGCGCCGAAATCGTCAGGTCCATCAACGTGAAGACCGACGCCATGAGACCTTCGGTCTGCCGCAACGGCAGTTTGAATGCCATGCGCACCATCAGGCTGGTCTGGACGGCCGCGTCCGTGTAGCGAGATTGCCCGCCCGGTCCACAGCTCTGCCAGCGGTCCAGTGCTACGTCCTCGATCCACATCGTCAGACTGCCACGCCGGCGCAGCCCTGCTTCATATGCCGGCCAGTTCTGCACCTTGAACGACATCTTCGGGATGGGGTGGCGGCGAGCGACGTTGTGTTTGTGCGGCATCGGGACGGTCAGAACCAGAAAGGGAACGGCATCCTACCACCCCTTCAGATTATCAAAGTGCACCAACGCCGCGTTGAGCGCATCATCGCCCGCGTCGAGGCTGGGCCCGACGGGACAGACACGCGCTTCGTCGCTCCTCGGCCCCCTCACCGCCGCGTCCGCGGCGATAAGCGCGTCAGGGATGGATGCCGCATGGCCGAGACGCCGCCCTACAGGCGGCTCGGGGCACAGCCCGACAGCCCGACCCCGAAGGGAAGACGCCCGGTGCTCTATAGCTCGATGACCATGGACATTCTAGGCATACTGGACAAATGGGACAATCAGGAGTATCTGTGACCTCGTAAATGACGAGGATAATCTCATGACTGCTGCACAGGCTCGCCGGCAGACAGTTCAGTCGGCGACCAAGATCGCCAGCCCCGCCGCTGCGGATTTGATCGGTATGTTCACCCAGCGCAATCCGAACTCCAGCCGCGGCGAACTCACCGAAGTCGGAAAACTGGTCGCGGAGTTCAGCGCCACGGCCGCAAGGTTGTCACCTGCCGCCCGCAAGCGCCTGATCGCCCGCAAGGCGCGGTTCAAAGAGCTGGTCGCCGAGATCGCCGCTGAGCCCGAAGCGGCGCAAAAGCCGCTGAAGCTGGTCGCGAAAGCCGCTGCTGATGTCAGCCAAGGCGCGGGTCTGGGCAAGGTGCTACCGCCGGAGGAAGGTAGGGCGCGCATCGCTGAATATGCCACGCCAACCAAGGTCGAGGACTGGGCAGGTCCCCTAGCCGGACCGACGGAATTGGAGCGAGACTTCGGCGTGGCTCGCTCAACCCTGCACACCTGGCAAAAGCAAGGCGCGGTCATCGGACTTCTCGTAGGCGTGCGCAAACACGCCTTCCCGACGGAGCAATTTGTCGACGGGCGTCCTGTGACTGGCCTTGGCGCGATTGTCGAAGCCATTGGCGACCTACGCACGGCATGGCTGTGGCTACGCGAGCCCAATCCGGGGTTCGCCGGCGTCGCCCCGCTGAAGCGCCTCAAGGCCGGCGCAACCGACAAGGTCGTTGAAATGGCCCGCTCGAATTTTGCCGACGCGTGATCCTCGATCCCGACATCCTCGCCGATTTAGCCGTCGCGATCACGCCCAAGTTCTACGTCCGCATTACACCCATGGCGCACGCGGCCACCCCGCTCGGCGCCGGCTTCGGGGTCACGCGCTTCGCCAGCCCCACGAAAACCTTCAAGGTCATCTACCTCGGGCAGGATCTGACGACAGGGGTTGCCGAAACCCTCGTTCGCGACCGATTTCAGGGCAGGGTGCGGCGTAAACTGCTTGACGTCGAGGCCGCGCTCTGGGGCGCGACCGAAGTGAACGCCGGCGCCCCGCTGACGCTGATCGACCTCAGAACCACGGGCCTGGTGCGCCTGGGGATCTCGACCGAAGCAGCTCGTGGCAAGGCGCAGGGTCAAGGACGCAAGCTGAGCCAAGCGGTCTATGACCAAACCGACGCTCAGGGATTGATCTACAATTCCCGCCTGACGGGACGCACCTGCATCTGCGTATATGACCGCGCTCTGCCGGGCGGGTTGGTCGCGACGCCGGTCGTCGAGGTGACGCTACTAGCCGGATTCGTCGATGCGCTCCGCAAACTGAATGTGGCCCTGATTGCTACGCCCTAAGCAGTCCCGCCGACGATCACGCCACGTTCTATGTCATTACCCCTTCCTGATTACGCATGAACCTCAGCCAGCTTCAGGAGCTGGTATGGCATCGGCACGGTCCGCACGCCGGCCCAGCACAGGCGCGGGATCATGGCGGCCAGATCGTAACGACGATTGAAGCGGTATTCGAACTCGGCCAGGTAGCGCGGCACATGCTTGCTGTTGATCGCGCGGTAGGTGCCGGTGATCGCAGCTTTGATGTTGCCCAGTGCGGTGTTGACCCACTTGAAGGCCGGCGTGCGGGCCGCGGCTGGACCCGAGCCGGTCTTGATGGCTTGATGAGCGCATCCAGCGTCGGTCACACCGCAAAAGCATCGCAGTCCGTCGCTGATCACCGTGCAGGCGGGCCAGACGCGGAGCGTCAGTCCGGGATCGAGGCTGCGCTTGGCGAACCCAGCTATGGATGCGCTGCGGAAGCTGACGACGCGGCCGAGTTTTAGGCGGATCGGTTTGCCTTCCGGCGTCGTTTCGGCCGCGGCGACGAACGGCGTCTTGCCTGGTGCGCCTCGCCCGCGCTTGCCGCCGGAGCGCTCGCCGCCGAGATAGGCATCGTCGATCTCGACCCGTCCGGTCAGCGGCTTCGTGGCATCGCGCTCCATCATGACCTGCTTCAGCTTATGCTTGACCATCCACGCCGTCGTTTGCGTGACCCCTCCGCAGCCATTCCAGCGACTGCGTCGCTGGAACCTTGGGCAGCTTCGCCCAAACGTCGGCCCAGCTCGATGCTGGAGATGCCCTGCTTACTTTGGGTCAGGTGGTAGATTGGGCACCGTCAACTTGGCTGCCGGCCGGCTTGCGACTTGCGGTTGAGCCGGGTAGGCGGGCGGGATGACGACACCTGCCTGCCCGAGCTACGCCGGCTACCGCTTCCCGGCTGAGATCATCAGCCACGCCGTTTGGCTCTACTTCCGCTTCCCGCTCAGCCTTCGCATGGTGGACGAGCTGCTGGCTGCGCGCGGCATCATCGTCAGCTATGAAACCGTGCGCCAGTGGGCGCGCAAGTTCGGCCAGAGCTTCGCCAACCAGATCCGGCGCAGGCTGCCTGTGGCCGGCGACAAGTGGCATATGGACGAGGTCGTGCTGACGATCTCTGGGGTAAAGCACTGGCTGTGGCGTGCGGTCGACCAGACTGGGACCGTGCTGGACATTCTGGTGCAGAGCCGGCGCGACACGCAGGCCGCCAAGCGGCTGTTGCGCAAGCTGCTCAAGCGGCAATGCCGCCCACCGCGTGTCATGATCACTGACCTGAGAACCTGTTTGAGTGGTTCGTTTGCGCCTCGATCCCATTTCTACTCTCAGGAGATCACGAGTATCCGCCTGGTTGGGCGGATGGGAGCAGAGATGTGGACCGAAGCGCATCGGGCACGCCACGAGGCTGGCCTGAAAGAGATGGTATCGACCTGTGCGGTCGAGGAGATGGCGCGGTGGCTGGAGCGAGCGGACCCGCCGCATAGTGAGAAAGCAACGCCGGTTCTGCCAGTGGTCAGCGCGATTGCCTGGCATCTGCGTGTCGGTGGACCCTGGCGCGCCCTGCCGGGTGACTTCCCAGTCTGGCGGACCGTGTATGGCTGGTTCCGCAGATGGCTGGACCTGGGGCTGTTTGATCGCCTGTTATGCGACGTGGCCCGCCTGCGGCGTCGTGCGGCGGGCAGGACGCCCGAGCCCAGCCTGGGCATCATCGACACGCAGTCGGTCAAGTGCATCCCGGTCCGTGGCCCGCGTGGGTATGACGCAGCCAAGAAAGTGCTGGGGCGCAAGCGTGTGGCTTTGGTCGACGCCGACGGCACCTGGCTTGCCATCGCCGTTGTGCCGGCCTCCACGCAGGAGCGCGACACGCTTCCTGACCATCCCCCATTTTAGTGGACACGAGTTACGGCCTACGCGGCCGCGGCGAGTAGTTCCTTGTTGGTCGGCGTGGTGTAGCCGATTGCTGAGTGGAGGCGTTGGCGGTTGTAGAAGCCCTCGA
>JAABUK010012009.1_pt1 | contig 11125 bp, 11 predicted proteins | sample 5559141 | NCBI WGS metagenome assembly JAABUK01 (sample SAMN10711869, study PRJNA513367) | rock metagenome | isolation source: Antarctica rocks | place: Antarctica: Victoria Land, Pudding Butte nord | collected 2016-01-03
CAGCAGACTATGACTCGATCATCATCGACGGTGCGCCGCGCAGCTACGAGGTAGCCCGGTCGGCAATAGCCGCGGCTGACGTGGTGCTGATCCCCGTGCAGCCGTCAGGGGCTGACTTTTGGGCCAGCCGGGAAACGGTCAATCTCGTAAAGGAGTCGCACGGATTCAAAGAAACACAGAAATCCGCATTCGTGGTTTCACGGAGGATCGGCCGCAGCGTTCTAAGCCGGGAGATCGGGGACGCCCTGGCCGAGTTCGCCTTGCCCATTTTGACGGCCAGCACGACGCAGCGCGTGATCTACGCCGACGCGATGACAGCGGGGCGGACGGTGATTGAACAGCAGCCAGATGGTCCCGCAGCCGATGAGGTCCGAGCGATCCTGGCAGAACTAGAGGGGGTGGCAGCATGAGCAGCAAACGGACAGGCTTCAAGTTGCCCGCGCGGGACGTCCAGGACGTGCAGGGATGGGTTGAAGAAGGCACCGCGCCGGCAGAGCCAGCGGCAGTGCCAAGGGCGCCAGCGAGGGCTGCAGGCGGGAAGCAGGCCAGGCTGACGATTGATCTGCCGCAGCAGCTTCACGCCCGGTTTAAAGCAGCTTGCGCGATCAACCAGACCCGGATGGTCGAGGAGGTCACCCGCTTCATCGAGGACTGGACACAGAAACACAGCTAAACGGGAACGCATATAAACAGAAACACAGGGCACTACGCGAGCTTGGGTAGGGCTGACAACAGCAAAGCCGCTTGAAAGCGAGGTGTTCTGAATGTATTATGCAATTGCATAATATATTCGTTTTGTGAGGTTCAGTGCCCCGGCAGAGCCAGCATCCTAAGGAACAAAGCTTCAACTTCCGCATTGATCCTAAGCTCAAAGCCGAGTTCCAGGAGGCGACGGAGGCGGAGGACAAGCCCGCCGCCCAGGTGCTGCGGGACTTCATGCGGGTCTATGTGGAACGGCAGCGAGACCGTGCCGCCGACCCGACCAGCGACGAGGCCGAGGTGATGCGCTGGATCGAGGACGTGTCCGACACCAAGGGCTAGACGGCGTGAAGCGGGGGGACCTGGTGACGATTGTAAGTTCCGGCGACTATGGACCACGACCGGCGCTGATGGCAGGCAGCAAACTATTCGCACTCCGCATTTCTCTCTCCCCAATGGGGAACTGGACACAGAAAAACGGAGACCCAGACAAGCCATAAGGCATTGAATTAACCTATCAGATAGGTTATGTTGAGCCATGGCCGGAACGCTTTTCTGGGTTGATGCGATTCAAGTGTTCGTAGGCGCCGAAGACCACCCACCGCCTCATGTCCATGCCGTCCATTCGGGCGAGGGCTGGGTGGCGCGGTTCCGCTTCTCGTTCCTGTCGGACGTGACCGGGCTATACCGGTTCCGGCGCCGGGGGCGGAGGCCGACGACGGCCACGCTGGACCGGGTGGCTGAGGCGATCATGGCGAACCTTCCTGCCTGCCGGGAGAACTGGTGGGTCACGCACGGAAGCCGCCATGAGATCGGCCTGGTCAACCGGCGCATCGAGACGAGGAGCACCGAGGGCGGCGACGGGTTCCTGGCCAAGGTGGCCCTCAAGCCCGGCAAGGCGGCGGTCGGCATCGTGTCGGCAGGCTACGACCCGGCCCGCGGCAGGGTCGCGTTGACCTTGGAGGGTGGCCGGACGCTTTCGCTCACGGCGGGGCAGCACATTGAGGAGGCAGAGGAATGGTAAAGGAAGATGAGAGCTGGACGTTGCCGCGGCGTAAGCCGGTCACCAAGGAGTCGCTCGACCGGGCAATCAGCGCCGAGGAGGAAGCTGTTTCCCGGGAACACCAGGCACAGGAGGCATGGTTTGACCGCTCGCATGACACGGTGATGGTGAAGCTCAGGGATGGCCGGGTGTTCGGCGCGGAACCCGGCTTCATCCCGTCGCTGCGCAGCATATCGCTGGAGCAGCTCGGGGGACTGCGGGCGTCGGATGACGGCGTGTACTTGGTGGTGGCGGGCCTGGACTTGCACATCAACGTGGACGGTCTAGTGACGCGGATCATGGAAGAGTCGCCGCTGGCCATCAAGCGGTCGGGCGCGCGCCTTGCCGGGCTGGCGACCTCTGTGGCCAAGGCAGCGGCCTCCGCCCGCAACGGGCGGTTGGGCGGGCGTCCCAAGTCCAAGTCGAAAACCGCTGTCCAGTTCGGGTAGGTTCACGGGATCACTGGCTATCCTTCTTCCCTTGTGCCCGCTTTTACGTCCAGCGCCGGAGCATCCGCCTTCCTGTCCTGCTCGAAGGCGCGCAGGCCGCGGTGCCGCCAGGTGGCAGCGAGCTGGGCTGGCGTGCATGCGTCGGCGCTGATGCTTGCGTCCCATCCGCCCCTTAGCTGGTCGGCCAGGTCCATCATGGCGCCAAGCAGGGTGGCGCGGTCGTCGTCCGTGAGTTCAACCAGGCCAGCTTTCTGGACGAGGCCGCCGAGTTCGATGAGCTGGCGTGTTCGTGCACGTCGTTCTTGGACCCAATCACGGGTATCGTGCCGGGCTTGGGCGCGTTCGAGGCGCGTCTGCATGACAGCTAAGCGGCTAAGCTGTGTCGTTGCTGCTTGCAGGTTGTGGAGCAGGGTTACCGGGTTCGGCCTTCTTCCCCCGCTTGCCCCCTTGTTGAAATACGGCCTGGCCGCGTTCGGTCCACCTCTGCACGGCTTCAGGTGACTTCTTGGACTGCTCGACGGCGGCGAGCAGTGCGCCGGCAAGGGCTTCCATGGGGAGGCTATCTGCGCCGGTGACCTGGACGAGTTCGCCAAGCTGGACAGTCTTCTGTGACTTGACCTTCTTGGCCTTGTCCATGAGGGCCTGGAGTTCGGTGTCGAAGTCCCTTGGTTTGCGCGCCATGCCTGGCCTCCCTATGTCACTATGCCACTATATGGCAGGGCCAGCCTAGCAAGGCAGCGGTCCCGTCATCAACTGCCCTGGTATCCTATGCAGCTTGACACACTCAGGCAGAATGATCATGAGCAGCCCGTCATTTCTGCTGCGGAGTGAAACGGAGCAAATCAGGAAATGCGCGCTTATAGATCATTGCATGATCTGTGCAGAATCAGCTAGGCTGGCCCTTGCTGCTCTGCAACCGCCTGTGTGCCGGACTTTCTAGATGGCAATCTACCACTTCTCTGCCAAGGTCATCGGGCGTTCGCAGGGGCGCAGCGCGGTAGCGGCTGCGGCGTATCGGTCGGCGTCCGAGCTGCTGGACGAGCACCTGGACCGCACGCACGACTACACGGCCAAGGCGGACGTGGTGCATTCGGAGATCCTGCTGCCCGAGGGTGCGCCGGAGCGGTGGCGTGCGGGCGAGGACGCTAGCGCGGAAGAGCAGCGTATCGTGCGCGAGCGGCTATGGAACGAGGTTGAGGCTACGGAGAAGCGGCGCGACGCGCAGCTCGCGCGTGACATCGAGATCGCCTTGCCTCGGGAGCTGACGCGGGCGGAGGGGATCGCGCTGGCCCGGGACTTCGTGCGCGAGCAGTTTGTCAGCCGCGGCATGGTGGCGGACCTCAATGTGCATTGGGGCGTGGGGGCAGACGGCGAGGTGCAGCCGCACGCGCACGTCATGCTGACTATGCGCGAGATCGTGCCGGGGCCGGGGAGGCATCCGGAGGAGGCGCGGTTTGGCAAGAAGGTGGTGGCCTGGAACGACCGTGCGCTGTTGAAGGATTGGCGCGAGCGGTGGGCGGAGATGGCGAACGCGCGGTTGGCCGAGCTGGGGCACGACGTGCGGATCGACCACCGGAGCTACGCCGAGCAGGGCATCGACTTGGAGCCGCAGCACAAGATCGGGCCGGCGGGCGCGCGTCGGGAAGAACGGCAGAACCCGGAGCCGCAGACATCGCAGGAGCCACCGGCGCAGAACGCGGAGCGACGGGCGGAGCACCGGGCGATAGCGCGGCGCAACGGGGAGCGGATCGCCGCTGACCCGAACGTGGCGCTGGACGCGCTGACGCGGCAGCACTCGACGTTTAGCAAGCAGGACCTGGCGCGGTTCGTGGACCGGCACACAGACGAGGCAGAGCAGTTCGCGCAGGTCATGGCGCGAGTGGAGGCGGCGCCGGAGCTGGTGCGGCTGGGCCGGGACGGACGAGGGCGCGAGCGGTTCAGCACGCGCGGGATGCTGGAGGCCGAGCAGTGCATGGAGCAGGCCGGCACGGCGCTGGCCGGGCGTGGTGAGCACGGGGTGCTGCGGGCTGCGTCCTTGCTGGCGGTGCGTGCGGCGGAGCGGGGTGGGCTGGCGCTTGGCAACGAGCAGGCGGCGGCGCTGCTGCATGTGACGGGCGGGCCGGACCTGGCGCTGGTGGTGGGGTTCGCCGGCACGGGCAAGAGCGCGATGCTGGGAGTGGCGCGGCAGGCGTGGGAGGCGGAGGGCTACCGCGTGCGCGGGGCGACGCTGTCCGGCATTGCGGCGGAGGGGCTGGAGGCGGGAAGCGGCATCGGCTCGCGCACGCTGGCGAGCCTGGAGTTTGGCTGGAAGGATGGGCGGGACGGGCTGACCAACCGTGACGTGCTGGTGGTGGACGAGGCGGGGATGATCGGCTCGCGTCAGATGGAGCGTGTGCTGTCCGCGGCGTCCGCGGCCGGGGCGAAGGTTGTGCTGGTGGGCGACCCCGAGCAGTTGCAGGCCATCGAGGCCGGGGCGGCGTTCCGGGCCTTGGCGGAGCGGCATGGGGCGGTGGCGATCACCGCGGTGCGCCGGCAGCGGGAGGCGTGGCAGCGAGACGCGACGCGGGAGCTGGCGACAGGGCGGACGGCGGAGGCGCTTGAGCGGTATGCCGGGGCGGGGATGGTGCAGGCGGCCGGCACGCGCACTGCTGCGAAGGCGGCGCTGGTGGCCGGGTGGGACGCGGTGCGCCAGGAGAGTCCCTCCAGCAGCCAGGTGATCCTGGCCTACACGCGGGACGACGTGCGGGACCTGAACGAGCTGGCGCGGGAGCGGATGCGGCTGGCGGGGGCGCTGCGCGGGGCGGACCAGGTGGTGCAAACGGAGCGGGGTGCGCGGTTCTTTGCGGCGGGCGACCGGGTCATGTTCGGGCGCAACGAGCGCGGGCTTGGGGGGCACCACGACCGGGCGCAGGGTGTGGCGGTGAAGAACGGCAGCTTGGGGACGGTGCTGGCGGTGGAGGCCGGGGGCGAGCGGCTGACGGTGCGGCTGGACGGGGCTGGCGGGGCCGCTGGCGAGCCTGGAGCCGGGTCCGGGGCTGGGCAGGAGGGAAGGAAGGGGTCGGACGCTGCCCCCGTGGTGACGTTCTACGTGCGGGATTACGGGCACCTGGACCACGGGTATGCGGCGACGGTGCACAAGGCGCAGGGGGTGACGGTGGACCGGGCGCATGTGCTGGCGACGCCGCACATGGACCGGCATGCGGCGTATGTGGGCCTGACGCGGCACCGGGACGCGGTGGCGCTGCACTACGCGGCCGAGGACTTTGCCGACCCGGCGCGGCTGGCGCGGGCGCTGGGGCGGGAGCGAGCGAAGGACACCACGCTGGACTATGGTGGGGAGGCGGACCCCGTGCGGCGGTATGCCGAGCGGCGCGGGCTGGACCCGCTGCGGCCAGAGAGCGAGATCGTGGTGCAAGTGCCGGTCCTACAGCCCGAGGCGACATCGGTGCCAGCGCCGCGGCGAGGCCGGTTCGCCGGGCTTAGGCTGGACGCGAGCCGTCCGGCGGAGCTTCCGGCGCCAGTGCTGACACCGCCCCCGCCGGCACCGGCACGGGTGCCCCCGGAGCGCGAGCGGCAGCGGGCGGAGTTGGAGGGCTTGGCGGCCGATTATGCGCGGGCCTGGTTGGATGCCGAGCGGATGCGGCAGGCCGTGCTGCCGGTGCTGCCGCACCAGGAGCAGGCGCTGGCGACGGCCGGACGCGGCCTGGACGGGCTCGGGGCGGGGGCGAGCCGGGACATGCAGGCAGCGCTGGACGCCGGGCCAGGGCTGGCGGAGGGCGCCCGGACCCCTGCCGGGATGCAGGCGCTGCTGACCGCCATGGGCGGGCTGCGGCGGGACCGGCTGGCGCTGGAAGGGCGGGGCCGGGAGGCGGTGCGGGCGTGGGATGGGCTGGAGCAGGCGTATGAGGCGGCGGGCAAGCGGTATGCATGGGACGAGCAGCGGGAGGCCGGCACCCGGCTGGAGGCGTTCGCCCAGGAGCTGAAGCGCGACCCGCAGCTCGACGGCCTGTTGCGCGAGCGTGGGCGGGAGCTGGGCATCGAGGCGGGATCGCGACTCGACCGGGTGGTGCAGGCGCCCGAGGTGGACGGGCGGCTGTTGCGGTCGGTGGACATCGAGCACGGGCCGCGGCTGCGCTCCGGCCCGAGCCTCAGCGCAGGGATGTAAGCCGTGGACGCCGGGCAGCAGGGGCACGGCCCGGAGGACGAGGCGGACGGCGCTGAGCGGGCGTTCGAGGCGTTGCGGGCCGAGGTGATGGCGCTGCGGCGCGGGCTGGAGCTGGTCTATCGCGGGATGCAGCAGGCCGGGGAGCAGCCAGCGGGCGCGGCGGCGCCGGACTACAGCCCGACGCTGGGCAAGATGGAGAAGGCGCTGGGAGCCATCGCCAAGCGGCTGGAGGCGGTGGAACGGCAGCCGGCCATGCAGGTGACGGCGGCGAGCCTGCGGGCGGAGATCGGCGCCGCGGCGCAGGCTGCGGCCAAGGTCCTGAGCGGGTCGGCATACGGGGTGACCGCCGACGTGCGCCACGCCGCGGAGACCTTGGACGGGCTGGTGGGCCGCGTCCAAGCGCAGCGGGAGCAGCGGGTATGGCTGTGGACAGCCGGCGGGTGCGGGGCCTGGGTTGGGGTGGTGTTGTGGATCGTGCTGGCGGCGTTCCTGCCGTGGGGCGCAGGCGACTGGCTGGCCTCGTTCCCGGTGTCCCGGGGCCGGGGGGCTTGGGAGGCCGGGGTGGCGCTTTTGCAGCGCGACAGCCCGCCGACGTGGGACAAGATGGTGCGGCTCTACAGGGCGTGTGGCGACCAGAGGACGGAGGCGTGTGAGGCGGCCTTGGTCGTGCGGAGTATGCTGCCGGGGCCGGCGCAGGAGGAGACAAAGGCTCTGCCTGCCGTGCCACCGCCCCGGCCTCCGCCCCGCAGCCGGACCGGCCAACCAGCGCCGTAACTGTATTGTTGCTAATTTCAGCCCAAGGCAGCGGGGTAACGCGAGGCTTGACGAGCGGATTTTCCTACGTATCTTGACTTTAAGACCACTACCACTTATCTTCCGTCCTTAGGACGGAAGATAAGTGGTAGTGGCCATATTTCAAGTGCCCCGATGGCAGAACGCCTAGAAAATCCTGAGTACCATCACCCAGCGAAGCGAACCCGTCTGGCCTCAGCCGTGCTGGCGCAGCTGGAAAGGGCCCAGCTTGCCGTGGTGACCACCTACAGCCTGTTCCAAGCGCTGCGCTCCGTCTTGGCCGACGGCGGTAGGGGACTTTACCTTCGAGGCGGCGCCTCCCCGAGCAGCCACATAGGCAACGTGAGGACAAATCTACTCATGACGCGGACAATCGAGGTGGACCCGGACTACGGTCGCAGCCTCTACCGGGTGCTCCCGATAGGGGGCAGCTCGGCCGAGGAGGTCTGCGCGCTGGCCAACCCATTCGGCCACATCTCTCACCTATCCGCGATGCAGCGCTGGGGTTTTACAGAACGGCGACCAGAAGCCCTCCACCTCACCATGCCGCCTGCAAGTATAGCCCGTTCTCTCGTTGAAGCGCGCATGAAAGTGGATTATGAAACGCCGGATCACGGCACGCTGCCCGGCAGTACCCCGATCCCGCTAGGGTCGCAGATCAAGCTGAACTTCATCCGACATCCTAAAATGGTGCGCGGGCGGGCGCTCTCGGTCTATGAAACCCGGCACTCCACCCGCTGGATTCAGGTGCAGGACGCCCACGCGCGCCTCGCCACTATAGGACAGACATTTGTCGATATGGTTGAACGTCCGCAGTACTGTGGCGGTATGGCGCATGTGATTGATGTCTGGCGAGGACATGCAGACATCTTTCGCGAGGAAATCATCAGCACCATGGAAGAGGTCGGGACTGCTATTGCAAAGGTGCGGGCTGGATACCTGTTTGATGAATTGCTGGCAGAAGGGAACGATGCGCGTGTCCAAAGTTGGGTGCGGTTCGCGCAACGCGGAGGCTCCCGCGTGCTAGATCCGACTAAAGGTTTCAGCAGAGCGCATTCAGAGAAGTGGATGCTTTCAATTAATGTCTGAGAACGCGCCGCGTATCGTTGATATCAAGGGCTGGGTTGACCAAGCAAGGCGTGATCCAGCGACTTATATCGAACGGCAGGCAACGGAAGTTGTTTTGTCAGCTGTAGGAGGCCTTCCTGGCTATGGAAGCCATATTTTCCTAAAAGGCGGCATCCTCATGGCTGTGGTTTATCAAAGCCCGCGCAACACAGCGGATATCGACTTCACAACTGACTTGAGTCCGTCACCGGATTTACCTTCCGAGTTGCGCGATGCCATTAATAAGGAACTCCCGCGGTCTGCTGCACGGCTGGGATTGCCTGACCTCGTGCTGCGCGTCCAGAGGGTGGAAGAACGACCACGCCCGTTCAAAACCGCCGATGTCCGCTTCCCAGCTCTCTACGTGACGGTTGCTTATGCCAAGCGAGGGAGCAAGGGCGAACGGCATGTCACGAACGGACAAGGGCAACACATAATTGAACTGGAGATTAGCTTCAACGAGCCAGTCTATGCAATTGAAGTCGTCCAACTTGGTGAGCGTGGGCCTTCATTCTCCGTCTATGCGTTGACGGATCTGATTGCCGAGAAGTTTCGCGCTCTCCTCCAGCAGGTCACGCGCAACCGTTATCGGCGGCAGGATGTGTATGACATAGCCTATTTGGCTGAACGTTTCCCGCTGAACGACAGCGAGAAAGCCGCAACACTCGCGTCTTTTCAGGATAAATGTGCGACGCGCGGCATAGCTCCAACAGTTGACTCTATCAGTGATCCAGATGTGAGCAACCGAGCGCAGTCCGAATGGGGTACTCTTCGGCAGGAAATCGGAGAGGTGCCGGACTTTGATGAATGCTTCCGCAAGGTCGAGGCGCTTTACCGAGCGCTGCCGTGGACGCCTTCATGAGGATGACCCAACATTGGTGGGCTCTTGGCCACTTTAGATGCTGGCGCCAGCGAAAACGTGGCACTGCGCCTACGGCGCTCTCTGCGGATCCAGCCCTGAATCATCGAAAGTGGCCAAGAACCCATCACTGCTACGAGGGCCTGACCTAAACATCGCTGCTATGAGGCGGGGGCAGCTCGCCGGAACGGGGGCACCGCGCCGCCATCGTTAGACCTCGCGCGCGAACGGCGCCATCACCTCGTCGCAAACGACCAAATCGTTGGCGACAAAGCGGGAGATCCACTGGCAGCGCAGGTCTGCACCCTCGGCGTCGCGCGGCAGGGCCGCGGCCAGCGCCATCAGATTGGCGTTGCGAACGTCTAGCATCGTGGCAATCAGCAGCGGCAGTTTGTCACGCTGGGTCTTGCGTTGACCCGACAGCCGTTGCCGCAACGCCGCGACGATGCCGGCCGACAAGGCCGCGATGCCACCGTTCATCCTGCATCCGCCTCAAAAAAGGGCGGATTCCTTAATCACACGCCGGTTCGTGGCGTCAATATCGGCTCATCGAAACTGATGGGTGGTCAGGGGCGTGCGTCATCCATCAATTTCCATTTTGCCTGATCGCATGAAATCCAAGAAGCCCATCCCACGGTACCGCAACGTCTGCTGAATACTCAGTAACGTGGCGTATTCACGGTGTCCATTTGGAGTGCCGTTGGAAATCGTGTTGCGTATACGAACAAATGCCTTCACCGCGTGCTCTGCATTATTGTTGTTCCAAGGCACTCCGTCATAATCTAGGAATGTGAACAACTTATCTCTATTCTTTTCAATTCTCTTCTTGAGTGCCGAAGCGGCCTCCGTTGCATATTTCGTGGCGACGACACTCTCAATGAATCTGGCCGCCGGTTGTCTGTGCTTGCCAAGATGCCGAGCTTTCAGGCCATACGTGTCTATGGTCTCGACGATCGCACGAAGTAGTACGCCAAATCGTCCGGCGATCTCCTTTAATTCATCATCGAAGGGGTTCCGATGCAGGTCCTCATTGATGTCGCGCATCAAATGGATCAAGCATTTTTGTTGAGCACACGGTACCGAATCATAAGCGGCGTAGAAATCCGAAACGAGTACGCCGCTGAACCCATTCAGCATCTCGTCTAGGGTTACTGATTCCCGTGATTCAGCATATATACTCCGTCCACGTGAGAACCCGAACACCGGCTTGCGAGTCGACCATGATCTAAGCGGCGTTTCGGAGGTGCGAAGTTTTCGGGTTCTCACGTGGACGGAGTATACGTATGCAACCGTCGTCATATTCGCGAACACCCAGATGTAGTGGCCTCCGCCCCTTACAGCCCCCTTGGTCTCATCGGCATGGATCAATGGGCCGCTAGCAATCTGACGAAGAATGCCACGGTACGCCGGCATATATTTCTCGGCCACGAACGACTTTATATGGTGGACTTTGTGCGCGTCTAGCGGTAGATCAAATAGCGATGACGCGTGCTCAGCTGCCTTCTGGTTCGACAGCCGCAATTCGATCATAAGATAGATGACAAATGCCCGAAGACTCGGGCCGTAATGCGCCTTCCCCGAATAGGTGCTCATTTCGGCACGGCATTTGGAACAACGATACCGGCCGTAGTGGCACCGCAAGACCCACCGCCTTATGCCGTTTCGTAGAAACTTTAGGTCGTAGAGCAAATATGAGTCTTCGCTAATCATCTTAAGGTCTGATGTATTACATTTGCGACACGCATTAGGGATGTCTTCTATGATATCCTTGTTAACCCTTGTGTTCGTGGTTTTTTCCAGGGCTTTCCGGACGGTCTGCCGGACCGTCTTGTCGGTTCGCGCGTAAACCTTTGACCTCTGATAGTCCCAATACGCTGCGCTGTTAATTTTCCCGAACTCCGGCATCGCGCTGTCAAATTTCCCAAAGGTTCGCTGGAAACCAACCTCAAGCGAACCGACCTCGATCGATTTGAGGCCGGAGGCGCTGCCAGCGCAGATGCGCATCAGGGCGT
>JAABUK010012010.1_pt1 | contig 11125 bp, 7 predicted proteins | sample 5559141 | NCBI WGS metagenome assembly JAABUK01 (sample SAMN10711869, study PRJNA513367) | rock metagenome | isolation source: Antarctica rocks | place: Antarctica: Victoria Land, Pudding Butte nord | collected 2016-01-03
TCGGCAATGTAGGTGCCAGCCAGGCATCCGCCACGTCGATAGTTTCGGTCCCGTTCAGTCTCCCCGGCAGCCGGTCCTGCAACACCGAGAACGCCCGCTCCGACGGGCCCGCTCGCTGCAGCAGTCCGGCCAGCGACCGAAGGTCTGCTTGCTGATCCCAAAAAGTTCTGCCTTCATGTGGCTCAGTTCCGATTGCTCCGAGCAGCCAAGCACCTCATCGAAACGCATCCGAAGTATTCCCTCGTGAATGCATGCCGAGTTTATGACTGGCAACTTCAATGGGACAATTAGAAGCTGGACACTGCACAAGCTAGAAAACCCGGACAGATCGCGAGCGAGCCATGATCGTGCCCAGGGGTCGTTGTGCAACCACTCGGCCACGGGATGCGGCGCGAGCGCTCGGGATGGCGAAGGCGCGCTTGATGCGGCTGTTGGTGCTGCTTCAGCGGCGCGCGTCGTGGTGCCGCCCATCGGCAACCTGTTCATCCGCATGCTGAAGCTGACAGCGCTGGTCAGCCTGATCGGGGTAAGGCAATTGCTTTTCGCCGCCGAGCAGTCGGTCTCCGGCACGTCGCAATATCTGAAGGCGCTTTCGGCTGCGGCGGTATACTACTTGGTCGTCACCACGCTCCTCGTGGCCGGGCAGCGCTGGCTGGAGCGATGGCTCACCCCGGCGGGCAGATTCCCGCGCACCCGAAGGAAACGGCATGACCGCCACATGGGACCAGCTTTGGACCGGCGCCACCATCGCTACGATGGAGGAGGGCGGCGAACCGTTCGGCCTCATCGAATGCGGGGCAGTCGGCGCAAAGGATGGGCGCGTCGCCTGGATCGGTCCCATGGCCGCGCTCCCAGGCCAGCCCGCCGACCTGGCTGCCGAAATCATCCCCTGCGACGGCCTGCTTGTCACGCCCGGACTGTGCGACCCGCATACCCATATCGTGCACGCCGGGGAGCGGCGGGGGGACTGGGAGCTGCGGCTAGCCGGCGCCACGCGCGATGACCTCGTGCGGGTGCAGGGCGGGATACGCGGCACCATGTTGACGACCCGGGAGACCGAGGACGCCGAGCTGCTGCGCCAATCCGCCAGCCGGGTCTCGGCGATGATCGCGAACGGGGTGACCACGCTGGAGAGCAAGTCGGGCTACGGGCTCGACCTCGAGACGGAATTGCGCCTGTTGCGCGTCTCCCGCGAACTCGGACGGCGCATGCCGGTGGATGTGGTGTGCACCTTCATGGGCGCGCACGCGGTGCCGCCGGAGTTTGAGGGCCGGGCGGACGACTATGTCGCGTTCCTGTGCGAAACGGTCCTGCCGCGCGCTGTGGTGGAGGGACTGGTGGACGTGGTGGACGCGTTCTGCGACACGCCGGCCTTCCGCGGTTTCAGCCACGCCCAGACCGGCCGAATGTTCGACGCCGCCGCGCGGCTCGGCAAACGGGTGACCTTGCACGCCGACCAGTATTCGGACGCCGGGGCGGCGGGGCTCGCGGCCAGGCACCGGGCGCTGTCGGCCGCGCACCTCGAATACACCAACCAGGCGGGTGCGACGGCGATGGCGGAAGCCGGCACGGTCGCCATCCTGCTCGCGGGGGCCAACTACACGCTGTTCGAGGAGAAGAAGCCGCCTGTTTCGCTATTTCGCGCGTGCGGCGTGCGCATGGCGCTGGCCACCAATAACAACCCGTCCAGCTCCCCTTGTTTGATGCCGACGGCGATGATGAACCTGGCCTGCACGCTATTCCGGATGACGGCGGAGGAGGCGGTGGCCGGGTTCACCCGCGAGGCGGCGCGGGCTCTCGGCCTATTGGAAAGCCGCGGCACGCTGGCAGTGGGGAAGCGGGCCGACCTGGTGCTGTGGGACCTGCCGCACCCGGCGGAGTTGCCCTACCGCATCGCCTACAGCCCCGTGCGCGCCGTCGTGCGCGGCGGCATCACGGTGCATCGCGCCGCCGCGCCAGACCTGCTGGACACGCTATGACCGGCGCCGACACGCTGCTGCAATGGATCGAGCAGGACCGCGAGCGCCTGATCGGCTTCCTGCAGGACTTCACCCGCATCGACACCTCCAATCCGCCCGGCGACACGCGCCGCGCCGTAGCCCTCGTGGCCGGCCTGCTCGACGAGGCCGGGCTGCCGTTCCGGATCGTCGCCCCGCATGAGGACAAGCCGAACCTGGTGGCGAGCGTCGCCGGGCCGGCGCCCGGGCGCCATCTAGTACTGAACGGGCATCTCGACGTGTTTCCAATTGGCGACCGCGCCCGCTGGACCCGCGATCCGCTTGGCGGTGAGCGGGACGTGGGACGGGTTTGGGGGCGTGGGACGGTGGACATGAAGGCAGGCACCACCGCCTCGGTGTTCGCCTACCTCTACCTCGCCCGGATGAACGATCTCCGTGGCCGGCTGACGCTCACCGTCGTGTCCGACGAGGAGACCGGTGGGCGGTGGGGCGCCGACTACCTGACGAAACACCTGGCCGCCGATGTGCTTGGCGATTGCCTGCTGAATGGCGAGCCGTCCTCGATCCATACACTGCGGTTTGCCGAGAAGGCGATGTTCTGGCTCACGTTCCGCGTCCGCACCCCGGGCGGCCACGGCGCCTACCCGCATCTATCGGCCAGCGCGACCCGTATCGCCGCCAGCCTGATTTGCGACCTCGCCGAAGTGGAGGCCGTCCGTGCCCGCGTGCCTGGCCCCATCGGCGACCTGCTGGCCCGGTCCGACGTGGTCGCCGCCATCGAGCGTGGCCTGGGTGCCGGAGCGGCGGAGGTAGCCGGCCGCGCCACGCTGAACATCGGGCGGATCGAGGGCGGCGTGTCGGTCAACATGCTGCCGGGCGATTGCATGTTCACCGCCGACATCCGCCTGCCGCTCGGCGTGGGCCACGGCGAGATGCGCAGCATGGTGGAGGCCATCGCCGGCCGCTACCCCGGCGTAGAGATCGAGGCACCCACCCACGCCGCGGTGGACCCGACCTACTCCGACCCGGCGCATCCCATGGTCGGTTTCATCCAGGACAGCGTTGACCGCCTGCTCGGCTTCCGGCCGCCACCCATCGTGTCGCTCGGCGGCACCGATGCGCGTTTCTGGCGCCGCCGCGGCGTGCCGGCGTTCGTCTATGGGCCATCGCCTGAGGGCATGGGGGGGCCGGACGAGGGCGTCCTCATCGACGAGTTCCTCCACATCGTCCGTACCCACACCCTGTCCGCCTGGCGCTACCTGGGCGGCTGAGGACGCCGGCTATGCCTTCTTCAATCCCCAATAGACCGGGATCCCCTGCTGCACTCCTGTCAGGTCCTTGCTCACGGCGGTGGGCGTCGAGTACTCGCCTACTGGGAGATAGGGCACGTCGATGAAGGCCTGCTGCTGTATCTGCCGGGCAATGTCCTTTTGGGCCGCCAGGTTCGGCGCCCTCATCCAGGCGTCGTGCAGTTCCTCGAGCTTCGGGCTGTCGGGCCAGCCGAACCAGGCGCGGGCGCCATTGCCGCGCAGCCCGATATGGACAGCGGGGTTGAGTTGATCGAGGCCGTTGAAGCTGGTGAAGAAGGCGCTCCAGCCGCCCTTGTCGATCGGCTCCTTGCTGGCCCGGCGCTGGATCACGCTGCCCCAGTCCATCGACTGCACATCGACGTTCATGCCTGCCTGCTTCAGCGAATCGGCACCGACCAGGCCGAGCGCCGTCAGGGCCGGCAGGTCGGTAGCGACCAGCGTGACGATGCGTTCACCCTTGTAGCCGGCGGCTGACAGGTCTGCCTTCACCTTCGCCATATCCGGCTTCGCCTTGATGGCCGACATGCCGGCGTCGCTCGCCATGTTGGAGACCGAGGGGAAGAAGCCGGTACCCGCCTTCCAGAAGTCCCGCTCGGCACCGGCCACGGCCTCCATGTAGGAGGCTTGGTCCACGGCGCCGAGCAGCGTCCGGCGGATGGCTGGATTGTCGAACGGCGGCTGCAGGCTGTTGAACCGCATCATCGCCGGCGTGCCGGTCGGGTCGAGGACCATGACGCGGATGCCCTCCTCCTTGCGCATCGGCGGCACCAGGTCGATCGCCGGCTCCTGCCACCAATCCATCTGCCCGGACTTCAATGCGGCAAAGGCGGTGGACGCATCCGGAATGACGGTGTGTTCGACACGGTCGATGTGGGCGACCTTGGGCCCGGCAGTCCAGGACGATGTGCCGCCCTCACGCGGGACGTAGCCTTCGAAGCGGGCATAGACGGTTCGGGCGCCCGGAACGCGCTCGTCAGCAAGATAGCGGAATGGGCCGCTGCCGACCATCTCGGTGACGGCGGTGAAGGGGTCGGTCTTCGCCAGGCGCTCGGGCATGATGGGGCACATGTTGCTGGCAACCTTGCCGAGTGCGGCTGGCAGCAGCGGGAAGGGGTATTTAAGGCGAAACACGATGGTCTTGTCGCCATCGGCAGAGAGTTCGTCGGTGGCCGCCATCAAGGCCTGGCCGAAGCCGTCTCGCTTGCCCCAGCGAGCGATGCTGGCAACGCAGTCCTTTGCGAGCACCGGAGAGTTGTCGTGGAACTTGAGGCCGTCGCGCAGCGTGAGGCGCCAGAGCTTGCCGTCGGCCTCCGTGGTCATGCCGCCGACCATCTGCGGCTGCGGAGCGAAGTCGCTGTCCTGCCCGAACAACGTATCGAATACGGCAAAGGCGTGATTGCGCGCGATATAGGCAGTGGTCACCACGGGATCGAGGACCGATACGTCCACCTGCGGAATGAAGCGTAGAATGCGTGAGGATTGCGATCGCGCGACACGCGGGGCGGCGAGCGTGGTTGCAGCGGCGGCAGCGGCGATAAAGGTCCGGCGGTGCATGGCGCGTCTCCCGTGTGTTCTATCGTGTGAAGCAAGGCCCCGGCCGCGATGGAGTGCCGGCTCGGAGCCTGCTATAGTATCAGAGACTCCCGCGATCCACAGAGTGTGCTACATCGCGTATGCCATCAATGAGCCGGACCTGATCCAACCTACAATCGGATGGCCTTCGCCAGGGCACTGGTGCATCGACCAGAGCGCGGCGGCAGGTTCGGCAGGTGCGCCGCATCGTCAGTATGCCCATCGGTCAGCATGTGCGCCGCGATCTCACCGGGGTCGGCGGCCTCTGATCGCCTAGGGTGATCGAGTGTCAGACCCGTAATACTACGGTTTGTCACACTTATTCCGCAGCGGTCCGCTCACCGTAATCGGCCGTGGCCGCCGCCGAGGAAACGTATTCGTCCATAACGTCCGCGTCGAGATCCGCGCGCGCGCGTTGGGCCGGGTCGCCGTAGCCGGAGCCACCGGCGAGCTGAACCTCGACACTGCGGTCGGTCGTGGTCAGCGTTACAAGCTCGCCTGTGCCGCAATCATGCACCATGGTGCCGAGATCGTCGCGAACCACGCCGTGCACGGGCCCGCCGGCATGGCCGCCGAACAGGCCCTCCGTCCTCACCCCGACGCCCTCGGGATACACCGAAAACAGCGTCGGCAACCCGTCATTGTGCAGCTTGCGGATGCGGGTACGGACACCGAGGCCCCCGCGATGGCACCCGGGACCGCCGGAATCCGTGACCAGCGCCTTCTCCAGCACCAGCACCGGCGCACGCGTCTCCATCAATTCGATCGACGTGTTGGAAGCTGAGGTGGGATAAAGCAGTGCCGACTTGCCGTCCGCATGCGAGCAGGCACCCTGGCCGCCGCCCATGAAGAAGTGGTCGGCATAGAGCACGCCCTGTGTATCGCGGCCGTAGATGTTGATCGCGTGCGGCAAACCGGTGGCGGCCTGCACTCTATCCGGTGCTGCAGCGGACAGGGCGCGGAAAATGTTAGGCGCGATATACCAGCCCGTGCGGGTGCGTAGGTTGACGCTGGCCGGCTTGTCGCAATTCAGGATGGAACGCGGCGGCAGAGTGACTGTGAACGGGCGGTAGCACCCTGCGTTGCTGCGAACGCCGGGACTTAGGATGCACTTTAACGGGTAGGTCGCGTGGGCGGCGGCATAGGACCAAGTGCAGTTCAGGCCGCCTTGCGGCTGCTGAGGCGGCGCGCCGGTGAAATCGACCTCAAGCCGGTCGCCGGTCACGGTGACCTGCAATGGGTATTGCAGCGGCGTGCCGAGCGGGTTGTTCCAGATCTCCGAGTGGTATTCCCCGTCCGGCATGGCGCGGATGGCCTCGCGGATGGCGCGTTCCGACCGGCTCTGCACCACGGCGGCGAGCGCACGCAGATCGTGCATGCCGTAATCGTCCATAAAGCTCAGCAGTCGGTCCGCGCCCAACTGATTGGCAGCGACGAAGGAGTGCACATCGCCCAGCACTTCTTCCGGCTTGCGCACGTTCTCGGCAAGAAGGGTGAACAGATCCTCGTTTGGCTGCCCGGCGCGGTAGAGCATCATAGGCGGAATCTGAAAACCCTCGTCGAAGATCTCGCGGGCGCGCAGGCTATCCTTGGTACCACCAATATCGCCGACATGGCCTACCGTGGCGGTGAGCGCCACCAGTGTGTCGCCGCGAAACACCGGGGTTATAACGGCGATGTCGAACAAATGGCCGGCGCAAAGCCATGGGTCATTGGTGATCATGACGTCGCCAGGGCGAAGCGTGTTCGGCGGATACTTCTTCAGCAGCGCTTTAACCGCGATTGGCACCGTAAGATTAAACACCGGCATCGCGCGCGGAGAATGGGCGAGGCTCTCGCCATCGGGGTCGAGCAAGTCGGTCGCGAAGTCCTGAGCCTCGGAGACGATCAGCGAGAACGCGGTGCGCACGATGGTGTGCCACATCTCCTCGACGACGGTGACGAGCCGGGCCCACATGATCTCGAGCGAGACTGGGTCATTCTCGATCAACTCCATCGCCTCAGACAAGGGCATCGTCGGAGTAATGCGCGCGGCAGCGGGGGGGGCGGTCGCGATGGCGATGCGCAGTGTGCCGGAGGGATCGACCGTGAGCGTATCTCCGGGCGGGATGACGGTGGTGGCCTCGCGCTCCTCGATGATTGCGGGGCCGTCGACGACTGTGCCGGGCGCCAAGCGGTAGCGGTCGAACACCGGCGTTTCCACAAAACCCGTGCCGAACCAGGCCGGGCGGGTGCCCTTGCGCGCGTCCCCGGCTTCAACGCCCTCGGCCTGAGTTAGGGACAGCACCGGCATCGGACCGCGGCACATGACACGAAGCGAGACGAGCTGGATGTCAACACCCTCGTAAACAGAAGTGTAACGGGCGGCGTAGGCGGTGGCGAAAGCCGAACGAAGTGCGGGCATGCTGGCATCAGTCAACTCGCCAACCGGGAGCGGCACCCGGATTTCGTGCAACTGGCCGAGCAGCCGCATGTCGGCAGACTGCTCCGTGATAATGTCCGCCGCAGCTCGGCGAGGTCGGTGGTGATCTCCTGACGGCATAATCAATCTCGCGTTTTGGTACCGACGAGCCGCCAGAGCCGCGCATGTCCGGCGCGATGCAGCGCCAGCCGGCAGCGGCGAAATGCGTCATTTGCTGCCGCCAGATCAGCCCCATCGCAGCCCAGCCATGGACGAAGAATCATGAGTGGCCCGTCCCCTGGCCCTAACTACCAGATAGGACGTGCTTTGCCGCGCAGTCTGGACCATATCCGGGCGAAGGGCGCTATCGCTCAGGCCGCCGCCGGCCGCTCGGTTGCCGAGTTGGTTCTGATTCATACGAATCACACCTACATACGCGGTCGGAACAAAAGGCCATTCCTAGAGTAGAGGACGGATACAAGCTTGAACTATTAAGGAGCGACCTTCGGACAGGATACTGCCAAGAGTTTCTCGCGTGGCTCTTATTGGGTTCCGGGGTGGTGAGAGGTTCGTCACGCAACCAGGCCTGCGATGAGGGTAACGAGCAGGGCTTTGCCACGTCGGCGCGCGTTATGCACGAACTGGAAGAAGCCGAGATAAAAAGGCAACTTGTCTTGCGAGATGCCTCGGTGCGGGCGTAGCCAGGAGCGCAGCAGCGACCAAAACCCTTCCATGGTGTTGACGTGGACCTCGCAGAACCCGTCGCCGTCCTCGTCGCGGGCGTACTCGCCGCGCCCATGGCAGACCATCTTGTGCTGGTAGCCCCAAGCTGGCAGGCGCGCGTAGATGCTGTATTCGTCGGTGTGGACGAGGGTGCCCGGGGCGACCGCGGCCGTGATGATCGGCTTGATTGTAGCCTGCTGCACATTGGCCAGCATGCGCAAGACCACCTCGCCGCCGCGCTGGATCAGGCCGAGCATGGGCGGCTTGTTCTTTTCCAGCGTGCCGCGTCCCGGCGCGCCTGCTAATTTGCGGCACCGCCCGAGCCGCCCCTTTTGGCCACGACCGCTGGCTGGCCCTTGTGCCCGGCCACCACGTAGACCTCGTCGATCTCCACCTCGCCCTGCAGCTCCACCGCCGGCGCTTTGGCGACCAAGCCACGGCGCAGGTGTTCCGTCATCGCCTGCACGTCCGAAGCATCCAGGCCCAGCTCCAGGGCGATCTGCCGGTTTGAGAGGTTCAGGCCCATGAAGTAGAGGCACAGGACCCACACCCGCAGCGGCTGGTGGCGCCCGGCCAGCACCGTGCCGGTCAGATCGTCGAAACGCCCAGCGCACGCCTTGCACCGATACCGCTGCCGACAAGGCTGCGTGTCATCGCATCCGTCTCGGATGACGGCGCCGCTGTCACACACGGGGCAGCGCACACCTTCCGGCCAGCGGTGCTCGCGCACCAGCGCGAAACACTTGGCGTCGTCGATCAAGCCCGAAAGGTTGATCAAGTCGGATGCCGCCATGACAAAAGCTCCTCGCGCGAGCAGGTCAGCTACTCCCGCTCTTGCTCGCGCACCAGGCGCCTTCAACCCTGATTCACGATCTCGGCCCCACCACCCCGGAACCCAATAAGAGCCTCTCGCGTAACCCAGTCGGCAGCGCTGCCGATCGCGGTAGGAACGCCCATCACTGAGCGCCCCCCGCACAGATCCGTACGGGCGGAATTCCCGCATACGGCTCCCACCTTGGGTGTTTGACGGCAAAGCGGTCTCTTGGCCATGGGTGAAGGATGCGCGGTTTCGGCAGCCAGTCGGCTGCCAGCTTCTTCATCCGCTCGAAAGTCATCCGGTCGCGCTGGCTCCGTCGTTTCAGCGAGCGTCGCCATAGGTCCCGGACATGGTCGCGGAATGCTTGCAGTGCCGGAAAGTTCGTTGGCACCGCATGGTAGTTGAAGAAGCCGCCGACGACGTGCGCCAGCCATCTCCCCTGCTCGGGAATGGGCTGGTGTCTGCGATGCCGCAACTCCTCTTTGACCTCCGCAAGCTTCGCCCGCACGCGGTCGCCACGGCTTTTCCTCTTGAGGAGGAATTTGCCGCCGCGGGTTCTCCCGCAAATGAAGGTAAAGCCCAGGAAGGTGAAGGTCTCCGGTTTGCCGAGCCCGCGCTGCCGGCGTCGGACCGCCGCATGGCGGCCGAACTCGAGCAGCAGGCGGGTCTTGTCCGGGTGGAGTTCCAGCGCAAACGCCGCGAACCGCGCGCGCATCGCATCGAGGAACCGACTGGCGTCGGCCTCATGCTCAAATCCGACCACCACGTCATCGGCATACCGCACGATGATCATGTCGCCGGTGGCCTCTCGCCGTCGCCAGCGATCGGCCCACAGGTCCAGGACGTAGTGCAGGTAGATGTTGGCCAGGAGTGGTGAAATCACCGATCCTTGCCCTGTCCCCCTCTCACTGACCGTCACGGTCCCGTCTTCGAGGATGCCCGCCCTGAGCCATTTGCGGATCAGGCGGACGATACGCTTGTCGCCGACCCGGTGCTCGCCGAATCGGACTAGCCATTTTTGGCTAACAGAGTCGAAAAAGCTTCGGATGTCGGCGTCCAGTAGATAGTTCACCTTCCGCGTGGTGATCCCGACCGCCAGGGCGTCCAGCGCATCGTGCGTTCCGCGCCCGGGCCGAAACCCGTACGAGAACCCGAGGAAGTCTCCCTCGTAGATGGCATTCAGCACCAGGACGGTCGCGCCCTGGACAGTCTTGTCCTCCAGGGCGGCAATCGCCAACGGCCTGCGCCGTCCGTCCGCCTTCGGGATATACGTCCGGCGGGACGGTTGCGGCCGGTAAGTTCCCCTATGAATACGATTGTGCAGCGCCTCAAGTCGTAGATCGAGGCCTGCCTCGTATTCCTGCCATGTCATCCCGTCCACGCCTGCGGCCGCCTTGCGTTTGAGCGCGTAGAAGGCGGTCTGGAGCGTATCGATGCTGACATGGTGAAGGAGAGTGGTGAACTGTTCCTTCTTCCGTTGCCTCGCTGCTTGTCGTACGCGATCCAGCGCCTGTGTCACGCGTGCCCGGCTCTGTGTCCGGCGCGTGCTTTGCTGTCTCGCGTTCCCCTCGGCCCCCGCCCTTGGCTCCACCAACTCCGCCACGGCCGAGACCGCTTTGTTCGCCGGTTTCGTCGCTACTATGGCGGGGTCTGACTTCTCGCGCCCGTACATCATCGGCTTCGGCTCCTCACCTTCCCGATGCGGACCGGCGCCGCTTGTGACGGCCCGGCCAAGCGCGAGATCTCCCGGTTCCCGTGCAAGGAGTGTGCGTGCGTGCCAGGGTCTGCGACCACGCCGGGTCGGGCCGCCACTCGCGATGACGCGGCGGTCCGTGTTGCCTTCCACTCAGATAACAGTGTCGGCACCCGGGATGAGTGACTTTCGCGGCTCAATGGCTGGCCTGCACGTACCCCTGCCGACGCTTCACCGCCGTCCTCACGGACGACGATGCACGGCTTGGGGTCGACGTGGATCGCTACACCTTCGTCGTATCGGACTTTCACCGACTGCTCCTTGCCGGTCTCCCGGCGCACTAACTGCTCACCCCCTTGGTCTGCGGCGGTATGAACAATCCGCTTGACACGGTAACGGGCGACTCGATTCACCGTCTTCGTGGATCGCGAAACCCTCCTTGCTCTCTCGAAGGATGACCTGATCGCCTTGATCCAGGCGCAGGCCGGACAGATCGAGGCGCAGACGGTCCAGATCAGTGCATTGCTGACGCGGGTTATCGGTAAGCGTGGGCTGTAGGCCGCGGTGGTTTTCGGCTCTGATCTGGCGGCGGGCTACTGTGTCCAGTGCCAGGGAAGCAGGCTGTCGATTTTTTGGATGGGATGCTCTGCG
>JAABUK010012011.1_pt1 | contig 11124 bp, 1 predicted proteins | sample 5559141 | NCBI WGS metagenome assembly JAABUK01 (sample SAMN10711869, study PRJNA513367) | rock metagenome | isolation source: Antarctica rocks | place: Antarctica: Victoria Land, Pudding Butte nord | collected 2016-01-03
ATATTAAATATATTTTAAAAGTTTTATTAGTCATCATTATTAATTAATAAAAATATAATAAAATCTAGCTTTTTTTAATAAATAATGCCAAGAAATTTTAGAGTTCTTAGTATTCTATTAGTGCTTGGCAGCCCATTTTCTCTTGGCGGGTTCTTGGCAGGTCCGGTCTGGTCCGGTCCGGTCCCAGCTCATTTGGGACCGGACCGGACCAAGGATCAGACCGGACCGGATCACCCGGGTTGGGATCGGACCGTTACGCAGCCTAGATAAGAGAGAAGCGGAAATAATTAAGAAGATTATTAAATTAGTCAAGATATTAAAGAAGAAAAAGAAATCTCATTATCTGAAGAATTTATAGAATGATATAATTATAAATATTAAGTAAATTCTTAATAACACTTTAATAATTCAGATATTAATAATATAATATCTTAATATTTTATCGAAGATTAAACGTAAAGTGATGAGAATGTTATAACTGAAACTATTATCTGAATTTATTAATGCGATTAGAGAGAAGATTAAGATAAGAGATAAAGATAGATCATCATTATTATATATAGATATTAGTAAAGATCAGAAAATTATGATAGAATTATAGATGATATTAAAATAATACTTATTTTAGAATATAATTAATAGTTATATGAAATATAAGTAAGATGTTATCAATTTAAATTATAAGTTAACAGATATCTATTAATAGATTAAGAGATTAATCTTAATATCATCTAAGAATTATAAGTTAATAAGAATTCATAACTATTTTATTAATTCCGAAGCAGAACTGAACTTAATATTCTAGAAGATAATATAATAATTAAATCTAAAGTTATATAAAGATTAAGAGTATAAGATGCGAAGTGCTTTTAAGAATAGAAAGAAGATCTTATATAAAATTTATATTATTATTTAGATTGAAGAATATTAGTTAGTAATTTAGATGTATATTATATCTGACTTAATATATTATTCTATTCTTTTAGAATGTGTCTGAATATATAAGATAGATTTAGTAAACTTTTACGGGAATAAAGCTTACTATATTCTTAGTTAAGAAGAAATGTGAAAGAGAATAATCTTAAATCGTCTGATGAAAGATATATAACACATATAAGTAGAGTTAAAATAAACATTGATTAATAATTATCGAGCATTAATAGTAAATAAGAACTTCGATAATGATGAGAATGAGACTGTTAATCAAGTCTTAAGTCGTGTATTAAAGAAGATAATAATTAAGATAAAGAATTAAGAAACAGCACAGAATGAAGTCTATAAGAGTAGTGAGAAAGAGAAATATTAAATAATGGGAAAAGATTAATAATTATAAGCATATCTGCTCTTATAATTATATAAGAGAATTAGACGAATTAAATATAAGATAATTTTAGTGAAGCTGATAATAAATTCATTATAATCTCGGAATTAATAAAGAATCTTAGAATGAAAAAGAATGTGATTGAGATTTAAGAATCGACTTAAAAGAAAATTAAAAGATTATGTTTAAACGCAATTCAATCTTAAAACAAAAACTATAAATGTTAATTATAAAAAGCATTTAGAATTATTAAGATTAATGAAATAGATTTATTAGATATATCAGTTAAAATGAAGAATTGAGTGATTACTAAATTAAAGAAGAAAGTATAAGTGATGTTCTATATATTTAAAAAAAGAATTCTAAAGAAGAAGAATTTAATTAATTAAAGAAAAACATTGCTTGAAGTTGAGAAGAAAGCGTCTTATAATTATAGATAATTAATAAGAATATCGGCCGTTAATATAAAGATGAACATGAGAACTTATAAGTATTAATAAAAGTCATTATAATTATGACTGATAATCAGACTTACATATCTTAAATAAATAAGAGATTAATATATCGCTCTCAGTAATATAAAGCACAAAGATCTTTAAAGCTTAATGAAGAAGAATAGTAATTTGAAGAAGAAGTCCTTAGATTTCTAATAGAAAACAGATCATACTTTTATTAAAGAGAAATAAAAGAACTGAGAGAGAATGCAGCTTTAAATAAATATTATAAGTTTCTGAATCGATTCTTAAATCTAATTAAGAAGTTAGCATAGATCTTAGATAAGAAAAGAAAAGTAATGAATCTGATCTATATATAAAGAGATATCTTTGTGAAGAAGATAAAGAAAATATTAGAATGCAATTTCTTAAAGTATGAGATTTCAATATACTTAACAGCTATTTTAAAAGCTGTTAAGATAACACTATACTCTTCTTAAGAAGAGTAGTAAATAAGAGAAAACATCTTAAAGATAGAAGAGACAGAACTAATAATTAGATATATCTTATTATAAAATGTGAAAATCAGATTCATTCATAAACTAAATGAAGCTCTCAGAATGATAAATACTTTTATTACATTAAATAACGCGATAATCAAATCAAACTATTTAAGTAAATATATAAAGCCGATTTTAGTAAAGCTTTTAAGAAAGCATATCTAATATTATTTTAAAGTGAATACCGCGAACAATTATTGAGCGATTAAATTAAAGTAAGCTTATATATATAAGATAGTCTTTTAAATCATATTAAGTCAATATTATTAACTCTAAATAAGTTAAGAATTAATAGAAGCTTGTAAAATATATATAAGATTGAAAGACTTTATAACTTCAAACATATCGGAACTATTTATAGAATTGTTGTTAATTAATATAGATCTTGATTATATAGTCTTTAATCACTATCTTAATAATGATATAAGTGAAGCAGATTAATTTAATAAGCTTCTTAACTTTCTTTATAAATCATACTTCTCATAATAAGCGTGAGCTTAATTAACACTAAATTCTAATAAGACTTTCTTCTTTATCGAAAAATTCAATATCTTAAATCATATGAGAATCGCAGATGAATTAAGATTATTTAAGAATCGAGTTAAAGCTTTCTAAGAATGATTAATATTAAGTGATAAAGCTTTATTAAAGCGATTTCTATATGCATTATCTTACACGAAAAACTTTATTTTAGAATAAGTAGATAAAATGGAATTCTTGAAAACAGTAATAATTAAAAAAATTATATTCTTTTTTAATGCTCAAGAAAAAAGTAGATAAGTAAGAGAGATCTTAAACTTCTATTAATTTAAGAAGTATTTTAAAATTTTCGAGTTAATTAAGAGATTTGTTTGTAAGAAAGTTATTAATAATGAAGACTTTAATATTAAGAACTGTCAAGACTAGCTATAGTAAGGTTCAGATATTAAAGAATTGTGAATAGAAATCACTGTTCTTATATAGAGAAATCAAGAGTAGAATATAATTAATAATATAAGTTAACTATACAGAAAGAATAAGACTATAAAACTATGAAATAACAAATGTTTATATAGTTGTTACAGATGAGTCGTGCACAGTACTTCTAAATGCTTCTCTCGAGCACTCTTAAGCACTTTTCTTGGCGCTCGATCTTAAGTATTCTGATTGATTATAGTCTCTCTAATTAGATCTGCCGTAGTTCTAGAAGACTTATCGCGAAAGCGGGATCAGTATTTTAACTAACTGTCGAATTCCGGCGATTAGTATTGAGTCTGTTAGCTGCTGTGTTGAAGCTGTAATATTATATTCTTCTGAATTAGCTTGATCTCTTAAGTTACTTAAATCTATCTTTGAGATTTCTATTTTTTCTACTTCTTTTATTCTTTATTATATTCTCGTATTATATTAGCAAACCTTCTTTATATAAATAACGTCAGATTCAGACGGAGAAGATAACTTTATTAGAAGTGTTAATCATGATTGTGTATTCTATCTATACTGAGCGGGATTATCTCTATATATTCTTCAAAGATATCTCGAAGTGTTTAAAGTATACTCATTATAATGTTTATTATGACGATAACTTTTCGAAAATCGACTTTTAGAGATTGCGACAGAAGAAACTATATTTAAAGACTGCGCGAAAAACAACTCTTCTTTATCTTTAATAGAATACTGCGGAGACAGCGAGTTTAAACTCTTATATAGAGTCTTTTTAAGCGACTTAGAATAAAATAATTACTCAAAAGATTAAGTCTCTAAATAAGCTTGATCGAAAAGAGAAATATTCTGAGAAGAAAGAATTATCAATTAGTGCGGATTTGAATATTGCTTTTAACGCGGCGCAGCTAACTATCTTTTTTGATTCTTCTCCCGTCAAAAGTTTCGGCGGTGATAATTCTTAAGGATCGCAGAATTGAGATTTGTTTCTAATTCTTATATATTTTCTAATATATTATATTCTAATTATTTTATTAGATAATGAGTTTTATCTTTAATCTCTTAATTGTTCAGCACTCGTTTCACTTCATACTCCTAATTCTAATTATCTAGATAAATCGAAGTCTGTTTAGCATTCTTTAATATAAATTCTAGAAGAAAGATGTCAAATATAAAGTGAATTCTTATAATATCTGAGAGTTTAAGTCTGTAAATTAACTTATTTAAGACTTTCTAAATTAAATAGAGACTGAGTTTCGTGTGATTTAGTTTAATACTAAATCTTTTGATTTTGATATTTTGATAAAGTAGATATATTAAATCTTTCTTTTTAAGATTTAATCCGCCAATTCTCTTAGAGTTATAATAGATCTTGAATCTTTAACTGATAAACTTAAGATCTTTTATTAATTCTTGATGTAAACTGATTAACAGTTATATGCTAATAACTAATCTTTATACAAGTTATTTCACTTCTCTTAACTATCTATACAAAACGGATTTATATTCGTAATTTGTGTAAAATGATAACACTTTAATTATTGTTGATGCACTATTATACGCAAATTGCGTCAATAATAAAAGTACTACTTAATTATTCTGACGATAGTTCACATAATATTGTAGATATTGTTTCAGTATTTAATTAATTCTTTCAGTTTGTTTGTCTGTTTATAAATGATAAGCTATAAATAGCTTATATTTAATTTTAAGTTGATTCATCAATAACTTTCAGAACTTGAAAGTAAACAGTTTATCTTGATTGAAGATGATTTCCGCTGATATATCATAATTCGCGAATATCGTTCGTAAAAATGTATATGCTAAATCTTCGGCGTTTAATGCTTTTATATAATTAATAAAGTAGATATATTTCGTTAATCTATTAGTAATGATTAGAATATTGTTATAATTAATATTAATCATTAAATTCTTAAATAAGAGTAATTTGATGATGAAATTTAATGTTATGAATTTCTAAGCTTTCTCTAATACTTTTAATAACTGTATCTTTCCGTATAATTTATATCAGAAATGCTTTGTTTTTCAATAGATATTATAATTAGCAATTCACTATCGAACTGCTTTATTCATTCCAGAAAAATAGTAGGATCTGAAAATGTGTTTTAAAGTTTTTTCTATTTCTTAATATTTATGAGAAATCTTCTTATAATATTATTGAAGGATCGTTTCTTTAACTTGATTCGTGATATACATCAGTTTCTTATATAAGATTAGCCCGCTGTTCTATTATTAGAAGACTGAATATTTTTCGAGATTCTTTCGAATTTCACGAGATAAATAATTATTTAAGTATGATTTAATAATTCGGCGTTTCTAATCTTAATTAGAGATTCGAAATGTTGAAGTGATTATAGCGTGATTATATATTATGAATTTGTCTGAGTTCTCACGTAAAACTAATTGCGGAGCGGATTTGACATCTTAAATATGATCTGCTCGACGGCTTAAAGCATCGACTTTAGCGTTATTATTTTCTTTTCGATAAAATATTTTAAAATTATATGCTGATAACAGCTTAGATTATCGTATTTAGTATCTATTCAATATCTTAATAATGATGAAGTACAGCAGATTTTTATAATTTGTGTAAACTTTTATAAAGTACTTAAATTCTTTTAAATATACTCATTATTTATCAAACGCGATAACTATAATTAGAAGTTTCTTATTGTGAATCTTATAATTGAGTTTCGCAGAAATCATTTTTTTAGAATAGAAGATAATGAGTCTTAATTATTCTTTATTATTAGATTGACTTATATATATATTAATAATATAGTCTGATATATTTGTCTTAAGCACGATTTATCTTTCGAAATTAAATATTGTGAGAATAAAAGCTGTTGTGAATTTTTATTTCAGCTTCTAAAATAAAGACTCAACTTCTGTTTTTCAGATGAAGAACATTTTCTTCTTAGTTATTTGTGTCAATAAGATGATTATTTTTGAGTAATTTATAATGAATCTTTAATAGAAGTTGGCGAATTTAAGAAATAACTATAATTTCTTTACTGATATAAATTATAATTATTTAAGTATGATTATAATCTTGAATTCATTCATTTTGATCCTTATAATTATTAGAATAAATCTAAGAAACTTAATACTTTACTTATAAAACTCACACTTTTCGATCTTTATTAACAGATTTTTCGTCTGAAGAACGCGAAGTATCTTTCGAACATATTCAATATATTATTCTTTGATTTCAGAGTATATAAGAATGTCGTTAAGATAGACAACATAGAATTGATCTAAATATTTTCTAAGAATATTATTCATCAGAGATTAAAAGAAGATTAAGGCGTTTGTTAAATTAAAGAATATAATCAAATACTCGTAATAATTATAACGAGTTCGAAATATTATTTTTCATTTCTCTTCTTTCTTTATTCTCATTAGATTATACACTTCTCATAAGTCAAGCGTTGTGAATTACTTAGCTTCACGAATGCGATTGTGTAACTCAGAGATGAGAGATAATGCGTAACAATTTTTTATGATTATATTATTTAGTTGTCGATAATTAATATATAAACGCATTTCTTCATTTAATTTTAAAATAAATAGAACTGAATATTCTGCAGATGAAATTAAGAATTGAATAAATTTCTTCTTCTAATTCTTATTAAGATATTCTCGTAATATCTTAAGTTCTTTCTTAAAAAGAGAATAAATAGATTCATACATAAGTTTCTTATTGAATTTTAATGGAATTTCGTGATCTTAGAATTAATATTTAGATAACGCAGATACGTTTTTATTCTTTATAAATAGATATTTAAACTCATTATATTTAGATAAATATTTAGAAGGTTTTTCTATTGTTTCTACTAAGCATTTATTATTAGATTTCACTCATACTACTTTTGTAAACAATATTATGATCGTGATTGTCTCGCAGACGCAGTTAGAAAAACTGATAATTCGCTGTTTTCAACTAATTACTAAGTCATGAGTTTTCAGTTATGAAATACTCAAAATAATGTTGTATTTGATTTTCATGATATCTAATATTACTCTCTCGATATATTATTATATAAATAAATTAAGTGAATAAGTCTTTATCTTAATTCATTCTTAATTCTACTTTATAAGACTTTTGTTTATTAATATTAAGCGATAAAGTTTATTCTTCTTTTGAATTAATAGATGTGAGCGAGTCACGTACGCTAAGAAAGTATAGTTTCCGATAACTTCAGAATTTATTATAATCTTAACTTTTTATTGTTCAATATTCTCTTATAAAATTATATATCGTGCATAATTAATATTAGTTACTATTAATTTTTGAGACTCGAGATTAAATTCTTTATTAAGTCTCGGGCGCAAAGAGCTTTCTTATTTTTTGATTTTTCGAGTCGATAATTTCTGAAATAAGTATATTCTTCTTTTCTAAAGTAATATTCTGATTTATCGCACTGAAAGTGTGTATATAACTCGTGAGAAATGCGATATTCTTTATCGCAAATCACTCTTATTATCTCTGATTTCTCGAATTTTTAAATTTGCGTTATACTTGCACTTTAAATCTTTTTGAGATAAATAGAGATGTCAATCTTATATAAATTGATTATCTCTCAAAGATTACTGTTTTAATAATAATGAATTTATTTCTGATTTTGATTTGAATAACTTTCTATGCGATATATTCTTAATTGTAACTTTGATTTGATTCTTTAAAGTGTTTTCTCAAATGTATATATCTTATATTAATATTGCGATTTTAACTCGCAATCTATATTTATATACGGCGCTAATTCTCAGAATTTAGTGATCATTTCCATATTATCTTTATTATATTTGAGATTATTTGATATCTGCTTCTGAAATACTTTAAAGATAACACTCAATAATTGTTTTGTCTTCTTCTATCTAAGTTTCTTAAGATATTATTTTAAGTTGTTCTTATCTATTTTATAAATAACGCATTAATCATTATAATAAACAGTTTAGAATAAACAGGCGTAAGATAATTCTATAAGTTTTTGATCGTGAATCTGTTTGAGCAGTTTAACAACTATTTCTAATATTAATGTTTTAATATTAGCGCAGCTAATATCTCATGTATTATTTAATTTGTTTATTCTCTATTCCGCCGATTCTTTTAAGATCGCGTGTAATTATTGTTTATTAAAACAATTATTAACTCGATATTCAGATTTCTTATAATAGAGATATAAGTTCTTCTTTATTCGCTTCTCTCGTTAAATTGAAGAGAGCTTATCTTGATTAAATTTCTTCTCAAACTTTCTCTAATTCGTGATATTCAAATTCATTTCTCAGAAGTATTAAACTTATTTAAATTGATATTCTTTCTTTTAATACTTACTAAAGATAAATATCTGAGTGCGTTCTTATTCTTTTTTTATTTATCTTTTATATAAATAATTATTTATTTTAATAGATATGCTAACTAGACTTTCTAATTCATCTAATCTTTTGATTTAAGTTAGCTCGTTCTTAATCGAATTCTTCAGTTCTAAATAATATTTTATTATGAGCGCTGCATCATTCTACTTAATTCGTGATATAATTTATTGAAATTTAAATATATATTCTATTACTAAGCCGATCTGCTAAAGTCTTTAAATCTCTTATTTAGCAGTTCGCTCTTTGTTCACTTCTTTATATATTTGTCTGATACATTTCTTGAAGTAAGAATAACTAACGAAGATTCTTTTTATTTCTTCTTTCTTATCTTCGATCGACTTCTTTAGATGATTTGTTAAGTGAGATTTGAATTAATTAAAGACTTCATCTCTAAAATAAGTAACTGCGAATATTATTCTAACTTCGATTATTCTTAGCTTCTGAGTATTAAATCGAATATACATATTTATTTAAGTTAAAAAGATTCGAAGTTTCTTTCTATCTTTATAAAATGTATTGGGAATATTAACTTTTAAGAAGGCGTGATTTATATCAGTAATTTCTCTCCGAAGTTATTCTTATTTAGAATATGATATATTTATCTTAATAAGTTCTATTATAATAGAGTGACTGATATTTAATAATAGATAGTTAAAGTGTTAAGAACTGTTAAGACTAGTTATAACAAGATTCAGATATTAGAAGATTATGAATAGAAATCACTGTTCTTATATAAAGAGATTAAGAGTAGAATGCAATTGATAATATGAGTTGACTATATAAAAAGAATAAGACTATAGAACTATAAGATAACGAATGTTTATGTAGTCGTTATAGATAAATCGTGCACAGTACTTCTGAATGCTTCTCTCGAGCACTCTCGAGCACTTTTCTTGGCGCTCGATCTTAAATATTTTGATTGATTATAATCTTTCTGATTAGATCTATCGTAATTTTAGGAGGCTTGTCGCGAAAGTGAGATCAGTGTTCTGACTGATTATCGAATCTCAATGATCAGTATCAAGTCTATCAGCTGCTGTGCTGGAGCTGTAACATCTAATATATAGTATTACTTAATTAGTGATATCTTTAAAATAAATGATAGAGAGATGATATTTCAAATATAGAATATAAAGTCTGAAATCTATTTATCTCACGCTAATAAAGATAAAATAATAATAATAATATTTATATCTTAGAAGTTTACTTTAATAGAGTTAAAATATTATATAATAAAGCGTGAAGCTTTAACTATTTTATGAGATCTGAAAGAGACGCGATAACTAATATTAAATTCATCTTATTATATAATTATCTATATTAATTATTAAGCTCTGCTTAGCATTATAATAGAGAATGATGTATATAATAGATTATTTAGATAGTAATTATGATTCGCGAAATATAATTTAAATATTAAATATATATTTAAAAAGAAACTTACTTTAATAAATAGTCTTTTAAGAATTAAAATAGTGACTAAGAAGTTATAATCTGTAGAAGAAGAAGAGTTTTTATTATTAATGTTTTCACTAATAATAGAAAAGAGAAATGATCGTGCTGATTTGTCTATAATTATAAATAATGATGAAACTAATTAACTAACGCACAAAGAGACTCTCACTAGAAATCTAATCTCAAATAATTAGAAAGAAGAGTGAATGAAATAATTAAAAAACAAATAATATATCTTTATTATAAAAATAAAATATATAGATCAGATATTCTTAATAATAATTATAAATGAGACAATTACGAAAAAAGTTAAGAGAGATATAACTCAATTTCTACTTATTTTCGAGAATAAGTAATGATTATCTTTAATTGCGTATTTATTACAGCTACGAATCAGTAGTCGACAAACTTAGCGCTAATTATTAAGAATATAATAGACAATCCCGCAGATAAACATCTTCTAAAACTACAGCAGATCTGACTTAGAAAGTTACGTTCGATCAGAATAATTAGTAATAAATATTAAGAGAAGTGCTCGAGAGTGCTTAAAAGAAGCACTCAGAAATAAGTGCTTAAGAGTGCTCGCGAGAAGTATTTAGAAGCATTATGCACGATCTATTAGTAATGACTATATAAATAATCGTTTATCTTATAATTTTATAATCTTATTCTTCTTTTATAATTAACTTATATTATTAATTGCAATCTATTTTTAACTCTTCTTTATGAGAACAGTGATTTCTATTTATAATTCTTTAATATCTGAATCTTGTTATAAATTAGTCTTAATAGTTCTTAACACTTTAATTATCTATTATTAAATATCAGTCACTCTATTATAATAAGTCTTATCAAAGCAAATATATTATACTCTGAATAAAAATAATTTTAAGAAGAGATCACTAACACAGATTATATCTTCTTAAAAGTCAATACTTTTAATATATTTTATGAAAATAAAAAGAAACTTTAAATCTTTTTAATTTAAGTTGATATGTATATTCGATTTAACACTTAGAAGCTGAGAATGATCGAA
>JAABUK010012014.1_pt1 | contig 11122 bp, 3 predicted proteins | sample 5559141 | NCBI WGS metagenome assembly JAABUK01 (sample SAMN10711869, study PRJNA513367) | rock metagenome | isolation source: Antarctica rocks | place: Antarctica: Victoria Land, Pudding Butte nord | collected 2016-01-03
AAACTTTTAAAATATATTTAATATTTATTTTAATTTTTATCTTAATTAATTTCGTTAAGAGAAAATAGATTATTAAGAGTTTTATAGAATATTAAGAATTCTAAAATTTCTTTATATTCTTTATTAAAAAAAGCTAGATTTTATTATATTTTCATTAATTAATAATGATGACTAATAAATTTTCTAAAATATATTTAATATTTGTTTTAATAATTATCTTAATTAATTAATTATTTTAAATTATTTAAATATAGATATTCTAATAATAATTTATCTATAAATAAATTACTATTTATATATACCTTTCTAATATAGCTAGTCTGAAAATAGCTTAACATTCTCTCAATGCTTGACAGTCTAATTGAGGGACCGAACCGGATTGAGTCTGATCTGATTCGATCTGATCTTTCAAATCTTAAGATTAAAGACCGGATAATTCGATCTTAAATAAACTGAAACTGAATCGGACCGAATCATTACACAGTCTAATCCTTCCTATTTAGAATTAGCGTTTGAAGAAACTTATATTGTTTGTATCGGGCTAATTATCGTAATTATGATATTAAAAATAGCATTATTAGAAAAGTAATTCTTAAGACTATTTAGTAATACTATTTATAGAACTCTAGCTTATATAATCAGTAAGATATAAGCTTTTAAATATTTGATGAGAAAATTTAAAGTTCTTTTTTATTAAATATTTAAAAGCTTATATCTAGCTGATTATAAAAGTTAAAGCTCTATAAATAATATTACTAAATAGTCTTAAGAGTTAGCTTTCTAGTGATGCCATTTTTAATATTGTCACTATGATAAGTAGTCTGATGCAGGCAGTATAAGTTTCTTCAAATATTAATTCTAAATAGAAAGAATATTATTGTAGTGATATAAGGGATAGAAAGTGATTATTAAAGAAGATATTTAAATAGATTCTATATTTATAAAAGTAATAATGTTAAATAATTAATTTATTATAATATATAAGTGATATATAATTAGAGTAAATATAATAGACTTAATAAAAGTATTATAGTCTTATTAAATAGACTTTATAATTATAGATATTTAAAGATATAATATTATATTAAGCTGACTCTAAATCTTTAATATTAATCTAAATTATTACTTTAAATAACACGAATAATTCTATTATAAAAGTAAGAAAAACTATAAAATAAATATTATCTCTTATATTACTGAAGTTGTGACATTTTCTTATTTAAAATAACATTCTCGTGTTATCTTTTATATCACTGAAATAACAAATTCCTTTATTAAGAATAATGTTCCCGCGTTATAACGTCGAAATTGGATGCAGTCTTAATATCAAGAACACTAAAATTAAACAGACAAAAAAGGTCTTAATCAGCTCTAGCAGGCTGAGCTTTCCAGCTAATATACTATAAATAGTATTATTAGAGAGCGCTAGTAACACTCTATATAATCGTCTATTTATTTCTATTTTTTGATTACTAATAAAGCTGAAAATCAATATCTAATCAAATTTCTAAAGATTTCTTAAAGCTTAACTGACTGTACAGGACTAATAATCATAGCTGGGATTCTATAAATAGTATCATTAGAAAGCTTACCTTTCAGGCTATAAAATAACTTAGTCAGATTTTGACTAGCTCTATTTTAAAGTGGGTGCACTTAGATTTTTAGTTAGAAATAATAATATTATTTCTTTTTTCTGAATAAAAATATTGATATATATTAAATCTGATACTCATCCTCTTTAATAATATATTATAAAATATTTGAGTAAGTTATTTAATAGAGAGTTTAATTAGCTAACTAATAAAACTATTTTTAGATTGATAGAAATTATAGTTAGTCTTATATAATTAATAATATATTAGAATTCTATTAAAATCAAGTTTAATATAGATTTTAGACTTTTAAAATAAATTTAAAATTGAATAAAATTGAATAAAATTAAATAAAATTGAATAAAATTGAATAAAATTAAATAAAATTGAATAAAATTAAATAAAATTTATTTTATATTATAAAAATAAATATATTTAATATTATAAAATTATATATTATAGTTTATATTATTTAAATTTATAAATAATATAAAATAATAAATAATATAATATTCTTATTTTTGAGCTGAATTTCAAATTTGAGAGTGCTCAGAAAATTAATAAATATTCTTAAAAAAGACTTGTTTTTCGACTGTTTTCGACTCTATCAAAACTAACTAATACTCGTATTTTAGATAGAGTTTTTGAGTAACTTTATTAGAAGAATCTTTGTCTTCTATTAAAAATAGAAGATTTACTAATTCTTCTATAAATTCTTAATATTGAGTGGAGTTTCACTTATTAATAAAAATTGTTTTTAAGTTGCTTATAATTAAAATCAGTTTATAATTATTAATAACAATTATATTAATAGTAAAAAATGACTTTAGAAAAGAATTCTTTCTGATTTTAAATAAAATAAGTGATAAATACTGCTTAAAGCTGATTTAATTAATCTACCCCCCCATATATTAAATACAAAAATCAATAAATAGAGAAATAGATAACATTTTAATTAATTAATCTTTAAAGGATTTTTAAGTAATTATAATATTAAAGAAGATCTTTTTAAATCGTTTTCGAAGACTTAAAATAATCTTCTCTATTTAATAATCTATCATCATTCCTAAAAAATATTAGGAAATTATTTCAGAGTAGAAGAATTGAAAAAGATAAAATTTCAGTATAAATCAATCTACTAAGGCTCATAACTCTGCTAATACTCGCATTAAAATTGTGAAAAATAGATCAGACAATAGTTAAAAGTTCAAAGTAATTTAAAAAAATTTTTTTTTTTTTTTGAAAAAGAAATAAAGCAGATAAAAATCAGATATAATAATAAAGAAAATTAACTTACTCATTATAGTGTTTACATTCTGTCACAGCTAACAGACTATTCCCTCTATAATAGAAGTCTGTAAAGATCTTCATTCTAAAGCTCGATTTATCTTTTTAAGCTATAAAAGCTGTGAGAAATAGTCTGAGATCTCTTTTCAAATAGTTTTAGTAACTGTAATTCCACGCTCTTTTAAAGCCTGAGCAGACTTCTAATAAATAAATAAATTGTTAAGATAGAGATGAAAAATTTTTTTTTTTTTAATAAATTTAGAAAGTGAATTAATAAGATGAATAATAACTGATTAAGTGAGATTTAAAAGTGAGAAATTAAAGAATTTGAGATAGAAATAGAAACTCTTTTTCTCTCTCTTAATAACTCTTCCGTTAAATCAGATCTTATACACTCTCAGTTATAAATAGAATTATCTAAAGTAAATAGCTTAAATTCTATAGAAATAGACTTATAAGAAATAGTAATTTTTTTAAGAAGTTCTTTCTTTAAATTTGAGTATAACTTTATTAACAATAAGATTTGTGTTAAAAAGTCAATAAAAAGTAGATTTTTCGCGTAAAATAAAGGAAATAAACTCTAATTTATCTTATTAATTTAAGTTTATATTAATCGGATATAAACCGCGATCTTTAAAATGAATATTCTTGATAATCTACTCAAATCGATTTTTTAAAAGAGGAGTTCTGAATAAAACTTTATTTAAATACTAAAAATAGATTTGAGAGAAGTGCTTATAAAAAGATAATAATAATAAATAATTAAAAAAATGATATAACTCTTTAATAGAAAGAGAAATCTACAGATTATAAATAGAATTATTGTGAAATGCAAAAGAATTCGTTTCTTTAATAATAATAGCCATCATTTTCCAGTTAAAGAATAGCTGGAATAGGGCTAAGGAATATTAATATTTATTGAGATCGATATTTCGAGGCTGCTCTGTATAAGACTTTAACGAAAGCGACTTAAATTTGAGTAAAGAATGAAGAATTTTAGAAATCAGATGATTTTTAAATTATTCTGCAGCTTCTTGAGACGGAATTAAGAAATTATTGAATTTCTTATCAGTTATTGAGTTGTCTGAAATAGAAGGAGCTATTAAAATATTAGTTATATATATAGAATATAGAGAAAAAATCAAAAGAAATAGTAAAAAATAAGAAAATAACATACTTATATGATTATTTAACTGATTTTCGGTCCATTTTTTAAAGATTTTTGATACTCTCTATCTGATATTAATATTCAGCAATTGCAGAATATTTGATATATTTTGAGAGTGAATTTTTGGCGCTAAAAAATTCGATTTTGAATGAAATTCGGACTGAAAAGAAATTTCGATAAAGATATGAGATTATATCTTCTGCAAATAGGGCTCAAATTCATTTTAAGAAAGACCAAAAAAGATGTCTAATTTAGAGCTATCAGCCCTCGAAGTTTAGTGTTTATAGAGTGAGAATTGGGAGAGTTAGAAGGCTCTTCGTGAGCGTTTAACTTATTAAATCAAGAGAAGTTTATTGATTTCGCGTTTTATAAAGATAGATTTAGTCTAAAGATGCTTAAACAAATATTTTTAAGCCGTTTAAAACAATTAAATAATAATTGAAATCTTTATCAAAATTAATACTTTAAAAAATATTAATTTTGAGTAATTTTAAATGATTTTTATTAATTTTAATTGAAAATAGTTAGAAAGAAGAGAGTTTCGTGTAATTTAAATAATGTCTTAGCTGAATTAGATTATTCTAAAGATATATAAGTAATAAAGTAGATTTTCAAGTAATTTTGAAGATTATATTAAGCTTAAAGATATTAATTAAAGAGAAAGTTACTTTGAAGATTTTAATATTTTTAATGTTAAGACTGCAGCTGATTTTATTATTGTTCTTTAAATTATTATTATTATTATTATTCAGTCTTACATTTATTAAGCTCTATATATAATTTATAAGAGATGATCTATAAAATTTTAAGTAAGAAAACTTTTTAAAAGATAAAAACTTATTACTCTATATTAATTTATAAGATTTTATTATATATTAAGTAGTTATTATTATTTATAAAGAGATATAATAAATTACATCTCATTTCTAATTATTAAGTTTTATTTAAAATTAATATAGAAGACATCAATATTATTTTAATATTATCTTTCTTACTTAAATGTTCTAAGAAACTCGGAAGAAATGATTATATAACTCTTTTATCAAGCAAATCAGCTTAAGAAGATTACTATTATTATTCGCAACATCTTGAAATCAGTCGTAAGAATGAATAAAGAAGGGAAGAAAGTTATGAAGATAGAAAAGAAGTAACTAATAAAATTAGTGAAACATCTTAAGAGTGTTAAGACTGAACTATAAATATTAATAATCTCTTATACTCTCTCGTAAATCCTCGTAAATATTAAAAAGATAAAGAAAGAGCTGAGAAAATTATAGAAGATTAAGATAAAGATATAAAGCTAAATTGCCGTAGAAGATTATAAAGAAATAATTAGAATCTTAATTATAGATATTTAATAATAATAAATAATAATAAATCAGAAGAATAGAGAACTGATTATAATTATTATAGATTAAATATAAAGAGATGAAATAGACGTAAAGTTAACTATAATAATATTAAATATAATTAGAGTCGCAGAATTACAGAAAGTTATAAATAGAATAATCATATTTTGATAATTTATAAGAGAAGATTATTAAGTTATTACAATCTTATAAATAAGTAAAGAAGCTTTTAAGATAATAATAGATTAATTATGAATAATTATTTTAAGTATAAAGATTAAGAAGTTCATCTATATAATTAGAGCTCACAACATTTATATTAAAGTAATAAATAATTAGAATTAATTATAAATAATTATAGAAAATCTTAAAATTAATTAGAGACTTCATTTGCAGATAACATTAATAAGAGTGATCTAAACAAAATATATAATCAGATAAGAAAAGATATATGAATTATTAATTATCATAACTAAGAATATTAATATAATAAATCAATTAATCACCCGCGATCTAATTTATAAAGAAGAAATAAAGACTTATAAATAATTTATCTTAGAAGTAAGAATTACTTACTATATATATTATTAATAATATAAATATATTATAAAATTCTATAAAGTTAAATTAGTTTATATAAACTGTGCAGAAAGTTATCTTATAAGTAATTATAAGAAAGATTAGAATAATATAATTATTTATAAATGCGGATTATATAAGAGTAATTATCGGGCTTAAAAGAAGAGATGCCGCTTTAAATAGCGCGAAATAAAATGAGTTAATAAAGCAGTCTAAATAATCTTAATATTATATAAGAAGAGTTATAAAGATATAATTAGAATAGCGCAATTTATATATATAATATCATAATTCCAATTCTAAATAAGAGATAATAATGAGTAATAATAAGTTATAAGAGAGCGCAAGAAGAGATCTAATAACTTAATAAAAGTAGTTAAAGTAATTAAGTAAACGCAACTCTTTTAAAAGAGAGTCCGTCCGAACTTAAATATTAAAGAAATAAAGATAATAATAATAATTAATAAATTAGTATAATCTCCCGTAATTAAAGATATGAAGATGAAGATAATTATAATAAGTAAGAAAGAGTTATAATTAATAGTAATATTAGAAATAGTCTTAGAATAAGAATTATATTATAAGAACTCTGAATATTATAATATAATATAAATTATAATAAAGAAGTAATACTTATTTTATTACTTTACAACTTTATAATTAAAGCATTTAACATCTTAATAATTTAAGAATTTTAAAGAAATTTATTTATTATAATAAATTATAATCTATTATAAACTGAATTTTATTTAATCTATTTATTTTAAGAGCTTATAAGAGTTTGCTTCTATATTAATAAAAGATTATATCTACACAACTGAAGTATAACAAATTATAATGAAGATATATAAATACTTATAATTCATATTAAAGAAATTAGTCTGAATATGACTTAATAGATTTAGATATATAATATCTATAATTTCAGTTCAGACTTATACTTTAGTAAAGGCGCGGATATATTTAATATACTGCGTAAAGTCTTAAAAGTGATAGATATAAAAGTGAAATATATTATAATCGGCGATCTTAATCTTTATTATTTATATTAAAGCGACTTAAAAAGATTAATCTAATATATAGTAGTAGATATTCTAATTAATATCGCTAATAATTATTCGCTTAAGCTTATAATCCTCTCCGAAATAATAATATAATAGATATATAAGTCGCAGAATATAATAAATCTAATATTTCTTTCGCGAATACTGTTACACCGCGCCAAGGCCTGGCCCGTGCGTAGCGCACGCGCCAAGCCTGCGAACACACATGGAAAACTCTGCAGCCTGAAACTCTGAGTTCTCCATCGTTCGACTTACAGAACGTTGGGAGTGCCTCCTCTGTCGCCATCATTAATAGAGCTTTACGCTGCGAGACGCATATTATTCGTACGCTATATTGTCACGTCGCTCAATCCCTTGGCGCCCCTGACAATTTCGAACGATCCTACCCTCTCGAGTAGGGGAGCCGCCCGGCAATGGCGTTGAATACTCGCAGTACAGCCCGACGAGGGCAGAGAGAGCGTGGAGAGACCGAAGGCCAAGACCACACTGAAGGTGCGGATTCCCGCTCGCGTGTCGCGAGCGGTGCGGCTGCGTCGCGCCCTGAGGAGAGTGCGCTCCCTCAGGCATCCACCCCGCGTCCCCTCGAAGCTGAGCTCGGGGACGGCGAAGAGGAATTCTCTGACGCAGACTATTCTGCGGAAGAAGATGAACTAGCACACTACGCCGAGCTGGCACAAGAAGAACTCGAAGAGCGTATCCAGAGAGCTAAGTCGCATGTGATGCGCAAGCGAAAGGAGCGCGAGTTAGTGCAGCTGCGTAAAGAGCTACGGGGAGAACCCACAGCTAGCCTGCGAGACGCAGATGAGACGACTGCGCTGTTAAAGCGAGCGTCAAAGAGAGCGAGGCTGTCAGAGAATGACAGTACTCAGCGAACAAAAGGACATGTGCGGCCTGCCGAGCCCGTGTACTATTGTGGCAAGAATGTCAAAGAACTAGAAGAGTTCTTGATATTCTGGGTCATCCATTGGGAGGCCGAGCCAGGCGAGTCGCAGGCGACTCGCGTGCGTACCGCAGCTAGATATCTTCGTGACACGCCCATGAAATTATGGGGTCAGAGAATCCAGTCGGACGCAAGCCCCATTGAGACATGGGATGAATTCAAGCAGTGGTTGAGAGATTCTCTTAAGGCGCCGAATCAGCGTGTTCTTGAATCAACTTTAGCAATAAAGGAGATGAGACAGCGAGAGAGCCAAACTTGCAAAGACGTATACATTTATATGTGCGAGTTAGAGAATAATATTCCCACTATGACTGTCGAGCAGCAGAGGGCATGGACCCTAATCAATGCGCTGCGACCTGAACTTCGTAGCCGAATCGTGCGCGATTTGCCTGCGATTGACAGTGTTGATGCGGTGATTGCTTGCGCAGGCCGGAATGAGTCAACTCTTTTAGAGAGAACCTCGGCGCGAAGCGCACGCGCATCAACGGCGAATGAAAGTGAGTCGAGGAGAAGCAGTTTCCTCCCGACTCGCAAGCGATTTGATCGCGATTCGCGAGGTAGTTTCAGAGGCAGAGGGCGAGATGCGGGAGGTAGTGGAACGCAGGCAACTCGCGAGCGAGGCGCTGCGGCTAACCCCCGATCTACGACGGCCTGCTGGAACTGCGGCAAAGAAGATCACCGTAGTGCTGATTGCCCAGATAGGAAAGAGGCAAAAAACGGCTAGTCCCAATCACCAATGCCTTACAGTCATTGGGGCTGAGCTCGATTAAGGCCGTATCTAAATCTGAGGAATGCATCTTTCTCGATGTGGAGATTCAGATATCGCAGGGGAAGCGCGTGCTACGCGCCCTACTGGACTCCGGAGCGCAAGGAAACTTCATTTCCCAGGCCATCGTGCTGGAGGAGGGCGTAGCCCTACAGAAGTCTGCGACTCGCGTGAGTGGCGTAGGCGGTCACCTTGTAGCTGTGCACGGTCAAGGGTCGATCGAGACGCATGCGACTGACATGCGAGGCATATCTCGGTTGGATCAACATTTCTATTATGCGGCCACCCTTGAGGGGTTTGAGCTGATTTTAGGGATGCCGTGGCTAAAGGCCGTTAACCCAGATGTGAACTGGGCGGAACGTGAGTGGTTCTATCGCGAGTCGTGTGCGAATATCATGATAGACGCACCTGAGCAGTTTCTGGCTCAAGATGATATCATTCAAGCAGGGATGTTGATCATACGACCTGAAGACGCACTGCGACACGCAGGCGTCTCGCTCGCGAACCTACAGCTAGAAGAGCCGGTTCTGCCTGATGAGTATCAGGACTTCTCTGATGTGTTTGCCGAGAATGAAGATGAGCACCTACCGCAGGTGGATAGCGTGCGACACTCAATTGAGACTGAAGAAGGGAAGCCAGTGCCTTATGGGCCGTTATACCCCTTGTCTCAATTTGAGCTGCGAACCCTACGCGACTATCTTGAGGATAGCTTGCGAAAGGGATGGATTCAAGAGTCGACATCGTCGGCAGGTGCCCCTATTCTCTTTGTGAAGAAGAAGGATGGTAGCCTGCGATTATGCGTCGATTATCGAGGGTTAAATCAGATAACGAGTAAGAATCGTTATCCATTACCCTTGATTGGAGAAATTCTTGATCGCCTGTCAAGCGCGCGCTATTTTACTGCGCTAGATCTGCGAAATGCATATCATCGAATCTGGATCCGAAAGGAAGATCGATGGAAGACTGCGTTTCGCACGCGTTACGGACACTTCGAGTATTGTGTCATGCCATTTGGATTGACAAATGCTCCGGCCACGTTTCAGGCCTTTATAAATGAGACATTGGTGGGGCTGTTGGATAATATCTGCGTCGCGTATGTAGACGATATATTGATCTTTAGTAACACCCGCGAAGAGCATACGACTCACGTGCGACAGGTGCTGGGCCGCTTGCGACCCGCACGCGTGTACGTGAAGTTGCCGAAATGCGCATTTTACATGCAAGAAGTCGACTTCCTAGGCTATCGCATAGGAGTCGCAGGCGTATCGATGGATCCTCGCAAGGTGGCCACTATTGAAGAGTGGGCTGAACCAAAGAGCTTTCATGATATTCAGGTGTTTATTGGGTTTGCCAATTTCTATCGTCGTTTTATCCGCGGGTTCTCCGCTATTACTGCGCCCATGACCAATCTGTTAAAGGGTATGGAGAAAGGCAAGAAAAAGGGACCCTTTAAATGGACCGAAGAGGCAGCGCAGGCGTTTCGCACGCTAAAGGCATGCTTTGTCGAGGGGGTTATGCTGCGTCATTACGATCCGCAGAAACCGTGCCGTCTGGAAACAGACGCCTCGGGATTTGGGATTGGTGCGGTTTTATCGCAACCCTGCGAGACGGATGCGAGTAGCGGGCGAACGGTCTGGCGGCCTATGGCATTCTTCTCAAGGAAGTTGATTCCTGCCGAGCTTAATTATGGCATTCCTGATTTGGAAATGCTGGCCATTGTGGAGAGCTGCAAGGAATGGAGACATTACCTTGAATGGTCACAACAGCGAAATCAAGTGATTACAGATCACTTGAATCTGCGGTATTTCTATACCCTGTCGCAGGTGAACCGCAGGCAAGCCCGCTGGGCAGAACACTTGGCGGCCTATGACCTTGAAATAGTGTATAATGTTACACCGCGCCAAGGCCTGGCCCGTGCGTAGCGCACGCGCCAAGCCTGCGAACACACATGGAAAACTCTGCAGCCTGAAACTCTGAGTTCTCCATCGTTCGACTTACAGAACGTTGGGAGTGCCTCCTCTGTCGCCATCATTAATAGAGCTTTACGCTGCGAGACGCATATTATTCGTACGCTATATTGTCACGTCGCTCAATCCCTTGGCGCCCCTGACAATCTACTACAGATCTTATAAGAGTGACAGGCGTCTTTAAACGCCCACTCCCAGAATTCGTCATTAAACGCGAGAAGAATCTGCCTTCAGATATTCGTCATTTTTTAACGCGAGGAGAGTCTGCCTCCAGGCATTTGGATATATAGCAGTTAAGCTATACCGATACAGCTCTGTTGACGCGCTTTTCGAAGCGTTGAGGGCTCATAACCTGATGAATGAGTGTATGGAGTGTATGGAGGAAGCTAGCTACGAGAACTCTGCAGAAG
>JAABUK010012015.1_pt1 | contig 11122 bp, 8 predicted proteins | sample 5559141 | NCBI WGS metagenome assembly JAABUK01 (sample SAMN10711869, study PRJNA513367) | rock metagenome | isolation source: Antarctica rocks | place: Antarctica: Victoria Land, Pudding Butte nord | collected 2016-01-03
ATGACGCTGGAGATGGCGATGGGCTTCGCGGTCGCGATCATGTTGCACCGGGGACGTGGGGTCGACATGACCGACATGGCCGGGGACCTGTCCCGGTGAGCGGGCTGTTGTGGGCCATGGTCGGGGTGCCGCTCGTGGTCGGGAGCGGGCTGGCGTTGACGCGCCCACGGTCGCGTCGGGCGGCGGTGGTGATCACGCTCGTGACGGCGTCGGTGACGTTACTGCTGACCGTGGCGGCCGCGGTGGTGCGGCCCAGCGCGCAGACCCCGCTTCTGATCGGCGCGGTCCTCGGGTTGCGGGTGGATGCGCTGGCTGCGGTCGTCGCGGTCACCGTCGCCGCTGTCGCTGTGCTGGTGTTGGTGTTCGCTGCCGCGGATGTCCACAGCGCGGTCGCCCGCTTCGGCGGGTTGATGCTCGTGTTCGTGGCGGCTGTGCTGGTGACGGTCACCGCGACCACGATCTCGACGCTGCTGATGGCGTGGGAGGTGATGGGCGCCACTTCTTATGCGTTGATCGGTTTCGCCTGGTCCCGCACTGACACCGTCGGGTCAGGAGCAGTGGCGTTTCTGACCACGCGTGCCGCTGATCTGGGTCTCTATCTCGCCGCCGGCGCGGCGCTGGCGTCCGGGAAGGGTCTCGCCCTGGCCGACGTCCACGCGGCCGGCCCGGGTTGGCGCACCGTGATCGCCGTCGGGATCGCGGTCGCCGCGCTCGGGAAGTCGGCCCAACTCCCGTTTTCGTTTTGGCTGTCGCGGGCCATGGTCGGCCCCAGTCCGGTCAGCGCGCTGTTGCATTCCGCGGCGATGGTGGCGATGGGCGGGTTCTTATTGCTGCGCGTGTCCGATCTGCTCGCCACCAGTGGCTGGGTCGGCACAGCGGTCGCCTGGGTCGGTGCCCTCACCGCGGTCGGTCTCGGCCTGGTCGCGTTGGCCCAGCGTGACCTCAAGCAAGTGCTCGCGGCGTCGACCTCGGCACAGATCGGGTTCGTGGTGCTGGCCGCCGGCGTTGGCGGGGTGACCGCCGGCACGATCCAGTTGGTAGCGCACGCGGCGACCAAGGCGCTGCTCTTCCTGGTCGCCGGGGCATGGCTGTCGGCTCTGGGCACCAAACAACTCGCCGCCTTGCGCGGATCCGCCCGCCGGTGGCGGCTGGTCGGTGGGGTCGCCACCGCCGGCCTGCTCTCTCTGGCCGGCATCGCCCCGCTGTCGCTGTGGGCCAGCAAAGAGGCGGTGCTCGCCGTCGCCCGACCTGCCTCCACCGCCCTGTACGTCGTGGGCCTCATCGGCGCCGTGCTGTCCGCCGGGTACGCCGGCCGGGTGCTCGCCATTGTCTGGCAGCCGATCCCCACTTACGACGTGGGACTCGACACCGAGGAGGTGGGCACCCGCCGGGTGGCTGCCGCGATGCGGGCGCCGATAGCGATCCTGGCAGTGGCGGCCGCTGCGCTCGGCGTGCTCGTTCTCCCGGCGGTGTTCAGGCCCCTGGCCCGCGCCCTCGGCGATTCTCTTCCGCTCGTTCCTGGTGCCGGCGAACTGGTGGTGCCCACGGTCCTTGCGCTGGGCGTCGTGGTCGCGGTCTGGCGATGGCCGGTGCCCGCACCCGGTTGGGCGCGGAACTGGCTGTGGCTCGAGCCCATCGCCGATCACGGGCTGGTAGTGCCCGTGCATCGGCTCGCTGAGGGCCTTGCTCGATTCGACGACCGTGTCCTCGACCGGGCTGTCGGGACGGTTGCTCGCGGTACCGCTGCGCTGGCGGTCCGGCTGGCTCGATTCGACGACGGTGTCGTCGACGCCGGCGTCGAGGGACTGGGCCGGGCCGTTCGGCGGGCCGGTCAGCTTGCCCGACGACCCCAGACCGGTCAGCTTCACCAGTACTACCTCCAAAGCGTGGCCGTCCTGGTTGTCGCTGCCGTCGTCCTCGTCCTGATCGGTTGACCGTCGTGCTGTCTGTGATCGTCTTTCTGCCGTTGATCGTTGCTGTCGTGCTGCTGCTGGTCTGGGTGCCCGATGCGGTTGCCCGTTGGGTCTGGGTGGCCTCCTCGGCTCTCGTCCTTGGCTTCGTCGCGGTGATCTGGATCGGTGACGACCCCCGCTCGGCCGGGCTCGGCTACGAGCAGCAGGTGCCGTGGATCCCCGGTGTCGGGTCCAGTTATCACGTTGGTGTCGATGGGTTGTCATTGCCGCTGCTGGCGTTGACGGCGGTCATTTTCCTCGCCTGCTCGGTGTATGCCCTGCGTGAGCGGGATCGGCCTCGGCTGCACGCTGCGCTGTTCTTGTTTCTCGAGACCACCTGCCTCGGCGTGTTCGCGGCCCAAGACCTGATCCTGTTTTTCGTGTTCTTCGATCTGTCGATCGTCGGGATGTACTTCGCGATCTCGCGGTGGGGACACGGCGACGCGGCCCGATCGGCGTTGAAGTTCTTCCTGTACACGTTCCTGGGATCTCTCGCCCTCCTCGCCGGATTCATCGGGCTCTATGTCTACGCAACCCCGCATACGTTCGACATCGTCGAACTGACCCGCGTCCTCCCGCTGACCGGTCACCCCGTCGCGGGCGGTTTCGTGCTTGGCGCCGTCGTGCTGGGCCTGGCCGTCAAGACTCCGACCGTGCCGTTCCACACGTGGCTGCCGCCGGCTCATACCGACGCTCCGACGGTCGGCTCGGTGGTGCTGGCCGGGGTGATGCTCAAGCTCGGCACCTATGGGTTCGTCCGGATCGCGATGCCGATGCTGCCCGACCCCTGGCGACGTTTCGCCTGGGTCATCGTGGTCGTCGGCATCGTGTCCGTTCTCTACGGCGCGCTCGTTGCGCTCGCCCAGACCAACCTGAAACGGATGATTGCCTACACGTCGGTCAACCACATGGGCTACGTCGTCCTCGGCGTGGGCGTCGCCGGTCTCGTTGCCCCTGGTGACGCGGTCGCCCGACAGGTCGCGGTGTCTGGCGCGGTTACCCAGATGGTCAGCCACGGGCTGATCACCGGCGCGCTGTTCCTCCTCGCCGGAGTGCTGATGGACCGCCGGCAGAGCTACCGCCTCGATGCCTACGGTGGCCTCGCGGGGCCAGCGCCGCGGCTTGCCGCCCTGTTCTCGCTGGCGGCGTTCGGCTCGCTCGGACTGCCCGGTTTCAGTGGCTTCATCGCCGAGTTCCAAATCTTCACCGGGAGCATCGCCACCGCCGCGGTCACCGCGATCGCGTTGCTCGGCATCCTCGTCACGGCCGCGCTGTTCCTGCGTGCCCTGCAACAGGTGTTCACCGGACCAACCCGTGGCGGCTCCATCGGGTTCGCCGACCTGCGCCGTCACGAGGTGGTCGCCGCCGGATTGCTGATGGCGCTCGCGATGCTCATAGGCGTGTTCCCGCGGCCCCTGCTCGACGTCATCGAGCCCGCCGCTTCGACCCTCGTCGGCCTGGTCAGTCGATGAGCCCGACGATCCTCACAACGTCCCCGGGCTACCGGCCTGGGTCAGGTGCGCGCCGATGACCATGCAACCAGCCGCACTCGTTCCCGAGATTGTGCTCCTCGGCGGGGCGCTCATCGTGCTCCTCACCGGATCGTTCCTCCCGCGACGGCGCCTCGGCTGGGTCCGCGCCGGCACCCTCGCCGCGCTCGGCGCTAGCGGTGTCAGCACCATCGTCACCCTCGGCGAACCCGCCCGAACAGTCTTCGCCGGCACCTACACCATCGACACCGCCACCGACGCGGCCAGGCTGATCAGCGTCATCGCGACCGCACTGGTCATCCTTCTCGCCGGCGACGAACTCACCGGACACGTCCGCCAAGCCGAGATCTGCTCGCTGCTGCTGCTGGCCACCCTCGGCACCGTCATCCTCGCCGGCGCCGGCGACCTGCTGCTGGTGATCACCGGGTTCCTTCTCGCCAGCATCCCGCTGTATGCGCTGATCGGTCTCACCCGAACACCAGCCGCTGCCGAAGCCGCGCTCAAGACCTACTTCTACGGCTCCCTGTTCGGCATCATCGTGATGGTCGGCGTCGTCGCCCTCTACGGCCTCGGCGGCAGCACCAGCTACACCGAGCTCGCCACGTCCCTCGGGACAGCTCCGCGCGGACCGCTGATCGTCGCCACGGTGGCGCTCCTGGGCGGGCTCATGTTCAAAGCCGGCGCGGTCCCCGGCCACTATTGGGTGCCCGACGCCAGCCAGGGCAGCAGTGCGTTCGCCGCCGCGTTCCTCACCACCGTCCCCAAGATCGGCGCACTAGTCGCCGCCTACCGGATCGTGCTCATGCTCCCGGCATCAGCGCACGCGTCCCACCTGATCGGCGTGCTGGCCGTGACAAGCATGACCCTCGGCAACCTCGCGGCCTTCGGGCAGGACGACCCCCGGCGGCTCCTCGGCTGGTCGACCGTCAGCCAGGTCGGCTACCTGCTCGTCCCCGTCGCCGTCGCCGGCCGTAGCGAGTTCGCGCTGCCATCACTCCTGATCTACCTCGCCGGCTACGCGGTCACCAACTTGACCGCCTTCGCCGTCATCGCCGCGTTACCTCAGCGCCGCGCGCTCAGCGACTACGCCGGGCTGGCCGCGACTCGGCCCTGGCTCACTGGCAGCCTCATCGTCAGCCTCCTCGGACTCGTCGGCACCCCACCCACAGCCGTGTTCATCGGCAAACTCGCGGTCGCCACCTCAGCCTGGGACGCCGGTGCCCCCTGGCTCACAATCGCGCTCCTCGTCAACTCACTCCTCAGCCTCACCTACTACCTCCGCTGGATCACACCACTCCTGCGCACCGCCGCCCCACCGCACGCCGCCATCCGGACCTGGGGCGCACGCGTCGCTGTCGGCGCAGCCGGCGCAACCCTAGTCCTCGGCATTTTCTCCGCCGGCCTCTGGCAACTCTTCACCCTCCCAAGCTGACACCCGCCAGAGCGCTCCTAGGTGGCGACGCCCAAGGGCAAGGCGAGCAGCCCCCTCGGGAATGGATGGGACCGGTGCGCGATGATAAAAAGCGCTAACACCAGAGACGGGCGGCATATCCCCGGCACCGGCCGACAACATCCGCGGTCACCTCGTCCTTAATGATCTGACGGATCGGATGTATCGGGCCGGTGTCGGAGGTCCTCGGTGGGCGTCGAGAGCCCGGCGCCGCCGTGCCGTGAGCTTCGGGACCGTGGAGGTCGGCTACCCGCCGAGGGCTGGTGATCGTCGCCTCGTTCTCCCAGCCGATCACCGCACGCATGCTGCCATCGCGGATGACCCGCACCGGGTGTCAGGCATGCGGTCCCTGCTCTCTGGCCAACTCGGCGCGGTCCCGCGGCGGCTGGTCTGGGACAACGAGGCCAGGGTTCCGCACCGCGCTGACGGGCTCGGATGGGCTGTTGAAGGCGCTGGCCAAGGCCGTGATCGAGACGGCGCTAGGGGCGAGACCAGTCGTGGCGGCGGGACCTGTCTGTGATGCCCGTCTCGGCGACGGCCCGGTCGCGTCGATGCGCAGTGGTGCTCGCAGTTGGTCGCGAGCACGCCATGCATGGGCCGACGCGAGTGCGTTCAGTAAGCACGGCAAGCCGCCGGCGCCGGTTGGCGCGCACGCCAGCCTGGTGTTACCGCAAGGGGGTCCCCTGCGTGTCAGGGTGAGTTGAGTCCAGCGGTTCATAGCAAGTCCGCCTCTGCAGGGCGAGATTCAGGATCGAGTCATCATGTTTAGTTCTAGTTCTGTTCTGCCGTCCCCGGTGAGGATCACCGATGATGGTGCGATGAGTGGTTCCTTTCCTCGTGCTGGCGGCCCGTCTCGACGGCGGTCGTTCAGCCCGGCCCACATGAGTGAGCATCTCGTTGCCTACGAAGACGCCAACAGCCGTGGCGAGGGCGGTGCCTACCTGCGTCGCCACGGCTTGTACTCGTCGTTGATCTCGGAGTGGCGGCGGCTGCGCGACGCCGGCATGCTCAACTGGAAGGAGCCCGGTGTCCCGGTCGGGCATCCCACCAGCGAGCAGGCCGAGATCGCCCAGCTGCGGCGGCGCGCCGAGGAGGCCGAACGCAAGCTCGCCACGACCGAGATCCGCCTTGGCGATCATGGGAAAAGTCTGAGTGCTCCTCTGGCGAGGAGGCCCGTTCCGGGCTGAAAATGGTGGTCTGGTCGCCTGCCGATGTCGTTGTTCTTTGGTCCCGTGAGGCCGTGGAAAAGTCGGGCACTGGGAGCTGCTCCTGGGCCCTTCCATGTTGCCTTCGAGCACGAGGACTAGCTTTCGATCTTTCCCTCTTGCGGCTCCTGCGGGTGGCCGGGCTGGTGAGTCCGATCGCAGGAGGTGGCCGAAGTGCTGGAGGAGACGCAGGAACGAGAAGAGATCATCGAGCGGGTCGCGGCGCTTGATATCGGCAAGGCTGAGTTGGTCTGTTGTGTGCGGTCCCTGGAGCTGCGGGCAGGACCCGCAGGGTCCAGGAGGTGAGGACGTACAAGACGATGACCCGATCGTTGCTGGGGCTCGTCGATCGGCTCGGTGAGCTGGGGGTGACGCGGGTGGTGATGGAGGCCACCAGCGACTATTGGAAGCCGGTCTTCTACGTGTTGGAGGCGGCCGGGTTCCAGACCTGGCTGGTCAACGCCAAAGACGTCAAGCATCTACCGGGACGGCCGAAGACCGACCGGCTGGACGCGGTCTGGCTGTGCAAGGTCGCCGAGCGGCAGATGCTGCGTCCCAGTTTCGTGCCGCCACCGCCGATCCGAGTGCTGCGCGACCTGACCCGTTACCGCTGGGACCAGATGGCGGTACGCACCGCGGAGAAGCAGCGCGTGGAGAAGCTCCTCGCGGACGCCCAGATCAAGCTGTCGGTGGTGGCCTCGGACATCTTCGGGGTCTCCGGGCGCGACATGCTGGCAGCGTTGGTCGCCGGGCAACGTGACCCCCGCGCTCTGGCCCAGTTCGCTCGTGGTCGGATGCGCGGCAAGATCACTGATCTGGAGGAGGCGTTCACCGGACGTTTCGATGATCACCACGCGTTCTTGCTGACCAAGATGTTGGCTCGCATCGACCAGGTCAGCGCCGCCATCGCCGAGCTTGATGAGCGGATCGACGTCGAACTCGTCCCTTACGCCGACGCGGCGACGCGTCTTGATGAGGTCCCCGGGATCGGCCACATCGCGGCGGCCGTGATCATCGCCGAGATCGGCATCGACATGACCCGGTTCCCCACCGCCGCGCACCTGTGCTCCTGGGCCAGGTTCGCCCCAGGGATCAAGGAATCCGCCGGCCGCAAGAAGGGCAACGCCGCCACCGGGCACGGCAACCCCTACCTGGCCAGGGTGCTGGGCGAGGCAGCCGTGGTGGCCGGCAAGACCGACACCTTCCTGGGAGAACGCTACCGACGCATCGCACGCCGCCGCGGAAAGAAGAAGGCCATCGTCGCGGTCGGACGGTCCATCCTGATGATCGTGTGGCACCTGCTCTCCGAGCCTGCAGAGCGCTACCACGACCTCGGCGCCGACTTCTACGACACCCATCGCTCCACCGCGGCCAAGCGACGCCAACCGCGACCATCGGTGCCTACACCCAGTCCGAGGCCAGGGCCCGGTGTCAGCCGATCAACCGTGAACAATCCGGGTTAGGTATAGGCCGCTTAGAGTCAGGGATTGGGAGGTCGAGCTCATGTCCATCGCTGCTGGGCCTGGCGACGAGCGGCTCTTCTTGTGGGAGCGGCCGTGAGCGACCGCTCCGTCGGTGTCGGGCCCGTCTGCCGACGCATCGTCGTCCGGGGCGTCGTCCAGGGTGTCGGGTTCCGACCGCACGTGCTGCGCGTTGCTGAGTCGGTCAACGTCGCTGGATGGTGTCGCAACGACGCGACGTGCGTGCTCATCGAGGTCGAAGGCACCCTCGACCGGGTGACCGAGTTCGAGCGCCGGCTTGAGTCCGACGCCCCACCGCTGGCTCGGATCCTCTCGGTGGAGACGACCGAACACCAGCCCGTGGGGCACATTGGCTTCCGGATCGCGGCGTCGGCCAGCACGGCCGGGGCTCGCACCATGGTGCCCCCGGACACGGCCGTGTGCGACGACTGCGTGGCCGAGTTGCACGATCCGGCCAACCGCCGCTTCCGGCATCCATTCATCACCTGCACCAACTGCGGGCCGCGCTTCACGATCACCCGAGACCTGCCCTACGATCGGGCGGCCACCACGATGGCGGACTTCCTCATGTGCCCGGCTTGCGCCGAGGAGTACGCCGACCCGCACGACCGGCGTCACCACGCCCAGCCGATCTCCTGCCACGACTGCGGCCCGAATCTGCGCGTGACGGGCCCAAGTGGTGCTCACATCGCCTCAGGCACCGAGGCGTCGTTGCGGGAAGCCGTAGCTGCGCTGCGTGCCGGGGCGATTGTCGCGATCAAGGGGGTCGGCGGCTACCACCTCGCGTGTGACGCCGCCTCGCAGGCTGCCACGACTGCTCTACGCACGCGCAAGCAGCGGCCCGATCAGCCCTTCGCCGTGATGGTCCGCGACCTGGCCACGGCCCGACGCTTCGTCGAGGTCGACACCGCAGAGGCGGTCCTGACCTCCGCGGCCCGACCGATCGTGCTTCTCCCCCGCGTCGCTGGCGCGGGTGTTGCTCACGGCATTGCGCCCGGTCTCGACGAGCTCGGGGTCGTCCTCCCCTACGCACCGCTGCATCACCTGCTCTTCGCGAACCTGCCGGACGGTTCGCCCGGCGCCCCTGACGCATTGGTGATGACCTCGGGCAATCTGTCCGGTGAGCCTCTCTGCTTCGATGACGCCGACGCACTGGCCCGGCTCGGCAGGATCGCCGACCTCTTCCTTTCCCATGACCGCGCGATTGCCGTTCCCTGCGATGACTCCGTCATCGCGTGGGACGACGGCGATGTGCTCCCCCTCCGCCGGTCGCGGGGCTACGCGCCCCTCCCTGTCGCTATGGCGGGGGTCTCGCGGGTGGTGCTCGCAGCCGGTGCCGACGTCAAGAACACCTTCGCCTTGGCCCGCGACGGCCAGGCGTTCGTCTCCGCCCATCTCGGCGACCTCGAGACGCTCGAGTCCCGCTCGGCGTACGAGCGGGCCACGGCCCAGCTTCTCGGCTTCCACCGCAGCTCACCCGACCTGGTCGTCGCTGACCTCCACCCGCGCTACGCCTCCCGCGCCTGGGCGCGTTCCCTGGCCGACGGTGTCGGCGTCCCCCTGCACTCCGTCCAACACCACCACGCACACCTCGCCTCCCTCGCTGCCGAGCATGGCCGACTCGACGAACCCCTGCTGGGTCTGGTCTATGACGGCACCGGCTACGGCTGCGACGCCGAGGTCTGGGGCGGTGAGCTAATCCTGCTCGGCGACGGAGGTCGGACCGCGGCCCGCCTCGGCCACCTCGGGCCCGTCCGGTTGCCCGGCGGCGACGCAGGGGTTCGTAACCCGGTGCGCACGGCGGCCCTCGCCATGCTCGTCGCGGGGGTCGAGCTAACCGGTACGCCGGTTGATCAAGCCCTGACGGCCTCGGAGCGCAGGTTCATCGAGGCATGCGCCCGCACCGGTACCGGCTGGGTCGCGACGAGCAGCGTCGGCCGGCTCTTCGATGTCGTCTCGGCCCTACTTGGCATCTGCGGCAGAGCGACCTATGAGGCGCAGGCGGCGATCGAGCTCGAGGCTGCGGCCCGATGCTGGAGCCAGGACCAGGGCACCACGGCAGTTCCGCTCCCTCTCCCCCTCTCGACCGTCGAGGGCGTCGCCATCCTCGACCCAGACCCACTGGTCGCGGCCCTCGCGGACGCCGTTCGCGCCGGAACGCCGACTGGCCACTTGGCCTGGTCCTTCCACGTCGCCCTCGCCTCGGCCAGCGCCGTACTTGCCGGCGACCTGGCACAACGGCTCGGCCTCGCGACCGTCGGCCTCACCGGCGGGGTCTTCGGAAACCGGCTGCTGCTCCGCCTGCTGCGCTCGGGGTTGGCCGACGCCGGCCTCGAGGTCCTCACCCATCGGCTGGTCCCCGCCAACGACGGCGGACTTTCCCTTGGTCAGGTTGCGATCGGCGTCCGCGTGCTCGAGGAGACTGGGCCTCGACAGGCTCGACGGACCATGGACGTGTGACTCGCGTGGGCCTACCATCACAAGACCAGGTGTGGCGCACATCACCCGCTCGAGAAGGAAGCCCGTCGTGACCCAGCTCGCGCTTGCCTATGGCCTCGGAATGCTCGCGCTGGTAAGTCCCTGTGGGTTCATGATGCTGCCAGCCTTCCTGGCTTATAACCTGTCCGACAGTGACGCGGGGGGGCGGACCGTCTCCCGGCTTGGCCGGGGGCTGGGCGCAGGACTGCTGGTCAGCGTCGGCTTCGCCAGCGTGTTCTTCGCCGCGGGTCTGCTCATCGCCGTGGGCTTGCGTTCGGTCACCGAGGCAGTGCCGTGGTTCTCCGTGGTGATCGGTGCCGGGCTGATCGTCATGGGTCTTGCGATGGTCGCCGGACGTCGGGTGGCACTTAGGCTGAACACCGGGACGGTGAAGCAGGCCACCCCTCCTGGCGGCGGCCACCTCGTGGGATTCGGCAGCGCGTACGCCTTGGCCCAACTCGGGTGCGGCATGGGCTCACTGCTCGCCCTCGTCGGGACCGGCATGGCCTCCAGCTCTGCGCTCGGCACGGTGACCGTGTTCGCCGCCTTCGGCGTCGGCTGCACCACGGTGCTAGTCATGCTGGCCGCATCGACGGCACTGATGAGCGACGTGCTGGTGCGCAACATCCGGAGCGCTCTTCCGGCGGTGGCTCGTTTCTCCGGTGCGGTGCTGGCAGTTACGGGCGTCTACCTCATCGCCTACTGGGCCCCGGCCCTGAACGGCGGATCGTCATCCAACACGTGGGCGAGCCGCTTGGTACACGAGTGGTCTGCTTCGACGCGGCACTTCGTCAGCGGCCACGAGGCCACGCTGACCGTGCTCGCGGTGGTCATTGCGCTCGTCAGCGTCGGAGTGCTGCGCCACTCGGCGCCGAAGGTTGACGCTTCGGCCACTGACGAGGCCCGACAGGACGAGGACGCGCTCATCCGCTAGATCACGCGGTCGATTCGCTCAGTTGCTCGATGGCGGGAGCCGCTCCTCGAGGCGCTTGGCTATGTCGTCGGGCAGTCGAACCGGCGATTCAGGCTCCTCGAGGAGTCCCAAGTTCTGGGGCGGCACGGCAAC
>JAABUK010012016.1_pt1 | contig 11121 bp, 10 predicted proteins | sample 5559141 | NCBI WGS metagenome assembly JAABUK01 (sample SAMN10711869, study PRJNA513367) | rock metagenome | isolation source: Antarctica rocks | place: Antarctica: Victoria Land, Pudding Butte nord | collected 2016-01-03
GCGCGTGGAATCGTCCGTGTAGACGCGCGGCTGGTAAGGCGTCGAAGTAACTTCGTCGGGCGATTCGCCTTGCTCGCGCGCGGCGCGTGCGTAGCCTTCGAGCGCTTCGTTTTCGTTGAAGCCGATGTGACGGGCGTAGGATTTAATAAAGCTCTTGTTAAAAATGCCGCCGGGCAATCGCGAGTAATCATCCGTTTCGATGGCTTCGAGGTAACGCATAGAGATACGCGTCTGCTCGGACACATCGCGCAGAGTGATATTGCGTGCCTCGCGCGCCGCCCGCAATTGTTCGCCGAAAGATGTTGCCATTGCCAAAAGCTGCTGCGCCGTCCTTTCGCAAAAAGCCGTCTGAAAGAGAGCCTACGTTTGAATCGCACTTGCCTCGCGCGAAACACGCCGACAAGCTTACTGTGTATTACTCAATGATTGTTTATTTCACCGCCATCGCATACGTGCAAGCGAAATGCCTTTGGCGCGAACTATAACGTGCGCTAATAAACATTGTCAAACTTTTGTCTGGGAAATGAGCGTATCAAACGATGCTATGTGATTTGTGCGAGGTGATTTGTGCGAGCGCCGATTAGCTGCGCAAGGACGCGTGATTTACAATGCCCTATATTATAAATCGCCGTGCGGTATAATTAATGATTAGCTGGTTTCTGTTGAATAAGAAATGAGAAACGAAAAAGAAAACTCGTATGTTCTGGGACAAGAATTCTTCTATGGCTCGTCCGTGAAGAAGAATTACCGCAAAGCATTTCCTCTTTTGCTCGATGCTGCTCTTGGTGGATACGCCCATGCTCAAAATCTTGCTGGTTACTGCTACGACTGTGGCTTGGGAACAAATAAGGATTCAAAAATGGCGGTATTCTGGTACGGTCAAGCTGCTAAGCATTATCACAAAGAAGCATTATGTAATCTCGCGCTCTGTTATGAGCACGGCAGAGGAGTCGAAGCTAATCCTCGTAAAGCTTTTAATCTTTACTTGAAGGCTGCCGAAGTAGGAGATGCGTGGGCGCAATGCAATTTGGCTGTTTGTTATCTTCAAGGAGATGGGACAAAGCAAGACCTGAAGAAAGGAATTGAGTGGATGCGGAAGGCGGCTCGTAAGGGAGACGCGAAGGCGCAGTATAATCTCGGCTCGGCGTATCTTGATGGCGAAGGCGTGCAGCAGAGTGGCAGGTTGGCTAAAGTGTGGTTTCGCAAAGCCGCAGAGCAAGGACATCGGAAAGCAGCAAGTCATCTAAACCGCACTAGCTAACAAGTCATCAAACACAAGCTTTGGCGATGCTGCTTGATTCTTGCGGCGGGCGGTGATACGTTTGGGCGTTCGTTAAATCAAGCCATCTGTTTTTAATTTCTACAAGAGAAAAAAGGACTATCAAAAGATGTCTCTCGAAGCACTCGGAATGATCGAGACCAAAGGTTTTGTCGGCGCGGTCGAGGCCGCAGACGCAATGGTCAAGGCCGCCAATGTCACGCTCATTGGCAAGGAATATATCGGCGCGGGCTATGTGACGATTTTTGTGCGCGGCGATGTCGGCGCAGTCAAAGCGGCGACGGATGCGGGCGCTGCCGCCGCGCGTCGTGTCGGCGAACTCATCAGCGTGCATGTGATTCCGCGTCCGCACACCGAAGTCGAACGCGTGTTGCCCAAAAGCGGACGCACGGGTTACAGCCCCGACGAGCGCGCGTTACAGGCCGGTGGCGGCGGCGGGCAGGGCGGACAACTCGGCGAAGGCGAACAGGGACGCGCCCTTCCGCAAGCCACGCGCGAGAACAATAAAGAGCGTGCGAAGTGATTTGCGATTTTAGATTTGCGATTTGCGATTGAAGAGAGCGGTCACGTACTGATTCTTCAAATCGCAAATCGGCACTTGCAAATCTAAAATTCCCGGAGGTGTTGTATGGCAGCAGCGGCGGTTGATAAAGACCTTGTGGCGGTGCAGCAGGCGCGCGATCTGGTGGAAGCGGCGCATCGCGCGCAAGTGACGCTCTCCGGTTTCGATCAAGCGAAGATTGACCGCATTTGCGAGGCGATGGCGCGCGCGGCGCTTGGTGCGGCAGCGCGTCTAGGCCAGATGGCCGTAGAGGAAACAGGCTACGGCGTGGCTGCCGACAAGACGGAGAAAAATCGTTTCGCGTCCGAAGACGTGTGGAATTACTTTCGCAATCTACGCACGGTCGGCGTCGTCAACGAATCGAAGGACGTAATCGAGATTGCCAGCCCGCGCGGTGTCATCGCAGGCATCATTCCGTCCACCAATCCAACTTCAACCGCTATCTTCAAGTGTCTCATCAGCATCAAGTCGCGTAATGCGATTGTGCTTTCCCCGCATCCTTCGGCAACGCGCTGCATCAACGAAGCCGTTAAAATTATGCGCGAGGCTGCCGTCAAAGAAGGCTTGCCTGCGGAAGCAATCGGCTGCATGACGGCGGCGACAGTCGAGGGAACGGAAGCTTTGATGAAGCACAAGCAGACCGCCGTAATCTTAGCGACGGGCGGAATCGGGCTTGTGCGCGCGGCTTATTCATCGGGCAAGCCCGCGTTCGGCGTCGGCCCCGGCAATGTGCCTGTCTTCGTCGAGCGAACGGCGAATGTGCCGCGCGCCGTGCAAAATATTTTGACGGGGAAGTGCTTCGACAATGGAACGATCTGCGCTTCGGAGCAAGCCGTTGTAGTGGATGCTCCAATCGCGGATAAAGTGCGCGAACAGTTTGAAGCGCAAGGCGGGCATTTTCTAAGCGCGGCGGAAGCAAACCAGCTTGCAAAAGTCGTGGCGACGCCGCAGCGCTCTTTGAATCCGGGCGTTGTCGGGCGTTCAGTCGAGACAATTGCGAAAATGGCGAATTTGAATGTGCCTGCCGGAACGCGTTGTTTGATGGTGGAAGTCGGCGGCGTCGGGCGCGATTATCCGTTGTCGATGGAAAAGCTGTCGCCGATTTTAGCCTTTTATGTGGAAGACGGATTAGAGCGCGGCGCGGCGCGGTGCTTTGAAATTTTAAGCTACGGCGGCATGGGCCACACCGCAGGGATTCACACGGAATCGCGCGAGGTTGCGAAAGCTTACGGCGTCGAAATGCCCGCCTCGCGCGTGATCGTCAATTCGCCGACGACGCACGGCGCAATCGGTTTCTCGACGGCGCTTCCGCCTTCGATGACTCTGGGCTGCGGCTCATGGGGCGGCAACGTGACAAGCGACAATGTTTCGCCGCTTCACTTAATGGACATCAAACGCGTCGCCTTTGAAACACGCGCGGTCAAGAGCGCGCGTCCCGCCGTGAACACGCAGCAGCCGCAATCCTCGACGCCTTTTGCCGCGCGCCCGACTGTCGATGTAGGCGGCGCACGCGCTGATACTTCAATGCGTTCTTCCGGTTCGACAGGCACGATTAACCGCGAAGAAATTGCGTCTATCGTTGATCGCTTTCTGGCGAATCGCCGCGCGGGAAACAGCGCGACTGAATCCGCGCCGGAACCGATTGCGTTTCATGCGACTTCTTCGCCCGCGCCCGCGCAACCCGGCGTAGACATCGAGGCTGGCAGCCAATACGCCGCCGCTTCTGCCGCGCCACACGCCGAAGCCGCGCCGACGGCGACGAGCGAAAACGGCGACCACGCCAACCGCACAAACGGCAACAGCGCCAGCATAGACTCAACAGCGCCGTCGCAATTTACACAAGCGCCCGTTGCGCCGTCGAGCACACAAACATCTGTAACTTCTAATGCTGCCGCCAACGGCAATGCGACAAACAAAGCAACGTTAACGAACGGCAACGGTCAACACCGCACGGTTGATTTCGTGTGCGAAGACGACGTGCGCCACGCTTTGCAGAAGGGCGAAAAGATTTACATCAACGCCCGCACGATTATTACTCCGGCGGCGCACGACATCGGCGACACGGCGGAAGTGTTTGCGAAAGGCTGAAAACAGTTTTCAGTTTCCGGTTTTCAGTTTTCAGAACAAAGCCGAAAAACGAAAGCTGATAATGGTTAAGCTCAAAACTGTCAACTGAAAACTCAAAACTGAAAACTGTTTCTTATGTTTCTCGGCAAAGTCGTCGGCACAGTCTGGTCTACGAAGAAGACGCCTGATCTAGAGGGCGTCCGTTTTTTGATTGTGCATCCGTATGATCTCGATAAAGAGCCGACGAAGAATATCGTCGTCGTCGCAGACCGCCTTGGCGCAGGCCCGGGCGAAATCGTGATGTGCGCCTACGGCAAAGCGGCGCGCACGGCTATCGGCGATCAGGAAATGTCAATCGAAGCGGCTGTCGTCGCCATCGTTGACCGCATGGATATACAGGACACAACCTCCGATGAAGCACGCGAGGCGGCGCGGGAATTGAACAGATAAGCATTTGCGATGTTAGATTTGCGATTGCCGATTTGTGATTGAATAAGGACTAAAGATCAACGACACGCTGCTACTGTTTTTCTTTTCAATCGCAACTCTGAAATCGCAAATCCCAAATTGAACTGATGGCTAACGAAGAATTGATTTACAGTATTACGCGCGCCGTTTACGGGCGGCTCGGCGCGGGCGCAGACGAGCAGGCTGTCGAACAACTTGTGACGGATGTTTACCGCGCTATCGAACCGCTCATCGCAAACAAGGATAAAGCGGGCGGCAATCGCCTGAATGCAGACGACGGAGCGCGCGGCGTTGGAACGAGCGCGCGCGAGCGTGAGGCGCGCGAGGAAGGCTCTGCGCAAAGGCTCGTTGTTTCCGTGTTCGGTGTGGATCGTCCCGGCATCGTCGCCGCCGTTTCGCAAGTTCTCGCCGAATCCGAATGCTCCATCGCGGACATCAATCAAACAGTTGTGCAAGGCAAGTTTGCGATGGTCTTGATTGCCGATGCCTCGCGCTCGAAGCAGTCCGCCGCCGCGCTCAAAGAGCGTTTTCGACTCGAAGGCGAGCGGCTCGGCGTCCGCATCTACGCTCAACGCGAAGACCTCTTTAACGCGATGCACCGAATATAAAAATGATAGAAGTCAGGAGTCAGAAGTCAGAATAAAAGCAAGCAGGATGAATCCGGCTCATTGACGCAAGCGTTATCACCTCTTCGTTCTGTCTCCTGACTTTTGAATACTGTTTTCTGACTCATGCTTTCACCTTTATGTCCGAACCGGAAATAGCAAGGCGGTGTCCCGCGTGCAGCGTGATGGTGCGAATGAGCGCGACGTTTTGCCCGCATTGCGGCACGCCGCTTCAGCGCCGCGCTGCCGCACAGACGCCGCCCGTTGAACGCAACAGCGAATCAACGCAACACCCCTCTGCAAATCGTAACGAAGAACCGCCGGTAGTCTCCTTTGTCGCGCCGCAGGAGAACGCTGAAGCGGCGCAACCTATTTCTCCTTCTGCGGCTCCTGAAACACATGCGCCGCCGCCCGTAGATTCATTTGCGACGAAAAAGCCCGACGGTTACGACGTGAGCGGCAATCGCGGCAACCGTAATGCGGAGCGTAGGGAAAATTCAACGACCGGCGACCGGCGACGTGTGATAGCGACGAAGGCTGTCGCGGCGCGCGGGCAGCTTGAAGAAACTTTGCGCCCGCGCGTGGCAAAGTTAAAGCAAACTTCCTCGACTGTGCTCGATGAAGCGGCGATTGATCCGGGACTGCGTTTCGTGCTGATCGCGGCAGCGCTTTTCCTGCTCACCGTCGTTCTATTCTTGTTCAGCAAGCTTCTCCATTGAGTTGTTCTTCAATCGTTTTTCTATGGAATATTCACAAGCGGAAATTTTGCAAACGGTGCGCATGACGGAGATGGAGCATCTGGACATACGCACCGTCACGCTCGGCCTTAGCTTGCGCGATTGCGCTTGTGACTCGATTGAGAAAACGGCGGAGCGCGTACACGAAAAGATTGTCAGCCGCGCCGCGCGTCTCGTCGAAACAGTGGATGAGATCGGCGATGAGATCGGCTTGCGCATCGCCAACAAGCGCGTTTCGCTGACGCCCGTTTCCACGATTGCCGAAGGCGTGCAGAATGTCAGCAGCGCGGATTACGTGACGCTCGCGCGGGCGATTGACGATGCGGCGCGCACCGTCGGCGTGGATTTCGTCGGCGGCTATTCGGCGCTCGTGCATAAGGGTTGGACGAACGGCGAAAGAAAGTTTCTCGATTCGATCCCGGAAGCGCTCGCTTCGACGAATCGTTTGTGCTCGTCCGTCAATGTCGCTACGTCGCGCGCCGGAATCAATATGGACGCCGTGCGGCTCGTCGGCGAATTGCTGAAGGAAGCCGCCGAACGAACGCGCGAGCGCAGCGCGATTGCGTGCGCCAAGTTCGTTTGCTTCGCCAATGCCGTCGAAGATAATCCGTTTATGGCGGGCGCGTTTCACGGAGTGGGCGAGCCGGAAGCAGTTATTAACGTGGGCGTGTCCGGCCCCGGCGTAGTCGCGCACGCCGTGCGTCATGCGCCGCGTGATCTGCCGCTCGGCGAAGTCGCGGAGCTAATCAAAAAGCTTGCCTTCAAACTCGCGCGCGCGGGAGAATTGATCGGGCGCGAAGCGGCGCGGCGGCTCGGCATCCAATTCGGCATCATTGATTTATCGCTCGCGCCGACGCCTCTGCTCGGCGATTCTGTGGCGGAGATAATCGAAGCGATGGGCTTTGAACGCGCGGGCGCGCCCGGCACAACCGCCGCGCTCGCGCTTTTAACGGACGCCGTGAAGAAGGGCGGCGCGATGGCATCGGGCGCGGTGGGCGGCATGAGCGGCGCGTTTATTCCCGTCTCGGAAGACGCCGCAATGATCGAAGCGGTGCGCGTCGGCGCGTTAACTTTGGAAAAACTCGAAGCTTGGACAAGCGTATGTTCGGTGGGCATAGATATGGTCGCTGTGCCGGGCGCGACTTCCGCCGAAACTCTCGCGGGCATCATCGCAGACGAAATGGCAATCGGCGTGATGAATCACAAAACGACTGCCGTGCGGATTATTCCCGTGCCGGGAAAAGTCGTCGGCGAGATGGTGGAGTTCGGCGGCTTGCTCGGCAGCGCGCCCATCATGCACGTCAACTCATTTTCGTGCGCAGACTTTATACGTCGCGGCGGGCGCATCCCCGCGCCGATTCATTCGCTGCGAAATTAAAATTCGCCTGTCGCCGCTTAAGGTATAGGCTTTTCTTGCGCGCTGCCTCGGCTTGCCGCAAACTGTTTGCGATGAGTGTTTGAGAATTGCCTTCGTTACGCTTTCATACATTGTTTGGCTATGAATGATAAAGACACGCCCGTGCCCGTCGCCGAATCGATTCGCGTCAGCATTTTCGATCAAACATATAGCCTGCGTTCGCAGAGCGGCGGCGAGCACGTCGTGCGCGTCGCAAAGCTCGTCGATGAACGTATGCGGCACATTGCATCGCATATCACGACGTATGATATTTCGCGCATCGCAGTGCTGGCGGCATTAAATATCGCCGACGAACTGGAGACATCGAAGGCGTATTACGAACAGGAAATTCAAACCTTGCTTTCGCGATCTTCCGCCCTCCCGGAAGCCGACAACAACAGCAGTAGTAGCAGCAACAACCGTAGCAACGAGCCAACGGAAATCGCGGAGCCTCTAGCGCGTGAAACGAGCGAGAGGCAATCATGGTTTGAAGCTATTTTCGATGCCGACGATGAAGCGCCGATGAGGAACAGAGGCGAGAGATTGAGCAGCCGAGTTTCAGCCAAGCTGCAATCGCTACGGCAAACGGATTCCGAAACGCCTGCCAGCGATATTGACGAAGAAGATGGGCAAGGGTAAAACTTGAACGCCATTCAATTTAACGGACAGAGACAAGCCGCTGCCCCTGCCTTCATTGAAAAATAGAAGTGAGGAGTTGTGATTCAGGTTATTCACAACTCCTCACTTCTATTTTTGAGCACTGCGCTTTGATTGCCCGTTATATGCGCTTACGGATTTTTGCGGCGCGGGATCGGCGCGGCGGGCGATTGATTGTTGGTGCGTGTCACGGCGGGCGCGTTAGTCTGTCCGCCCTCGCGCGGCGCGTAGTAACCGCCGCGAGTGAGAGCGATGCGTTTGTCGCGTCCCTTTTCGTCGCCGACGGCAACGCGCACGGCTCTGTATGAACCGTCGCGCGCTTTGTTCGTCGGGCTATAGCCGATGACGTACTGCGTGCGCAGATCGCGCGTAATTTCCTGCGCGATGCCGGGCAATTCCGACAGGGATATTGGATAAAAAGCGCGTCCGCCGGATTCGCTCGCCATGCGATTCAGTAGATTAACAGCGCGCTCACGAGAACTCTTTTTAATCAACCCGCCGTTATCTTTTTCAAGTTCACTGACGAAGCCGATAATGTAAATCTGCACTCCGTCTTCGCGTATGCGGTCGAAGAGTTGTGCCTGCTTGTAGTAACTTTCGCGGTCTTCGCCGTCTGTCACGACAATCAAAGCGCGGCGGCGGCGGTCGCTCAGGTCGTTGCCTTTTTTATATTCGGCGACGTGCTGCGCGGCGAGATATACACCATCAATGACAGCCGTTTGCCCGCTCTGCGCGTAGAGATCATCGAGCGATTCTCCGAGATTCTCTTTGTCTGCGGTGAAATCGCGGACAATATCAATCTTGTCGCTATCGACGAACGTTTCCAAGAAGGTTTCGTCGCCCGGTTTGTTGCTTGAAATAATTGTCTTCGCCGCGTCGATCACTTCCTGCATTTGCGGCTTCAATGAATAGGAAGTGTCTATGGCGAGACCGTAGCTGATCGGGACTTCTTCTTTTGAGAAAAACTGCACGGGCTGCGGCACTCCGTTCTCGAAAACGTGAAACTCGCTTTGCGGCACGTTATTGATCGGGCGATTGTTGCGGTCAATCACGCGCACGTTCAAATTAACGAGATTTGTTTCCACTCTGATTGGCTTATCATCGTCGTCGATTTCCTGTCCCTGCGTCGGCTGCAAGACGGGCGGAGTGGCGGAAGCGTTGGGCGTAGGAACAGGCCGCGCAAGCGTGGGCGCGCTCGATTGCTGATTGGTTTGCGTGCGCGTTGTCGAGTCGGCGCGGCGTGGTCGCCCGTCCTGCGTGGTTTGCGTAGGCTGCTGCGGCGAAACGGATTGGGCGCGGCCTTTAGCAGGCAGCCAGAAAATAGCGCCGGTGATGAAAAGCAGCAACGCGGCGGCGCACACTTCGGCGTTCCGGCGTGAAGCGTTGTTTGCAGTTGCGTCGTGTAAAAATAAATGCCGTTGCTTCATAAAATATTTCCTCGAAACACTCTTGCTCATTTGTTCGATGCCTGTCGTTCTAAAAAAGATTGATTGCGCGCGAAACGCCCCGGAAGGCTGCGCCCTTCGATTATCTCGAAAGCCGCTGCCTTCGCAAGGCGCTCGCGTGTGTTGTCAGCCAGACCGCTTTTGTCGTATGCGATCCGGCGATTATCGTTTCTTATAGTGCTGCTGGGGCAAACGACAATATCGCCGTGTTTACTGCGGCACCGCGTTGTTCTTTCGATGAACGCGGTGCCGTTAATAAAGATGCGGCAAAGGCTGTCGAGCGTTGCCGCATACGGTTGAAACGAGGGTGAGCAAGTTTAGCGCGGAGTGGTCAGGGCGTAGTAACCGTCCTTACTGCGCACGGACAGGCGCGGCAACCCGCGCGGCGGCGTGACTTTAATTTTAAGGCGATGAAACTTGCCGTCGCCTGTGAAATTCGTGGGCTTGTAGCCGATGGAGTATTGATGTCGCAGTTCGACGGCAATGCGCGCGAATACGTCGTCCATTTCGGCTGAAGTATTCGGGAAAAAGGCTTTGCCGCCGGAGACCGCCGACAATTCCGTGAGAATCGCTTGGCCTTCGACGCCGAAGGAACTGCCCGCGTCGCTGCCGCCGAGAATCCCTATCGAATAAATCGTCACGTCGGATTCCTTCAAGAGGCGGCGCAGTTCGTTGAAGGTGTAGCGGGAACTGTTGTCCTGCCCGTCGCTCAAGAGGAGCACGGCGTGTTTCTGGTGAACGCCGCGCCCGACCTTTTCGACACCTAAATAACAGGCATCGTAAAGCGCCGTCTGTCCCTTCGTTTGCACAAAGGTAAGCTTATTGAGAACCGCGTCGCCGTCGCGCGTGCGGTCGAGCAGCAACTGCGCGCGCGAGTTAAAGCCGATCAAAAAATACTCGTCGCGCTCGTCGCTCGTTTCAATAAACTTTTTGAGAGCGTCTCGCGCGTGCTGAATTTTGTCGCCGCCCATCGAACCCGATACGTCAAAGACGACGCCCACGGAAACGGGCGCATCGTCGTCGCTGAAAAAAGTGATTTCCTGCGGCACTTTATCGTCGAGCACGGTAAAGGAATTTTTGTTTAGTCCGGTCACATAACGCCCGTATGGGTCTGTGACGGTGGCGGTCAGCGAAACGAGATCGGTGTTGACGATAATCTGTTCATCCCGGCCATTATTACCGGGCGAAGGATTCTGCGGCGGCGATGTCGGATTGTTGGACGTCTTTGTGGTCGTTGCCGGAGCAGGCGTCGCAGACGGCGCGGGCAACGCTTCGGATGATTTTGTCTGCTTCGGCGGCGCGTCCGGTTTTTGCGCAGCGGACGAGAGCGCAGCAGTTTGTCGGGCAAAGGTTATGCGCGCCGTATGAAGCGCGGACAGAAGTAAAAGAGAAACGGCGAGCGCGCTTTGAAATGAGCGGCGAAGATTGCTGCGGCGCTGTGTGTTCATGTAAAACCCTTCAGTTCCATGCCCGTCCAGAGAGTATGAGAAAACAACGGCGCGTTGACTCATCGACTCGCTGGCTTATTGCGGAACGTGCCTTCCCGCGCGGCGTTTTGAATTCGATTGCGGAAGGCAAATATAAACCTTGGTGATTAGGGAGACGAACCGGCACGCGCTGCATGAGTTTGCTCGAACGTGACCGGCTTCGAGATACATTGTAGTTGAGTTGAGTTGAGTTGCGCAAGAAAACGCGCGGCGGGGTGCGGCATTTCATCAGAATTTCACACGATGAGTTTCATCTGACTGCAACTTTTCGTTGCCGCCAGCGTGTTATATTTAGAAGTTACGCAGTTGGGATGAGCAAATAAAGCGGATTGGCGATATAAGCGCGCACCGCTTCTCTAATAATGGCTGTCTTCGCTTCAAACCAACTGATGCCTGTGTGATAACAATGACTCTCAAA
>JAABUK010012017.1_pt1 | contig 11121 bp, 17 predicted proteins | sample 5559141 | NCBI WGS metagenome assembly JAABUK01 (sample SAMN10711869, study PRJNA513367) | rock metagenome | isolation source: Antarctica rocks | place: Antarctica: Victoria Land, Pudding Butte nord | collected 2016-01-03
CAGCTTTGAAGGCTACAGGGCCGCAGCCGTTGCACTCGGCAGCCTTGCAGACGCTGTAGTAGTAAGTGCATGCCACTTTGTTTTGTCAGGACACAAACCGCTCGCATATTTGGAGCTTCATATCAGAGGCGCTTGTTGGGGCCACGCCGCACCTACTATTAATGTAAGACGGCTGCGCAGCTCGAGGGGCGCGACCGCCGCCGCTGGAAGTAGGAAGGCGGCCACTTGCACCGCTGCCCACACCACATGCCGCAGCAGCAAAATATGCACCGAAAATAGTTGTGCTGGCATTGCTGGCTTTGACAATCAGCCGTTTGCACGGAAACTAAAGGAGAGAAATTACAGCATTCCCAAGAACACCTACTGGTCGCCACCACTGCGACAGGTCGAGCCTGTTGTTCAGGAATGGCCTGAAGGCGCAAAATCAGGAAGTGGAAGACCTAGAAGTTGTGTGATTGGCCGCCTCAAACCTGAGGCAGCGGCAGGCGGCGGCGGCGGCGGCAGGTCGAGGCTGAGGTCTAGAAAGGGGTCGATGAACCGTAACAGAGCAGATGAGGGAATCAAGATTGGACTCTGAATTCATGTATATATATGTTCACCTGGGGCGGCTGCGGCGGGGGCGGCAGGTCAAGGCTGAGATCCAGGAAGGGATCGAAGGCGGTGGATGTGTGGCCGCAGGCGCGGCACGTCACGTCCGACCGCAGCAACCCGCCAAATGCGCGCTGCACTATGCCGTCGTCCTCCCCATCTGCGCAGCGTCACAGCCCTGCATCAGACGCCACTAGGTTTCTAGTTCCGAAGTATCTGCCGCAGTGCGCGGCACATCAGGTCTGAGCGCAGGAGCAAGCCGGACATGCGCTGTACTGCGTCGTTCGTTCAACAAGAACGCTTGGACGTGAAACCTGTAGATGTTATGGAAAGCTTTTGTCGGACTCCAGACCTGGAGGCGGCCTGCCAGGAGAGCGCTTGCTGCCGCCCAGTCTGGGAGCATCCAGATTGAAGCTGAAGTGGATGATACGCGTGTAGGCCGGGAACGCACCGTCTGAGCAGAGGCTGGAAGCGAGGGAGGCCGTTGAAGCTGCCGGCATCGGCACATCGCTCGCCACAGCGCCCGTCAAAACACCATTCGGCGCCGGGAAGCCCTGTAGCAGCTGGGTCGCGACCTGCACAGCGACAGGCTCTGGTGTTGCGATGCGATGCTGGAACGCTAGTGCTGAGGTCTCCACGGTGGAGTCTGCCCTCAGCTGCCAGTCTTGCGTCTGTTTCATAGAAACAGCGCACAGCTGGATCTGGGCTGCTGCACCGGCTGCTGCACTGGGCTGCTGCAGGCCATGCTAGCCCAATCTCACAACGCTGTCGACTCGGCCAGTGGACCAGGCTGCTGCCAGCAGTGTCAGGATGCACCTGCGGCAGTGCACCTGCATAGCCGGCTGGCCAGCAGGCCGGGCGAAGCCTCGCGGCCCCGGATTCATAGTAAGGAGTTTGGGAATTTGAGGGGGAGGCTCAATGCAAAGGCGGACCTGCGGCACCGCGGGTGGGTGGTCGGGCAGTAGCAGGTCTGGCGACGCCTCGCGGCCCCAGCCGCCGGCCAGCGGCGCCGTCGGCAGCAGCAGCACCGGGCTGCCTGGAGCACTGCTGGGGCGCTGGGGCCGCCGCGGCGGCGACGCGCACGCGCCCAGGCCTGTGCACGCATGAGTAGGGGACTCTAATCCGCATTGATTTCTGTTTCACCAGTAGCAGAATGAGCAGCGCCGGGCTGGCGGGCGCGTTGCTGGGGCGCTGCTGCCGCCGCCGCGGCGAAACGCACGCACCCAGGCCTGCACAAACACAAGGCAAGCTTAGCGAGAACGCAGACTTCCTCAACGACTGCCAATGCTGCGCCACTGCATGTTGCCCCATTGATATGGAACCATGGGATCTATGGTTGCTTTGCATTGGGCCGAGCATGCAAAGGAACCACACATCCCGGAAATGTGCTCCGTGAAGAAGACCGACGTCGTGATGTGATACATACAGAGCTCGAAATCCTGAACAGCACAGAAGTGTGGGTGCTGTAGGCCCCAAGTCTGGCGGGAGCTCACCGTTGTGCGCCGGCGGTGACAGCAGCACCGCCCCCGGGTCCCAGCCCGGCAGCCGCATATCCGTCTGCGCTTCGCCGACATCTTCTGACACCGCCGGCGACGACGCCAGCGATGAGCTCTGCGCGACAAGCAGGCTTTGAGATTAAATAGTCGATTTCAACTGTCGTCATTATGGAGACGTCCGTGTGCGCCTCCCCAACATACACAGGTGCTGCCGGCCACGTCGCCAGCGAGGAGCACTTTCAGACTTTAGAGTGGTACCTGCCGACCCAGAAGCGATGGGCGGGTCGCTCAGCCCACAGCTTGAGGTGCTTGCGCTCCCGCCTTACGTGCCACAGCCTTTGGATTCAAAGAGTGTGTGAAAGCTTGCTTCAGATGTGCCATATACCGATGGCCCGGAGGTCCGGGCTCAAAAGCTCACCAGGCCAGAGAGCGCGTTCAAGTTGGACTCGTGCGCGTCCTGCTGCTGGTAGCCCGATAAGTGACACACGACTCGGTTTTGCCCGCCTTGAACACAAGAGACACAGGAAGAAGAGACACACACACAAACACACAAAGCACCTGCACTTACCAGCCCAGAGAGCGCATTGAGGTAGAACTCGTGCGCATCCTGCTGCTGGTAGCCCTCCAGGTGGCCGCCCGCCGAGTGCCACCAGGCGCGCAGGAATGCCACGGGGGACACCGCCGTGCGTCCCCCGTCGTACGCCTCCCCGAACAGTGCGTCCTGCATCAGGCAAGAACGGTCAACTGAAGATGACCGTGTATCATGTATCATCAGGACAGGTTTCGTGAAAGCGTGCAACCAAGCGTGCATGCAGGCGACGGGGGACTCCGCGCCGCGCCCGCCGCTGGAAGCCTCCCACACAGCACATCCTGCGGCCAAAGAGGTTGAGGACATCGACATGCCTAAGCAACCGGGCGGAAACCTGCACCCAATGTTGTCACGCTGCTGCCGGTTTGGACCCACTTGACGTGGTGGCAGCTTCTCCAGCGTTGGCCCATGTGCGCAACATGCTAGCAGCGCAGCTGCCATGCTGACGACGATCACTTCAGCTTGCAAATGAAAATAATGGCGCACCAGCTCGCAGGAGAGGCAGGGCTGGGTGCCGCATGCGCGGCCGCAGCAGCCGCGCTGGTGCCCCTCCCCCAGGAAGTACTGCCGCAGCAGCGGCGCATGCAGCAGTGCCTGCGTGCAGAAATTCGCATCTAATTTTCATCCGGGCGCTTTCTGATGACGTCACATTCACATCACCGGCAACCGAGAACAGCACGGCCAGTGACAAAAGCAGCACTGAACAGGAAGTGCGTTGCTGGATGTGCTGGCTCCTGAATCCAGCTGCACTGGTCCAACACATGGGCTCGGTTCAGGCTCGGCATCCAACGTGGCGGCAACAGCACCCTCTCCCGCACGACCCCAAGGCAGCATAATCTTCCACCCAGGCATCAAATTGCCCCGCTCGCCTGCAGCACGCTGTTCATGAAGCAGGTGTTGCCCAGGTTGTTTAGGCCGCGCAGCCCGAGTGGCAGTCCGTCCGCGGCGTTCGCCGGCGCGGACACTGGCATCGTTCCCCCGCCGCCGTCGCGGGCCATCGCGCCGGCGGCCGCGCCGCCCATGCTGTCGCGACCGCGCCCGGTCGCCGGGTCTGCCAGCGGCGGCGGCGGGCTGGGCGGCCGCATGGGCTGCCGGTGCGGCGGCGCCGCCGCTGACGGCCGGGTTGCCGCCGCGCATCGTGCCGCCTGTGGGGTGCGGACTGGGTCTCTCAGCTGCAAGGTTGCAGCGGTGGCGATGACCCCCCCAAAGTAGGACCTTCCCCAGATTGCTGGTATTCTGATGAACGTTGCGTGAGCACCAAAATCAGATCTTCCTGTATGTGTAGTAACATAATGGAAACTCAAGCACAACAAGGCGCACCGAGACGGCGGCGTCAAAGGCGGCGTCAAAAATGTAGTCAGAGCACACGCAGCAGAACAGCTCCGACCGCCGGGTATCCAGTGCCAGTGCGTGACCTGCGGTATCGCATGCCATGTCAGCGCAGCCGAGGGGGCGTACACATTTCGGCATGCTTGCGGCGGTCGCCCGCCGAGGACGACCATAAGCCAGCCCACCGCTCGCCTTGCCGATTGACGCCCGGTGACGTCGGCAGCCCGATATGGTGCAATGCATTGCGAATAATTCAGGGGTCAGGGGCCGGTATTCAGTGCGGATCTGCACCTGAGGCCTCGTGGTGGGCGGCTGCCTTGGCGCGGCTGGTGAAGCCCGCCGCGCAGGTGCCGCATACGAATGCCGGCGTCGGCCGCGGCGGCCGTGGCGTAACCGGCTCCTCCAATGCCTGCGCGGATGCGGTGCATCGGATGAGCAAGAGTATGCGCTTACATGATGCTTTACGTTTCTGTGATCGATGTGATGTTTGCTGAAGGCCTACAGCTGTGCGCTGCACAGCGGCTCCGTTGCCACCAACGGCCAGCACAGCTGGTGTATGGCGGGCCGTGTCCATTGGAGACCATCCGGCGCTACACCACTGCGTGACTCTTAGCAATCCTCAGCTAACAGCACGCAGGCATTTGCGAGGTTGCGGCGACGCGGTCAACCGGACTGCCATGCAGTGCGTGCTGGTACAGGCATAGTCGAGCATGACTGCGCGTGGCTCAAGCAGATCCAAGACATCGTTGCACGTACAAGGTGTCACATAGCAGTTTGCAATGGCGTTTATTCTGGAGGAAGGCGGTCCGGAGCCGGCGAGATGGGATACTTGCCCGGGAGGGCTGGACCGAAAACGTGCGAATGGTGCGCTGGAGCGCAGAGAGCTTCTGTGCGCCATCATTGACTGCTCTGAACGACTGCAGATGCTCGCAGACATCAGTGACCGCGTGCATCATGACGCACTGCTGGCGACCTCAAAGCAGGCTGACTCGGGCTGCACGATGACTTGCGGAGGCTGGCATTGGCTGTGGTGATCATCGGTCAGTGAAATAGACTAGAATGCGATTTTGCAATGCAACCTTGGCCGGCGTGTCGCAGAAAGTATTGCCAACAGCCTTCCCCTCGGTTGCTGCACTTGCAACCCCTCTGCTTTTGGGTGGGCGATTTGTAATGCAGTGTCGTGTGCCCGGAAAAGCTGGTGCAGTGTCGTGTGCCCGGACGATCAATTACATGACACACACGGCTACCTGGCTCACGAGTCAAGGACGAGAGAAACTGCGCAGGAGCGGAGCAAGTCGCACATGCTGACATGTCCATCGCTACCACACCACACAGCGGCGGCGGCAGACTCTTGCTAGGCGAAATTCCGAAAAGGAAACCGCGAAGATATCGGCACATAGTCGTCCTGAAAGCAGCTCAGCCCGTACAACTGGACCCACGGGAAGGGGCTATCTACTCGCACGGTTCTGCACAATCTGCTGATGCGGTAATATCACTACCTACGGTGGGCATTGAAGCTTGCGCGCCTATGTCATCCGAGCTGCATGTCTTTGCTGCTACAGCACGCAAGCGTGCGGCACTGACAGATGGCGCCGCTCCACCGGGGAGCAGATCCAGCCTGGCGGGGTGCACATTGCAGCCACTTGCCGCTGCTATGCGGCGAGCAAAGGCTCTGCGCTGCACATCTTTGTGGCGCAACGCTTCTGTCGCCGCACACGGCACCACGGCAGGCGCCGATGCTCCGCCGGCGGTGGTGCCAGGCTGCCGGGCACGCAGAGGCCTGCCGGCTTGGGTGCTGCCGCCGAATCCCTCTTTGGGATCGGCGGGTCGCCCCTGCGGCCCGCGCGCCGCCTCAGCCGCCGCCTCCTAGGCCGAAGCCGAAGCGCGGCGGCTGCGCCGGAAAGTCCGGCCGCTGCTCCGTCTGCACGCCCTCCATGCTGTCCGGCCCCAGCGACTGCTGCGGCGCCAGCGCCGCGGCGGCGAAGGCCGACCTCGACCGCGAGCCCTGCACCTGCGAGAGCGGCGCCAGATGCCAGGCAGTTAGGGCATGGGGTTTCGTGGGTTCATTCTCGTGTGCTCCAATGATTGGACTGCGTCCAACTTGCACGCGGGCCTGCAAATGGGAGTTGGGCAAACGCCAATCCAATGTGTTGAACGGCCTGCAGATACAGCACGGCTGCAGCGAGCGACAGCGGCCGGAGTCAAAACGTGGAGCGGTCTTGCGAAACGATGGCCGGGCATCCGAGCATACCTGTGGAGCTGCAAAAGCGGACACGCCCGCCGCCGGCAGGCGCGGTCGCGGGTGCTCCAGTCCAGCGAAAGCATGGTGCTGCTGTTGCTGCTGTTCTCGGCCCGGGTGCTGTTTCCACCCTTGGTCAGACGGGGTCTGCACCGGGCGCCCGAGGACGCTTCGTTAGTCACGACTCACACACAACAGGCATATGAAAGCGAGTTTCAAAAGTGCCACCTTGCAGGAACAAACTTCGCTGGACTGTTGGCTTCGAGTCTTTGCAGAGAAGCTGGCGGAATGCACTGCACCGGCATGCAGCTTGCTGTTGGCGGGTGACAGATGAGAAGCTGCCCCATTGGCGATGGCGTACACATCAACGGATCTCTGCGCTTTCGGTTTGACTCTGTAAGATATCCCACCTGCCAGGGCAGGGAGCCCACAGACGGCGGCAGGCCGCCCCCTGGGAAGCCATTGCCGCTGCCGCCGTGCTGCTGCTGCTGCAGGTGAGCAAGGTCCAGCTGGAACGCGCTAGCACGCTGGCCGGGGTGCTGCAGCTGCCCCTGCTGCTGGTGCGCGGCCGCCTGCTGCTGCTGCTGCTGCTGCTGCTGCTGTTGCTGCTGCCACGCCACCAGTGCAGCCGCCGCCTCTGCCGCAGCCTGGCTTGGCGCCTGCAACAAGGGACAGAGCGAATCACGCACATTGCGGAAACATTCAAGAAGAGAAAGACTGCCCGTGCCACCACAACGAGCTGTCCCGGCAGCACTGCCAAGCGCAGCTTCACAGCTCGCAGGCGCTCTGAGCAAGACAGATCGTGCTTGATACAGATGCAACGTCCGAAGCTGCAGACTTGAGAACTGGTGCACCCACCTGTAGCTGCTGCAATTGCTGGGGCCAGGCGCCCAGCGGTCTATTTCGACGCGCCGCCGCCTGCACCGCCGCCGCCTGCTGCTGTTGCTGCTGGGCGGCGGCGGCGAGCGACTCCCGGCCTCTGCCGCCGCCACCGGCGGCCGCGCCCCAGAACCCGGCGTTTCGCGCCGCATTGCCTGCGGAAGCGCAGAATAGATTGTGAAGGATGCACAGCCCCTGCGTGACCACAGGTCGTCATGGAGCAGGCGCAGATAGTGCTCTTATGCGCCACAACTGCGGATGATGTTCCCCTCTGCACTCTGCTGTGTGGAGGGCGCCTGCTCAAGACATCCCCCCAATGCTTGGATGCGAGAGCACAGCCGCATGGCCCCCCAACATTCGATGTCCGGAACCAGAAATGGTCCGAAAGAGTCACTCACCCGCGAGCTGCGCCATGTGCTGGTCCAGGTGCGCGCGCCGCAGCGCCCTGCCCAAATTGCTAAGCCGCCGGAGCGTGACCCCAGTATCGATGACTTGTCAGAAGGTTGGGCATTGGAGATAGGGCATGTGTAGGGCATGTATGTCTGAACGCGCACCCGCGAGCTGCGCCATGTGCTGCTCCAGCTGCGCGCGCTGCAGCGCCTCCCCCAGGCTGCTGGGCATGCTGTTGGCGCGGCCGTCCGACAGCGCCACAGCGCCGCCGCCGCCGCCGTCGCGGCCGCCGCCCACGCCGCCAATCGCGCCGCTCAGCCCCAGCGCGCCCATGCCCTGCCATCATGCAATGTACAATGTGTCGAGCATTGATCAGAAAGCCTATCTGAGTGCTTACCATGTGCCTGATCCGATCATTGGGTCCATGCGCTTTGCCCAGGGCTTGTCACATGAAACTTGCACCGCTACGCCAAGAACGATCCGAGGGTTTGAACGGTCAACAGCTGTGCAAAGAGCTTTGGGCGTGTTTGAGGAGCAGGCTGGCATGTCGGGGCGCGAGATGCGCACCTCCTGCGCGAGCGGCATGGCGTCGGGCCCCGGCCGCGTGTTGCCAGTGGTGATGGTGAAGTGGCAGCGTCCGTCGGACGCCCGACGCACGCTGCCGCTGCCGAATGTGAAGCTGCCCAGACGCTCTGGCACCGAGCCTGCATGCAGGACAATCCACTGTGCATCAGCTCGATGCGGAAACGACTCTGGTGTCAGCATCCTGTCCCGGCTGCGCAAGTACATGGGCGCAGAGAGGTCTGGTCGATCCCGCACCTGCGAGTTCAAACTTGGAGAGGTTCGACTAGCTGCTGGCGGTGGCGTGCGCGCCCGAGAATGGAGAAGGCGAGGGCCAAGGATGGAAAAAGGCTGCAGGAAAGCTTGACAGCGCTCTCACCTGCGCGGCCAAGCTCGGAGATGTCCGAGTAGCAGCTCGCGGTGGAGTGCGCGTTGCACACGCTGCGGAAGCTGGACTGGCCAATCGCAGAAAGCGTGTTGGGAATGTACAGAGAGGCGGGATCTGGGTTTTGGAGACCCGCACCCGCGCGCCCGAACTCGGACAGGTCCGAGTAGCTGCTGGCAGTGGAGTGTGCCCCCGACTCGGAGCGAAAACTGGACTGGCTGGTTGCTTCGGAGCTGCTGGGCGCCTCCAGCCCGCGCGGCTGCATTGCCAGGTTGGCCGCCGTCAGCGGCGCGGCGCCCGGCTGGCGCAGCCGCGCTGCGGCGTTGGCGGCCAGGTAGTGCACCAGCACGATGGAGTCGTCGCCGTCCAGCATCCAGTAGCAGCGGCGCTGCAAGTGGTAGCGGACACGGTCTATACATTGACTTTAAGAACACGACTTGGGAGTTTGCACCGGCCAGGAAGTGCACAATGGAGTCATTGCCGCCCAGCACCCATAGCAGCGGCGCAGGTGAGCCGTGATGTTCAACAGCCAACAGCAGCCTAGCACAACGGAGTTGTCGTTGTCCACGGAGTTGTCGTTGTCCAGCATCCAGCGACAGCTGGGCTGTGGGTCTTGGGGTTTCAAGATGAGGTTGAAGGGTGTCGAGGTGCAATCGCGCAGCTGATGCTGCTACAGGGCCATGCGAGCAGGGCGTCCCTGCCTTGACATGCACTTCCAAAGGCCACCTGAACATCGTGCATCCCAGGTTTCCAGTTCCTCAGCCGCCCAAACCCAATACTCAAGCCTATGTACAAACGCACCTGCAGCTGGTCCTCCTGGTCCGCGTGCGCGTAGTAGCAGTTGAGCGCCTCCTTGTTGCCCACCTGCAGACAGCCGGCAGCGCAGAAAGTGATAGGTTAACGAAACCCTGCCGCGCAACCAGCGGTACATGTTCTGTTCGGAGCACAGCGGTCTGGGAGCGAAGGCAGGCTGTGCGGCTGGTGGACGTGGAATGTTTGGAACAACCCCACCTTGAGCTTCTCATGCGTCTCCCGGATCGTCTTCCCGTCCGCCTTTTTGCGCCAGTTGTGGCCGTCGCGCCTGTGCAGGGAATTGTAGCTTCAGCGGTGCTGGCAAGGCCAAGTGCATAGGGTGATCAAACAAGCCTGCCGCCAAGGCGCTAAGCCTCATGCTGGCGCGTTCAGCAGGTGTCAAAAGAGTTACATGCATGTTACAGGTGTTGCCTCCGACTGAGAGCCTGGCTTGTTTGTCCTCACCTGAAGAAGCGGGTGACCTTACGGTTGAATAGGTACAGAGTCCCTCCTGCGCAGGGTAGCCGGATCCATAAGCGGCAGTGATCATGCCATGCATGCCCGATATGATTAGTCGATAAAGTACGAGCGTCGGGCACAGGGAGCTCCACACCTTGGTGGCAGTGTGGTTACAGCCCAGAACAGCGAGGCGTAGCAAGGCTGTCAGGCAGTGGCGCCGATTGCAGTTTCCAGGATGCGCTAGCGGCGCAACTGTTCACCCTGCAGCTTGTGGCTGCCATCGGGCTTGAAGAACGAGTAGTGAGTTTCGAACGTTACCTGGCGGGCATATGGGCGTCTCCCGATTGAGCTGGAATCGGTACTTGGAGTAGTTTTGCAGCAGGTCCAGCACCTCGGTGTTTTTGAGCCAGCTCGTGCGGGCCTTGGTGATCAAGTCGCGCACGGGTTTGGGCAGCGGGGACTCGCCGCCCCGCTGCAGGCCCCGAGGCGAGTCTCCCGGCTCCATGCGCGGCGCTTACGAAGCCGCTCTGCAGGATTCGAATCACCAACTCGGCGCATGCAGATTCAGAGCTTGCAGCTTTCCAGCCTGAGCGATCACCGCAACCCCGTCGACACCTGCTGCGACACTCATCGATGTGGAGGCGACCTGGCCATGAGCAATCCGTGCGCAAGTGCTGCTCATAAGCCCAGGTCGTCCAAGACGTCCAGCCCTCGTCAGGTTTTACGCCAGCTGGATTACAGTTTATCGCAGCCTGCTGACCTGCGCAGGCTCACCTGTTGCGCCTCCGACGGGTCGCACACGGCGTCGGTGAGCGAAACACCACCGCCCCGAGTCCCGTGCTGTTCAACTGCCCTTTTGGCTTCACCTGATGAGAGGCGCGGTAGCATCGTCAGTGGTTCACAAACCAGAACACAGTAGTTCAGCAGCGATGTCATTTGCAGATGTTCAACGGATTCTCCAGGTTCCGAGGCTCTTGAAGAAGAACACTGCTTGACACGAACCTCGCCTGCACGGGTGCGGGAGCATAGGGCGCAGACGCTCAAGGCAGTTGTTAGTGTGCCTGGTGACCTCCACCAGGATTTTGACGCTGTCGCCGCGCGATCTGGGTGCCCCCGTAAAGCTGAAATGCCGGGCTGCAGAGCGTCTTCTTCTATGCAGCCATGCTTGCACAACCAGCGCCTTGTTGTTTACCGCACGCCGATTTCACGGCAGTGCGATACTACCAGGCGTGCACTTGTGACCCGCTGTTGGCCACCTCGGCACGCACGCTGTGTTGCCTGGGCGGTTCCTTAGTCGAAAGCGAGGACCGCTGTGTTACTGTGATTTGAATATGTACCTTGCTGTTGTCAACAGCCACTCTGGCGAAAGTGCGTCGTAGGTGCGCAAACAGGGGTGACTTCCTCGCCTTGGGGG
>JAABUK010012019.1_pt1 | contig 11120 bp, 20 predicted proteins | sample 5559141 | NCBI WGS metagenome assembly JAABUK01 (sample SAMN10711869, study PRJNA513367) | rock metagenome | isolation source: Antarctica rocks | place: Antarctica: Victoria Land, Pudding Butte nord | collected 2016-01-03
GTATTGCATGCAAGTGCAAGCTCTGCCGGCATCTTGCCACCTGCATGGCACAGTCTCCCAATGCTGATGGTGTGCACATGTGACACCACCTTGGTGCTGTGCAGACAATGGTGGCCCGCTGGAATGACACAGCCTTGATGCTAGTGCTTTCACATGTTGCAACGCATTGGTGTTGTGCATTGGCTGTTGACTCCTCTGATGAGTCCTAAATACACAAAATGTATATTTATTTATTGATTGAATTGATTGATTGATTGATTGTGCAGGCAGTGGTGGCCCGCTGGAATGACCAAGCCACCCTTGAAGCCAGAGGCAGATTCAGCATGGAGATCAGCCGCTTGCAGAAGGCCCACGCGCGAGTGTGTGAGGGCGTGCAGGCACAGCACAACATGGTGTGTGACCAGGTGCGCAAGCACAATGACGCCATCTGGCCTCAGGTCAGCATTGCTCAGGCAGCCCAGGGGGAGCTTCACAGGGTGGAGCGCTTCATTGAGCACATCAGGTGAGGGGCATGGCTCACAAGTCAAGTTGTGGGTCTGACCAGGGCCTTGCAAGCGCGTGCCTGTCAGGAAACATACATTTGTCCCCTGCAATTCTGCGTAACATGTAAATGTTGGGTGCCTAACGATGACCTGTTACTGACAGCCTGAAACATTGAGGATTGGTTTTCAGGAATGATAGAGAATGCAATGCCTGTTGGACCTGCCAAAGGCATGGCCAGGCATGTCTCATGACAGTCCATACTCAACATATCTAGCAGTGTTTTGTTGTTACATATTACTTTGTGCTGCTATGGTGTGCCAAGTATGTCAACATAATGGCGTGCTCACTCGACTCCAAAGTGGCTCCAATATTGATCTGTGTCTTGCATGTGGTTTGGCCACATCAAGCTGACTCTGTGCTGTACAGGGCATGTGCAGAGAAGATGGAAATTGGAGTCAACTACGTCCCAGAAACGCCAAACCTGGATCGAGTAGTGGAGATGAGCGCACTGACAGACGCCCTGCAGAAGGCATTTCCAGACCTCACCCCTGACCAGTACCCCTGGCCCAACACCCAGGACAGGGGTGCGGGTGGGGTGAGCAAGGGGGTGGTCAGGGGGGCTTGGCCGGCGCCCCCCAAGACTCACACATCTGCGTCATCTGCTCAGCAGGCCCTAGATAGGATCAGGCAGGCAGCCTTGCCTAGTAGACCTCTGTCTGCTTCCAGAGTGCGCCATGACAGCAGTGAGCAACAGGTATGGGTTACGGGTTATGCAAAGGGATGGGGTAAGGGTTATGGGTCATGCAATGGCTATTTTGAAGCGCATGTGATCATTTTGCAGCTTCTTCCTTTGCAGAGCTTGTGGGCTAGCTTGCATCATGTCATGTGAAGTTGTGCCAGGCATGACCGCAGAACTTTGTTCAGGAACAACACTCCCCTGTTGTGTTACATTGCCCAATGTGGATGCTACGCAGACCTCAGTCACCTCTCGCGAATCATGACAAGGCAAATCATCATCAGCCTCATGGCATAAGCAGTGAACACTGCAAGACAGCATTTTTGGTCATACACATAACAGATGTACTAATGCGTCACTCTCTCTGCCACAGGTTGCAAGTGTGCCTCAGGCATCTGACAGCAGCTGGTGTTCACAAATCCCCACCTACACTACCACCACGCACTCTGGCGCCAGCTACAGGCCACTTACCACTTCCTCCCGCCCCTCTACAGCCCACCTTGCCACCCCCCGGGCAGCCCACCATGGATCTCACCCTCGGCCTGCATCTGCCCGAGACCATACTGGTAGACTTGCCACCGGTCATGCATCAGCACACAGCCCAGGCTCTTCTGTCGCTGCCGCTGCAGCTGCAGCTGTCCTTCGTATGGACGGTGGTCACTTGCATGTTACACAGTTGGTACAAAGTAAAGGTCAGCAGCAGTCAGGTTTCCGGTCTGTCAGCCCCATCTCTGGTGGCAGCACAGGCGCTACCCCATCCCCTGCTCAGACACCCTGTTCTGTTCTGTCACGCCCAAGCACAGCAGGTCAGCACCATGGCCTGACATGCTTCTTGTTGTGGCACGGTGGCAATTCAGCAATGCTAGCATAAACTAGACTGCAGAGACAGGTTTGATTTTGCGCTGCTGGTTTGCATGCAATTGGCTGTACCCTAACACAACTCCAGCTGCCTCCATCTCCTTGTATAGCAAAGCAACTTTGTGTATGCGATCAATAGGCTGGCTCCATTGCTTGCTAGGGTTCAGCCTCAGATTGAGCTTGACAATGTATGAAACCAGCTAACAAGATTGATTCGTTTATCCACTCAAAACATGTATCATCCCCAAAGGTCAGGTAATGCAGTCCTAAATAGCTCCCTGCTGACATATTTGCAGGTCAAAGGAGAGGGTACCAGCCAGCCAGGAAAGCATTTGATGCTGCAGAGATCAGTAACTGCCTACAGCGGCACAAGCTTGCATCAATGCACAGCCTTCGCTGACGATTGTGACACCTGACCATGCTAGTAACCAAGCTGTCATACCAGTACAGAGACCGGCTGTGGATCTTATAAAGTGCTCCTTACGTATGCCTGTGGTCTTGCTTTGTTCTGCTTGCATTGCCAATAATCACCCCTTATCTGCTGGATTAGTTGCAGCAAACTTACTATGTGATGCAGTCTGTGTAGCTACATACCTTGTGCCAACCACCTTTGCAACGCAATCAGAAAGTCACACCTGCCGTGTCAAGTCATTTTCTTTCACTGTTTTACAACCAAAAGTTTGTGCAAGTATACCTGTTCGGCAAGTGGCCACCTGCAGCTGTAAAGTCTCAGCTAGCATCAAGTATCAGTCAATATCACAGTTGCATCTGCATTGATTCACAATGCCCAGTTTCAAATGAATGCTGCAAAATTGATTGCTAGCATGAGAGAAGCCTATGTGTAACAAATTCTGCAACCTATAACATATGTGCGGCACTCAAAAACACGAGTGCTTGACCATGGTGTGTCTACATGCGCATGACAGTATTGCTGCTATCCCTGATAGACGCTGTCATGCGTCCTGGCGCCCAACCATTGCTCCATTGTGCTAGGTCGATTTTGTTTGTGTCTTTGTCACTTGTCTGTTTCCTAGCTGCCAGTTTCCGTTCTCTCTTCTCCTCTCGCAGCCACCTGTAGCATGCCAGCCCCATAATCAGGTTTTGTTCATGCATACAATTGGTATCTCTACCGCCACATGTCAAACAACAAATACTTGGCGCTTTCTGACAGGGTGTCCAGAACCTGGACAAAAGCACCGATAAACACAACATATGAACATGTGCATTAGCTGTCTGCCGCAAGACATATTGAGATACACACCTTTCAACCAATTGCAGCAAGCGCCCTTCTTGAAGCTCTGGGATCTCACTGGCAGGCTTGAACAGATGCATTGTGCCGCCTGCTAAATACATCAGGTGACTGGGCCATGATTCTAGTCCATCAAAAATATGGGTAGCCTGCAAAGACAGTCCACGCAGATTGCATGTGTGCAAGCAAGAAAGGATGCTGTGCAGAAGGATTAATCATGTAAGCAAACATGCATTAGACATTGAGAGTAAGCACATTTGTGGTGCTTTCTAACGTCTACATGAGAATATGCTGGCACATATGCCAAGATGACCACAACATACAAATCAGTACAAATGCCAACATACAAGCTGAGCGGTTTTGCCACAACATGTTGGCCAGCACTCTATGACTGGTGTGATGTGCAACATGACAGGCAACCTACATATATGATGGTAGCTCCTCTTTGCTCACACTCTTCTTTCAGGAATTGCATCAGGTCAGCACGGCCCAACACATCCAAGTCAACAGTGATCTCATCAAGAAGAAGAACATCAAAGGGCTTCAGCAAGCCAAGGCAGATCTGCACCCTGCGCCGCTGTCCGTCCGAGACAGTGTGCATGCGCCAGTCAGGATTGATGTCAAGCACCTCCATGAGCTTAGCTCGCCTCACTGGATCCACGCCAGGAAAACCATTCAGCATTTTGGAAGCAGGAAAGTCACCCTGAAGTTGTGTCAAAAGGGTACGCTTGGCGAAACAATTCAGCCTGATAGAAATCTGCTGGGCTTGATGGCATAGGCGTCATGGGCGTGTAATGCTGAAACACGCCACAGCAACATTGCAGCTTTGCCAGTGAATGCACAAGTGTGCACAAAGGTACCTGAAGTGGCACACTATAGCCAGCAAAGGCAATGTCACGCTCCCAATTGCCTCCTAGGTAAGCCAACCTGCCATCTGCTGTCAAGCTGGTGGCGTGGAAGGGTGGCTGCCCCAAAACACGCACAGCAGTTTCAGGAACCATATGCTTGCCTCCCAAAATTTTCAGAAAAGTTGTCTTCCCTGCTCCATTAGGCCCAATCAGAAGACATGAACTGCCCCTGGGTACTGACAATGTCAAATTACTCACTACTGGTGCCATTCCTGCTAAAGGCCTGCCATCTGCAAGCAGCAGCAGCTGTATGTGAAAGCTGATGTTGTCGCTCGCAGCAAGGCGACAGGACAATGCACGGGTTTGCTTACCTATTCCAGGGTAAGTAAAGCTCAAAGAGTGTGTTTGTACTGACGTGCAGGGCTCTGCACTCTCCGATCCAGGCAACTGCATAACGACGAAGAACTGCCCTATGCCACTGTGGTGGCTAGGTGGGTATTGTCAGCCTATGCAGGGTCTCAAATGTACGCTGCGAGCTTGTTCCTGACTGCCACACTGCTACAGGACCGCAATAAGTGTGCGATCACAACAGTTCCGATTGAGCAACGCCAGCAACAGCGTTGTAATACAGTATGGAACACCGCGTCACGCAAGCGGTATGGGCATCTGATGCATAGGTGCCGGTAAAAAGTACGCAGTGGCACAGCTGATGACGGACTCTTTCCCCACTGCGGTTTGCCGTGGTCAACGACAGTCCACGGCACCTAAAACCAGACCTAAAGTCCAGACCTAAAAGCTGATGTGGCTGATTGGTCAGAGTGGAGACTGGAGAGACAGAAGTGTTCTACATCCTTTGTCCAGCCTCAAGTCCGATGGATGTGCCAAGGTATGTGAACCCTGTGAAGACTATTGTCTTCGGCTTCAGTGCAGTTCCAGCAATGACTGCACTTCTTTTCAGGACAAAACAAACCTCACACAAACTTTTACAGCTAAGCTTGAACTGACTGAAGGGTATGTCCAGAATGTGCTGCCATCAAGGTGCTCCTATGCTCAAACACTCCTCTCATAAACCTAGACGTGACTTTGGGATCATATAGGGTAAACAAGGAAGACAGTGATAGTGCAGGAACTGGCCAGGGGCCATGGGCCCTAGGAATGCCCATGGGCCCTAGGAATGTTCAAACTTGTTCCTCAATGAGAATCCTCATGGCACAATATGCAGGCATACACCGAGCAACACTGCTGTCTTTCTTTCGTCCCCAGTCGCAAGCCTTGACGCGTAGAGCGTGGACTCACTCCTGAGCTGTGAAACCTGTCTGTGTCATGCTGAGTCCGGATGCTAGATCTGAGCTTAGGGCATAGCTGAGGGCCGCTGGCCACGAGTCATGAAACACAAGCAAATGTACGTGGTGATGCGTCATACTGAATGTAGAGTTGGTACAGCAACACTGCTGAGACTACTCTGACGCCATGTCTGTGCATGGACCATGCAGCATGGTGATGTTTCGGCATTGCCAATAACAGGATTCACATCTAGGTTGATAAGTGCTGTACTTGAACCGGTTATGCCATCCGGATGCTCATTGCTCAAACCTGCAGATTGACCCTGGAGCCAGCTTGTGAACTTCGTGGCTTCACAGAAAGGATGATGTGCCATGCAAGCTTTCAGCAAAAGCACCCTTGATGAGAATTTCGGCATTAGACAGATTATTGCAACAATCAATTGATACGGTTATGATATCTTGCCATCTGCTAGCCACTGTTTCCAATCTTCTTCCTCGCTCTCAGAAATTGCGGTTTCGTATCTGGGTGCAAAATGGTAATCGTCTGGGACGAAGCTGCATAGCAGCGTTGACTTTTTCGACGGTAGAGTGCAATTTGCGTCCCGTGGTCCGTCAACCGCTAACTAGGGCTTCTGTACAACACGAGATCTTTCGAACGAAACTCTAGAACTCCCCATCTTTCTGATTTTGTAGACGCCACTTTCTGTTGCTCCATTGTCACCTACATCGCCGCCACTGCCCCACTCAATCGCATCGATCGCAAGTATGGTGTCAGAAAGCAGCGACTTGAAGTACTTCGGTGGGGTGCAATCCACAACCGGACAAGCTGCTAACTACACTTCAGACGTAGCCGGCAAGGTGTACACAAGTGTCAAGCAGTATGTGCCAGAGGGCCTGCAGCCACATTTGAAGGTCGCTGAGGACAAGATGTCGGAGTATGGCTCTCCAGCCCTGACTACATTACAGGACAAGGGCGGCAAGTTTTTGCAAATTGCTGACACTAAGGTGCGATCTTTGCTTGCGATGTGCAGATGGTAACCCGATCTTGCGACACAGCTGTTCTCAGTCTGTCAAGGCTACTGCTACTAATTGTTCACTACCGTCAAGACTGACCGCATGCTGATGCACAGGTTGATGGAGCTGCAAACAGCGCCTTTAGCCTGCACGACAAGCACTACCCTCAGTTCCAACAAGCCAAGGACCAGTACCTGAAGGTAGTTGAGGAGAAGGTGTCGACTTTGCGCGAAAACGGCATCAGTGGCACTGTTGGTCAAGCAGCCGACGCCGTGTCAGCCCGAACGAACAGTGCCGTAGCTGAAGCCAAGAAGCTGCCAGGCTTTGTCAACAAGCAGACAGAGGTAGCTCTTGACCGCGTTGAGGACGCCGTCAACCAGGTTTCATCTTGGCCAATCGGTAAGGCTTGCCTATTGTGCCACCGTAAGCTTCTTTGCTGGGCAATTTCCCTTCAAGCTCATGACAATCATTGAGCCTTCTTTGAGTGTAGTTGCTTGGTGCTTTGCAGTCCAGAAGGTGTGGGGACAGGCCAAGCCCACAGCAGACTTTGCATGGAAGAAGTACTCTGGACTGCACAACCTTGTGGTGGTGAGTCTTTCAGCATAGTGTTGGCGCTTGACTGCTTTGCACAGTTGATGAGTGGTTTTGCATGATGAAAGATCCCGCAGAACCTTGCATATATTGCTGTGCTCAACTTAGAATGGCGTGTTGCTTGACTAATCATCTCTGCCATGCTTAGCGTAGCTGTAGTTGGGCTTCCAGCACTAGACGCATTACAGTGTTGCAAGCTACTACACATCACCAGCTGTGCTCATGGTTAATCTGTTGCTGCAGTCTCAGCCTCTTTACCACAAGGCATACTCCATAAGCACAGACGTCATCAGCACAACTCAAAGCACAGGCATTTACAAGGCCACTGTGCCCAGAGTGTACTCAACTATCTCCCCTGTTGCTGACCCAGTTCTTCACAAGATTCAGAGCACAGAGGCTTACAAGCTCATTCTAGACCAGTTCCAGCCAATTTCTGCCTAGGTTCACACTGTGCACAATGCTAGCATCGTCGTCTGTTTTTAGGATCAAGCTGTCTCAGGCTTGCTTGTTAGGAACGTGGTCATTGCATCTGTTTATGGTGCTTGGCTGCTGTGCATAAGTACGCATACATTTAGGTTCAGATTGGTGTGTGCTTTCTGCCCAGAGTAGTTTAGCATCTTTTACCATAAAATGAGCCTGCAGCTAGTTGCTCATTGATGTACTCTAATGGTCTTAGGTAGAATTAAGGTGAAGGCACTAGGAGCCTGTGTTTTGCACTCTGAGCTGATCTTATTTAGGCAGTGTGCGACAGTTGTTATGCGGGAAGCGTGAGATTGTATTTGTATATTGACCCTGGAGAGATGAAACTGAATTCAGAGTGAATCGTTAGGAGAATGTGCAAACTGAACACAACTGATCTACTGAACTTGATGCTATTTGTACAGCTTACATATTCTGGCTAAGTGATATGTAGCAAAACAACAGCTGTTAAAGCTTATGCATGACAATAAATGCGAAGTTGCAAACTGCAGTATTGAATGACCACTTGGTGTCTGAGCATGGCCAAGGTGACCGCATGACAATAATGAACAGTCAAGTTGATACTGCTAGCTCACTGTGATGTGATGATTGCAGTCTTCCCCAAAGATGCGATGTAATGTATGCACACCCCATCAAAGGGGCTTGTCATTTCACCACCCAAGATTGCCACAGCACTGCCCTGTCACATGCTGTCGGTTAGACTTTATCTTGCTGCTGCTTCTGTCTTTGTCTTTCCATGTAACCAAAGAAGGAGTAAAGCATACCCCCTAGCAGTCCCAAAGTAATGCCTAACAAATTCTTCGAGCTGAACTGTACATCCCCAAACAGTATCATTCCAAGCCCTGTAGTAACGATGTCCTTCATTTGTCCTACAGTCACAGGCACTTTTGATTAAGGTGCCACATGTGGACCATTGTGCATGACCAGATGAGCGGTGACTGATCCAAGACTGTCCAGCAACAGACATCATTTCAATCAGTGTACCTGTGATAGTTGTTGCAAGTGGCGAATTGATTGTGGTGCATCTGAAGATGCACAAATTCAGCAGGAAAGCCTGGGATGCTGAGACCCCCAGAAAAAGCTGCAGGCATCATCATTTTGGAGTTCAACATTGCCCATTGTGACACATTCACAGCTTGTAGCCACTTGGGATTGTCATAGGATGGGCATTGCTGCACAGCAATTGCACTTTTCATTGTCTTACCAGGAACCATATGTTGTTCAACTTGGGATACTGGCGTACAGTCTGGACTTCATTGGTTGCTGTCAGCATGTAAGATGCCATCAAGGGTAGGGACAATACATTGTTATGGTACAACAGAGAGCTTTCAGAAAGCCCTGCATGAAGCAAAGTCGAGAGTCAGGCTATGATTGCAAACCTGCCTGGCAAACCTGTCTGTCGTGCAAGGACATGCATAGTGAGACTCAGCTGCATGACCTGGTACATGCAGACTGACAAGCTTAGCTGCCATGGTTGTACTATGCTGCACAGACTCTGCTGTGCAGCGATTGATGCAGATCAGAAGTTGTGGCAGGCCAGAAGACCAGAAGGTCAGAAAGCGTGTAATGCACTGCAGTCTGCAGGGAAAGAGAATGGCAGCAGCACAGAGCATACGGGAGCTCACCTGTGCTGTCCTTCAATGCTCGTATGAGCAGCAAATACATGGCAGTGCTGATTGCACATACTGAGACCCAAATGTAGCCTGGAAGGCTGTATGTCAGATCTGTAGCCCCTGCTATAATTGCACCAATCAACATGACAACTATTGAGCCCTGCAAAGATACAAATTGGTCTTCCAGCTTCTTGGCACGAGACAGCATGCTGTCAACATGAAACATCTTTTGGTTTGCCAGCCTACCACAGGCCTGCTTTGCACCCAATATGCAAACAGCAACTGTGTGACAGATCAAATGCAGACCCACACTCATGCCTGCTCACCAAACAGCTCTTGCTGGGCAGCTTGTGAAACATGAAGAATTCACCAACAACAACAATCAGTGTTGTACTACGTCTGAACACACTGCAACAAAGAGAGAATATTGTCATGGAGTTGAGCTGATGCCCATTGGCACGCTGCATGTATTGCTATACCTGTATCATACCTGAACATGGGAACAGTTAGGTACCGTAATGCAGTGACTCCGGAAACAACATACAACCACCAACAAAATACCAAAGGTAAGATCTGTAAGCAGAAGCCACCCGTTGACGCATGCATTCTCCATGTCTTGTTCCAGAGTGTTTTGCTCTGTGCACAGGCCACCTCACCTGTCTAGCTCCTTTGGCTGTTAGAGGAGCAAAATGGAACAGTCCGACGCCTTTCAAAAGGTTCATATATAATATCGACACCACAATCTGAAGAGTGGTGACGAAGTTTGGGTAATGAAAGCCATAAACGGAGAACACCGCTTTATTGAACAGTGTAATAGACACGGAGACCGTGCCATAGCTGAGACAAGCCAAGAGCTTTTTGGAGGTGCTCGGGCCGTCAAGATTTTGCAAATTTGTGCGGCTGCCAGCAGATTTCATGAGCTAGTGCAACGAGCGCAGCCGGGCTGACAGATCAACTTGCAGAGGGTCATGGACGTCCAGGTTGGGACGCAGAGACCCAGATCAATGATACTGGACAGTGTATTCCGCCAGCAAGAAAGGTAGTCTTCACATGCAACATGCTTAGATGCGCACGCTATGGGTCATACCATGGATCACGGTGGAGGGAATCCCAGTCAGCTTCGGAAGTCGATGCACATTTGTCATCGCCTTGTTCTTGCCAGTTGTGCAGCACATCTTGTGCTGAAGACCAGGGTGGGTACACATTGTGGTGGTGTAGCTGTTGCAGATAAGACTCTCTCCATGCACTTAGCAGCAGTGTGCTCTTTTGTTTTCCACGAATACTGACGCTGTGCGGTCCTTGTTTGCGCAATAAGATCATATGGCATGCATTGCAAGTTTTCAAGTTTGTTTTAAGCTGTCTTGATATCCTCCAAATTTGACCTTGTCTTCTTCTTTATGTGATCAGACTTGTTGGCTGGCTCAGGCATTGCAATCTCTGTCTCTCTCTCCATATACAATCTAACAAAAAGCAGCCTGACGTGATTGTGCCTCCCAGCTAGCGGCACTCCTCAAATTGCATATACAGTCGTGACACAACAGCTGGTTTTGATGACAGAACAGCTGAGCACTTGCTTGCATCACCTACATGTCTAATCTCATAACATAATGCAATCTTTTATTTATATACATGAAAGGGAAGACATGTCTCATGCATGAACTCACCAAAATGAAATAGCTGACTGATCATATGGGCAACCACAGACATAAACGTGACACAGGCGGGATAAACCAGAATATCTGCAGGCATATACGTAAGCCAGGTGGCCATAAAAACCAGACTTACATCAAAAAAGCTGAGTCGCAAATGCACATTTGCCAGTCAAAAATCAGGCAGACATCCCACTGCTGGTGTACAAGACCTCATGGTACCCAAGCACTATTATACATGTCAACGTCGGCTGTTGCTTCAAGGGTCGATGACAGCATTTGCAATCTTTGGCCACCTGCCCTCTGTAGGCTTCTT